>VAOW01029907.1_pt1 | contig 11855 bp, 16 predicted proteins | sample 3393921 | NCBI WGS metagenome assembly VAOW01 (sample SAMN08290428, study PRJNA428436) | hydrothermal vent metagenome | isolation source: Deep-sea hydrothermal vent chimney | place: Indian Ocean: Southwest Indian Ridge | depth 2742 m m
AGTGTCATCGATATATGTGCTATAATAAACACAGACCTGGGTTTGGGGATACCCACCACCGAAGAGGATATAGTAGAGAACCTTGTTAAAAATAAAATTTTTAGCCGTGAAATGGGAAGTATGATAAAGAGGATGAAAGGATTCAGAAACTTCCTGGTGCACAGGTATGGAAAAGTTGATGACAGTGTGGCATTCGAGAGTATAAAAAGCGGCATAGAAGATTTTTCAGGGTTTATAGATGAAGTAAAAATCTTTCTGTATAGGCACCGTTCAGAAAAAACAGTTTGATTTTTTATTCTGCTGAAGTTACCGGGGCATATCCCTGATTGTTCATCGCCTGATGTATCGGCTTAAGCGGGTACCATCTTCGCTTTTCGTATGTGGTCTTCTACCTCGTGGGTTATGCGCAGGGTTTCCTTTCCGAGACGGTTTATCTCGTAGTACGAGAAAGCCTGATCCTCTTTTCTCTCGTCTCGTACACATGATCGTAGAGGACGTATCGCTGAAGGTTCTTCTGGGCTCTGGAGAGCTCCTCATTGTACTTTAACCCAGCACTCTTCATCAGCTCGGTGAAGGACTTTCTATCCGCGCCTAAGGCTTTCTTACAGTCCAGAAAACAAACTCTCTTTGCATGAAGTTTTTTACAAGACGACGATAAGTTCCAAGACTGTATTGTAGTCCTATCATTACAATAATATTAGAATAACTTCTTCTTAATGTGATAGGTATTTCGTTAGTCCTTCCTTTAGTGTGGATTCATATTCTTTTTTGGTAAATACTCTCACAATATCAAGTGATAGGCTGCTTAATTTATTAATTATCGAAGTTTTGTCTTTCACAAATGGTATAATTTTTCCACTTTCGTCAATAGTTTTTATCGCTACCTGAGAGTCTACGTTCTCTTCCAGCCTTGGTTTATATTCAGACAATCCACTTGATGAATCTTCAACTAATATCCATTCATCAGGCATTTTAGATATATTAGCTAATTTAGATTTGTATCCCTCTTCTTTCAAATCCAATAGTCGATAGTAATCCTTAGAGCCATAATCATGAGGGCTCAGTTTTTGTTTTTCTTCAACTTTCTTTAGCACTTCTCTTTTTTGTAACATTCGTGCAATCTCAGCAAGATCCCCATCAATATTTTTGCAGGAAAATAATTTATAAAAAAAATAATAGTCAGAATAATTTGCTAATTCTTCCTCTTCAAGTTTCTTAAGCTCATCGAAGGAGTGTGCCAGTCCCTGCTCAATCATTTCTTTATATGCCATCCGCATCATTAAGTCGAATCCCATAACGGTTTTATGGATATATACAGCCTGATACATATGATATCGTCCAATCATATAATTCTCAATTGCAAATTTTGCCTTTCTATCTATATATACTTCTCTCTCATCACTTACTTTCATCTGGCGAATTATCATATCTAAATCAATTTTTCCATAACCAACTCCTGTGTAAAATGAATCACGTAATAGATAATCAATTCTGTCAGCATCAAGTTCTGAATGTAAGAGTGCAGTAAATAACGGATTTGCTTCTTTTCCCTGGAATATATTTATTATATACTCCGGTTCATATCCATTATCTTTAAGAATGTCTTTCAGTGAAGTCTTTTTGATAATTAAACCACCAAAGATTTCATGATGGGCATCAGAATAAGAACTCATCATAAGACTTTCTATAGTATGTGAAAGAGGGTAATGACCTATATCATGAAGCAGGGCTGCCATTCTCAAATTTTTAATGTCTCCAGGTTCAAGTCTAAGTTTTATAGCCATTTTATCTATTATATGCATTACTCCTAAAGAATGAGAAAATCTTGTGTGGTCTGCTCCAGGGTATACTAAATATACATTTCCAAGCTGCCTTATATGACGCAAACGCTGAAATAAAGGATGGTCAACAACTTTTAGTTCTGTGGAGGTTAGTCCAATAAATCCGTGGATAGGATCATAAAACTCTTTTACTACATCCTTTCCCAAATCCCACACCCTCTATAGCATCTTTACAAAACCACCAACCCAGATTTTCTTAATTTAATGAATGCTTCCCTATATTCATCATCTGTAAAATTTGGTTTAGTTTCCGAATCCTGGATAAACTTTTTAATATCTTTCTGAGTTTTGGGTTGTGGGTTATATGAATAATTAGACAAGAAATGGATAGTGGCCAATAGCTCTAGCATCTTTGGGTTATCGCGATATCCACATATAAATCTCTTAAATTCCTCTACTCTATCGCCATTATCTACCATAACTTTAACAGGCTCAGAATCGAGCAATCCTTCTTTTTTCATGTAATCTAATCTATAACCTGCGTCAGCTAAATCTGGAGAATAGGGGCCTCTGATATAATACCTGAAACGAAAACCCAAATCTACACGAAATTCTTGGAGGAGATATATATATTTCTGAAGCTTTAGCCTATCATTGAAGTCCTTTATATCCAGATTGTCAGCACCGATAGCCTTCAAATATGAATATAATTCTTTCTCTCTCATCTATGGTTCCTCCTCCCTACATTTGAAAATATATTAAAATTATTCATCATACTTATATATTGTATTTCTAGTATAAGGTTATCCCGAGCACCGGAAAAGTGTTTTGACAATTTCTAATCTTCTCCTTTAACATTGTCTATTATAGCATTTAAACTAAATAGTTGACTGTTTATAATCGCTCACCAATAGTTATGTGGGATGACACATCTCGAAGTGGTAGAACTTGAACGATTGTTCAAAAAAGAAAAGGATTTGAAGGTGCGGGAAAGGCTGCTGATGGTACTGAAGTTCACGGAGGGCCTTTCATCCTATGAGGTTGGCAGGCAGTTGCACTGTCCCCACTCAAAGGTTCTGTACTGGAAGTACCGTTTTGAGGAGGAGGAAGGAGCCCAGAGGTTTGAAAGACCGCCTGCGCTCCGGAAGGCCAAAGAGCATCATGGAGGTCCAGGAGACAAGAATACTTGAAGAGCTGGGAGACGGAACCGGCTGGAGCACAAAGGATGTCAGGACACTCATACAAGAAAAAACCGGTGTGAAATACACCATCCAGAACATCTGCAAGCTCATGTACCGATGGGGATTCGTGAAGCTCAGGCCGAGGAAACGGCACCTGAAGGAGTCGGCGATATTGTAAGTGGAATTTTGTCAGCCCCTGTGGAATCAGAGGTCAAAACAACATAGCAGATAACCAATCGCCCTTTTACAATGTTATGGATAAGGGATAAGGGATATAATAGTGTTAAAATGTCAGCGGATATCAGAAGAGAACTTGAGAGATTATCCGGGGAGCTGGAAGCTTACCCCCTACGAGCTGTATATTCACTTAAAAATTAAAAAGGTGGTGAGAATATGCCAACTACCGTTACAAAATATATGTACATAACTAAGGACATGATGATTCAGGGAGGCGAGCCGGTAATCAGAGGAACGCGCTTCCCCGTGAGATCTATGGTATTTTACGTACTGAAAGAGGGTATGCTGCCAGAAGAACTGGTAAAGGAGTTCCCTCAGTTGACGCTGGCGGCGATTTATGAGGCTCTTTCTTATTACTACGACAACAGGGATGAGATAGACAGCCTTATCGCTGAACAGAAGGAAGTGCAATGGCGCAAAAGAGCATAAAGCTCTATCTGGACGAGGATGTCCGTCCCCTGCTTGCTGAGATTTTAAGGTCGAGAGGATACGACGCCGTTGGCTGTGTTGAAAGAGGACAAACAGGTGCTACAGACAATCAGCAGATGCTCATCGCAATCAAATAAGATATGGCAATACTCACCCATAACATCAGAGACTTTATAAAACTGCATTCTAAGTTTAAGGAAGGACATTCTGGCATTATAGTATCTGATCAAATCCCTTTTAAAATTCTTCTGCGCAGGGTTCTCAAGCTTCTTTCTTCTCTCAACCCAGAGGATGTTAAGGGTAGTCTTATCTGGCTGGGTGATTTTGAGTGAGCCTCCGCTGAATCGACCATCTCTCTGATGATATATCTGGCAGGAGTAAGTTTCAGAAGAATGGACCTGGCAAGGTGCCCTACTGCATTTAAAATGCTATGAAAAGATTACTTTGTTATAAGATGGGAATAACACAGCAATTTCTGAATTTTTGTGTGAAATCAAAGGATTGCCGAAGGCTCATATGTATTTTCCAAGATTAAAAAAATTCAAAACAAGGAGAGAAAAGATTGTATCTGAATTAGTTGAAGCTATGGAAATTAAGGTTCTCTTATCAACTTTATTTGTTGGGAAATTTCACTTTTCCGGCGCTCTCGGCTAAGTTACACATATCCACCAAACAATTCTTTATGAGGTGATTTTATGCTCAAGAAGATTAATGGTCGGTGGCTCAATGTAGATGTCACTTTGGAAGAGGTGGTATGCACTGGACCTAGGGAAGTTATTTTCAAAAGTAGAGTGAAAGATGTTACTATTGAAGACTTTTGCAGACCCTTCGAAGATGGAAGGTGACCTTGGAACAGTACAGCTTGAGCTTGATGGCAAATTTTCTGAAAGCAGACATGCGAAAGTCTACATGAATGGCTTCATATTTTACCTGACGGGGCTGTTAGACATCACAGAAGAGAGTGCCTATGACCTTATCCTAACCATCTCCAATCAGACAGGGGCTTATTATATCACAGATGGATACATAAAGAAAGTTTAGGGAGTTATTTCACCTTTCTTTCTGTTTTATATACTCTCATGTGCTCTCCCTTGATGCTTGTCTTCATCACACGCCAGGAGAACCATTCAATGAGTGCAGTTCTTTAAACTGTCATATAAATTGAATTAGAACTGATATGTTTTGTGAAAAATCACAATGAGTTATAAAGTAGAATGCATTTCTTACAGTTGGGTTAAGATTAAATGCAAATCTTTAAATACTAATATTGATAGAATTGTGAAAAACCCACAAATAATAAGTTATCTATATGTAAAATGGAGGTAACATAAAATGTTAATTGAATTCAATATTGAAAACTTCCGTTCTATTAAACAAGAATTAACTTTAAGCATGGTTTCTACTAAAGATAAGTCTTTTGAAAATAACTTAATCAAAACTGAAGTATTGAAAGAGGACTCTCTGGTAAAAAGTGCTATTCTTTATGGAGCAAATGCTTCAGGAAAAACAAATGTTCTTATTGCATTAGATGAATTAAGGAACCTTGTCCTCACATCTCATGACAACCAAAAAGGATATGAAATACCTTTTTATCCTTTCAAATTAGATAAATTATTTCTTAAGAAACCGACTAAATTAAGTGTTACTTTTATAAAAGATGGGATAAAGTATATTTATGGCATATCATATAATAAAGAAAAGATTATTAGTGAATATCTATATTATTTCCCAAAGAATCATAAGAGAATTATTTTTGAGAGAAAGAACACTAATGAATATAAATTTGTAACAGATGAGAAAAAGCAAATATTTATTTCTGGAAGAACCTTACCTAATGTTCTGTTTCTATCAAAAGCAACTCATGAAAATCTTGAAATCGTCTCACCTGCTTTTGATTGGTTTAAGGATAATCTAAGAATTATTCTATCTACAGATTATCTAGGTTTCTCGGATTCTACTGCAAAGATGTTAGAAGAAGATGATACTAAAAAGATGATACTTAAGGCAATTTATGAGGCAGATTTTGGTATTGATGATATTTCTATAAATATGGTGGAATTAGAATCAAATAACTTGTTTAAAGAACTATCTCCTAGGATAAAAGAGTTAACGTTGGCAATTGGGGAGGATGAAATTGCTAAAAGTTCTAAAAAGAAGGAACTTTTTGAAATTAAAACACTACATAATGATGTACTTTTTGATTTAGGAGAGGAATCAGATGGAACAAGAAGAATGCTTTCTTTAATAGGTCCTTGGATTGATGCATTAAAAAATGGACGTGTTTTAGTAGTAGATGAAATAGATACGAAGCTACATCCCAAATTGAATGAATTTTTAATTAAACTTTTTCATGATGAAACACAGAATAAAAAAAATGCTCAATTAATAATTACTACACATAATACAAATCTATTAGATATTCAAGATATTTTTAGAAGAGACCAAATATGGTTTACGGAGAAGAATAATAAAACAGGTGCAACTGATTTATATTCCTTAGTTGAATTTAGTCCTAGAAAAGATAAAAATATCGAGAAAGGTTATCTTGCAGGAAAATATGGTGCAATACCTTATATAAGAGATAGTAAGATATTTGAAGATGGGAAAGGGATATCACCCAAGAAAAGAAAGGACTCGTAAGCCAAAGAGAAGAGTTTATATTGTTTGTGAGGGCGAAAAAACAGAACTAAAATATTTCAATGGTTTCAAGGAAAGGAATAGTGGTGTTGAAATAATTCCTGTTCATAGTAAATACACTGACCCCATAAGTATTGTTAATTTTGCAGAAGAAAGGATAGATAAGTGGGATATTGATTTTGATGAAGGCGATGGAGTTTGGTGTGTTTTTGATGTGGATGAAAATTCAAGTTCAGATATTAAAAAGGCATCAGACCTTGCTAGCGCTAAAAAGATAAAGATTGCTTTATCTAATCCATCTTTTGAGATTTGGTTCTTATTACATTTTAAAGATGTTTTTTCTCATATTAGTCGACAAGATGTTATATTAGATTTGAAGGATTATATTAAGGGTTATAAAAAGAATAAAGATGTAAATCCTATAGTATTTCCTTTAACTCATAAGGTAATACCGAGAGCAGAAAAATTAAATCAAACCCATAAAAACAACAATATTCCAATATTTAGTGCTGAAAGTAATCCTTCTACTCAGGTTTTTGAGTTGGTAAAGTTCATCAATGGTCTTATCAAAGAAAATAAAGCAGGTTAAATGATTAGATTAAGAGCCTTCGGCATTCGCCCGATTTAGAATTAAAATTTCAATAACTCCATTTATATTATTTTATATTAGAAAAGTAATCATTCCACAATCTTTTTAGGATGATAATCCATTAATAAGATTTTAATACAGATTTAAAATATAAAACAGCAAAGTTTATATTAGTAACCACCAATATTAAAGTAAAAACTTCAATAGAGGTGGCTAGACTATATTTTCTCTCAAATACAATGGAAAATTGCTTTTCCACAGTGAGATATGTGACTTTAATTCAATTATTTCAGATAAGGAGTTGGATATCAAAGAAGGTAAATCTTTGGTCAGGAGGCTTTTTGGTAGACTTCAAAGTAGCACAATCTCCAGGGCTAAGAAGATACATAAGGTATCAGCTTCAATCCTGAAAGGGCAGCGTACCTTACCTGAAATTATGTCAAATAACATTGCCCTTGATTTCCTCAGGCATGGTCTTCTGAAGGTTCATAAAAAGACAAACACCAGCATTGATTTCCCTGAGATTACCATTTACATGGATAATCTCTACTCCCTCCCAACCTTCAAAGGTCGGCTGGAAGACCTGTTCATGGTTATAGAATCCTCTGGACTTCTAAAAAAAGCGGGACTTTTAGATGGAGATATACTATTTTTTAAAGCCCATGCTGCTATGATAAAGCGTGATATTAGAATCTTTGAAAGATTATATCTCGAACTGGAAGAGAACTCCATATTTTCTCATATTTGTGACTTAGATGGATATATCCCCAGTCCCAGGAGCTTCGGGAGATTCCGGGAAAGGGCAATCCCAAGTCTGGAGAAGCTGAATGAAGCCGGAGAGATGCAGTCTGTGCAAAGGGAAACTCCAAAAAGGGAAAACAGAGTTCACAGTAAAAGTGGGGAAAGAGGTCATCTCCATAAAGGACGTGCCCGCCTACGTGTGTCAGGAATGCGGAGAAGCCTATTTCACACCAGAAATCTCGCGGAAAATCGATAAGGTGATGAGGGAGTTCCACAAAGGCAAACTCCTGACTCATCCAATTGCCGCCGGGGAAATCAAACTGAAGGCATGATGAAAGGAGACATCCTGATCACAGTAATTTGGCTCCCTGTCTGATGGTTCACTTGATAGCCAATCTTCTTCAGAATCTTAACCATTTTTTTTCCAGAGCGTTAATAACCGTTCTATGAGGAAGTGGCTTAAGCCTCAACTACCTGCACTCCCACAAACTCAGTCTCAAAGTCAGCCTCATCTCTCCTCTCCACCTCGAGATATAAGGATATAGCCTCTTTTATCCTCTCAAGAAGTTCATCCATGCCTTTTGCCTGTGTATGACAATCAGGAAGAGAAGGAACAGTGGCTATATAAAACCCATCTTCATCCTTTTCGATAACAACATTAAACTTCCTGCCCATATTTTGTTCTTTATTATTAACATATGTAAACCACACGGAACCCTCACCAGAGGACAGTATAGATAGGATTAATAAACATTCAAGAGGTTACTTCCACAAATTATGGTAATGGTGATAAAAATGGAATATGTTCTGAAAGTGGACAGGCAGGGCAGGGTTGTTCTCCCTGTGGAATTTCGAAGAGAACTAGGCATAAAGAATGGTGGAAGTATAGTACTTAAGAAAAAGAATAGCAGGATTTACGTTGAAGTTGTAGGAGACCTTGAGGGTGAGGTGGAGCAATGGAAGGAAAAATTGAAAGGAATGGAAGTAAAGGCACAGCAATTTAAACCTGGGGAATCAAAATGGGTGAGCGAAAATTGGGTCAGGAAAAAGTTAGGTATTCAGGTGTAGTTGATGTTAACATAGTGCTGGTTTCCCTCTTTGAGAATCCTCTAAGGGAAAGTAGTATAGACTTTCTGGGTGAGGTTCTCTTGGGGAATAAGTCTGCTGCCATACCAACTTCAGCCCTTCTTGGAGCATACCACATAGCAACCCGCTACCTCAGTTGCTCTAAGGATTTAATAGCAAAGGAGATAAAGGAATTCCTGAGTCTTGACTCGCCAGCCTTTGTAGAGGACATATCTATAGAAGCTGTTAAAGAAGCGGTGAATATTGCAATGGCGCACAATATTGAATCCTGGGATGGCTACCTTGTTGCTATGGCAAGAAGCTTTAAGGCACCTGTTATCTATTCCTTAGACAATGATTTCAAGAAGATACCGGACATCTCCCTGATTGTGCCTTTCAGTGAAGAAAGTGTAAAGGAGTACCACAGGTGGGTGGAGGAGTTATTGAGGGGTTAAATTGAACTAACTTAAAAGCAACATGGTACATGTTTGTTGATACCCTTGCTATTGCATATAGAATGCATATTCTGAAGTATTATGACCGGTAAAGAGTTGAGATAATAATGGCCAGTGAGAGTTCGACTGATGGAACATTTAAAATAGAGAACCTTCTCTTTAGTTTTGTGCTAACCCTAACTTAAATATCCTAAGAGAATTAAACCATCTTAAACATCTCTGTATCGTTTTCCTTAAGGTAATCTAATGCTTTAGATGTATTCATAACTTTAAATGGTAATTTTTCAATACCAAAATCGTGTGGGACATCTCTCCCATTATCTTTTAAACTATTTTTTATATATTCAACAATTTTTTCTTCTGCTTTTGACGAGTTTGAAATTAAAATTACTTTCCTACGTTTATCTGATGTTGCTTCAACTATTGTTAGTATCTTTGTAGCTTCCTTATACATAATGTTTGGATGTGATTTAGTCAAATTACTAATTTCTATATAATCTTCAGTTGCTAACCACATATTGCTTTTAGTTTTTGTATTAATCTGTGTTTTATTTAATAAAGTATCAAAAACTTCGCTTGAAGTCATAGCTATCTTATCATTTGGCCGTTCAACTGCTTGTTTAATAATTAAATAATCATTAAATTTCTTAGTAGTCTCTTTGGTTTCGCATGGATAATCATCTCTATAAAGGTCATGAAAAAATGTATGGTCTAAAATAAATAAAACAGACATTGATATTAACCTCAGTCACAAGTTTCAAAAGCTTCCTTCAGTCCAATATTTATTCTTTTTTGTGTAATTCCTTCCTCACGTCCTAGTTTTTTGAGGTAATCTGTAGGACTTCCACTAATTGGTTCTACATCAAAAGTTGGTAAGGAATTAATAAAAACTTTTATTGCAACTAAACCAGTATCTTTTCCAGCTTTTTCTTTTAACTCATCACTAAGATTCTCAGCCATAGCAAATTTAATCTTACTATATCTTTTTTCTGTGGCCATTTTATCTCAATCTCCCAATAAATATAGTTTAAACTACTATATAAACTTTAGCTATATTTCCATCTCAAACATCTCTTAGATCATCAGTATCGTGTATCATACTTATTATACCTTAAGTCGAGAAGTACCCACTCTCAGGTTCTCGATTCAGATACTTATAACCCCAACCACAACCTCTTCCCCTCAAATCTGTTCTACCTGCCATTTTACCTCCCTTAACCCCAACCATGGCAACATAAACACTGTATTTTTGCAACACCTCTTAAATTCAAACAATACCCATCCTTTATCGTAAAATTCCATAGATACATTTAAATACCCTGAATTACAATTTATATACCTGTCTTATACTGATTATAATAACAGTATAGTGTATGGTTATGATAACGAGTTTGTTTTAGATTTATCTATTAATTTCATTTCTATATTACGTTCAAAGTTACCTCTAATCATCTCTGGCAAAAAATCTCATGTTGACAGGGAATTCATTGAGTTTTTACTTATCGAATCCTTCAGGTCACTCCTGTGGAACATGCCGCAGCAGGCTTTCTATCTACTTTATCGTTCAGATATGAGAATCAGAAAGGCTTTACCTCTAAAATATCTTAACAGCTATGGTGTTTACAATCGTTTTAGACAGAAAAGGAAAAACTATCGCCGTTATTTTGACCGTTTCATAAAGAGGAATCTACTAGGAAAAACAAATGAGATGTATGCGCTTGACACTTTCATCTTAGAAGTTGACCTTAGAAAGCTTAAGAACGCCGCAAAGATAAAATTAGGCAAATTTGATGTGGAATTCCTCTATAAGCCAGGTGAAGGTACTGTTGCAGGTGTGACATGCGCAAAAATTTGACATCTGGGAAGATATGGTGTTGAATACTATCGGAACGAAAACATGTCTGATTAAAACAGTGATAGCAGATTCGGGATTTTTCTGCTACGATATATTCAGAGTTTCTAAAGAGTATAGAATAATTCCTGTGATTAAAACAAGAAAGAATATTAATCTGGATAAATTCTGTAAAATAGCAGGAACTATGCAGATTAAATTGGAGTTCTTTGAGAATAAGTCAACAAAATTAGCTCAAGTCTTAATTGAAGATATAAGAATGATAGTAGCAAAGACTGTAGAAAACTCTCTAAATTATGATAAAGGGTTCGCAAAAATCAGAAGTGGAATAGAAACGTTGTTTAAAGTCGCTAAAAGAGTGTTTAAACTGAATAATGTCCATGTATATTACACTGATAAAATGCATTATAAAATATATTTTATACAGTATATATCCTCAATACTTATACAGTTATGTAAAGAGAAAAATGTCAGTATTAACAGATTAATAGAAAAAGTAGAAAACGATACCTCTATATACTGAAATACAGTCTGATATACTGAAATACAGTCTGATATACTAAAAAATAGAATAGATATATCAATAGTAAATTAAATTAGTAAGATATTATGAAGTTGAATATGGTTGGGGTTATTAGACAACCATCTGGATGTCTACCAATGCTATAACAATCTGATCAGGACCAATTCAGCGTTGACTATCGAAACCCCAAAGAGAATTAGAACTTGAGTTCGCCATTTTGACCTGACCCAACCTAATTCCTTCCCCTACACGATTCGCCAAATGGCTTTTCACCATCGCAAATTCAGGTTTTTGTCGCCGTATCGGTGTACAAAATCCCCGAAAATGTCCGAAATCGGTGGTGAAATGTTGCTTACGACAGTCAA
>VAOW01023116.1_pt1 | contig 11848 bp, 14 predicted proteins | sample 3393921 | NCBI WGS metagenome assembly VAOW01 (sample SAMN08290428, study PRJNA428436) | hydrothermal vent metagenome | isolation source: Deep-sea hydrothermal vent chimney | place: Indian Ocean: Southwest Indian Ridge | depth 2742 m m
ACGTGGCGTATCATCTAATATGGTGTCCGAAGTATCGAAGAAAGATACTGATAGATACTATAGCAAAGGATTTGAGAGAACTTCTCAAATTGAAGGCAAAGGAATTGGAAAATGATTTTTAACATCGAATATAATTCAAGTCTCGACTCTTAAGGATATTGTCATCCATCCAAACCAATCTCCAGAAAGATTTCATTCATCTTACCATCCTTTTCCTTGATGACTTCAAAGGCTTCCTCTCCGGTGTTTCAATCTTTATTTGAGGCTTATTTATACCAAAAAAGCAGGTTAAGGAAGAAAACAGGTTCCTAGCCAGTGGTTGTATTGAGAAGCTCACACTCTCATATCTATCTGACTTTTACATTCCACACCAATACCACAAGATTGGGAACATCTGGAGTATATACTGCTGTCACCGAAACAGTCAGGATAACTCTCATATTCTTCAATATCTGTCTCCTCTTTTATTTCTTCTTCTATTTTTTCAGTTTCGTTTTCAACTGCCTTATGTTCAAAAAGGAAATCAAGCTCCCCCTCTTTATTATCTCTATCATTATAGCCTTTATTTACCTGAACCTCTTTTTCACTCTCCTCCTCATTATACAAGAAATCTAGGTCATCACCATATTTATTTAAAGATTCTTCAGAAAACTCAGGCGCTTCATCCTGTTTTTCATCTGGAGTTTCATCATCACGCATAACCTCTTCCTCTGACTCCTCCGACTCAATAGATAAAACTTCTTCCTCTGGATATGTTTCAAGGTCGTCAGTATAAATCTTATCGATATAATCTTCGCCTGTCTCATCAAGACCATCCATGTCCATATCAGAAATTGCATCAAGAATCTCACTTCTGACTTCAGTGGTGGATGAAGATTTGAATTTCTCGGCAGATGTAGAAGGAGTATTCGGAATTTCTGCTTCGAGAATCTGCTTGACTAAATCTGTTTCCATTCCAGATGATGGAGCTGAAACCACCTTGTTCCTTTTTACAGGCGGGCTATAAAATTCTTCCTCTTCTGTATATTTCCTTCTCACAGGCCTTCTGGAGTATCCTTTGTCTCTTCCCATAATCCACGAGGTTATAATCACTATGAGAACACTGAGGAAGAATAAACTCCCAATACCAAGGATGATATAATCTGCAGTAAGCATTAATAATATTTCTTGGAGGTAGAATAAAAATCTAACCCTCATTATGGGAAAGTATTTTATGCATTAGATACAAATTAAATATATGAACCCAAGACCCTGTGAAAAGCAGAGATTTATACTCGATACAACAGCATTAACAGGTGTCGGGCTGAGATACGAATCCGAACCTCTCTGTGAAACCATAGAAAGAATTCTTGGCCTTATAAGGGAGGCAAGAATCAGGCTGAATATATCCTGCCATATCCCTTTTCCAACTGTTTATGGTGAGCTCAGACAGTTTATGAAACGTTATGCATGCAGTGAAGAGCTAATTGTGGAACTTGACACCTGGCTGGTAAAAAAAACACCTAACAGGTTTGATGTAAAAATTCCTTCAGAGGTCTTCTATGAGTATGTAAAGGATATAAGGGAGAGAATGAACAGGGGAATGAAGATTGCTGAAAGCTGTATATGGCTGAGTGCCACAGAAACTTTTGACCTTGCAAAAAAGGATGTGGAAAAGGAGAAGATAAACAGAGAGAGCACAGGTTATCTTATAAAGGATTTCAGAGCAAAGTACAGGAATGCACTGCGCTATGGCACTTTAGACTCTGCTCCCGACCTTGATGTCCTGCTTCTTGCTAAAGAAATGGATGCAGGAGTTGTATCAAGCGATGAAGGAATAAAAAAGTGGACTGAGAGGCTCGGACTGAGATTTGTTGAAGGTTCCACCTTTCCCAAGATGATTGAAGAGTATCTCAAACATGTGGAATAGTTTTTTATAGTTATTTAACCTTCAGGCATTAGTATGGAGTTTACAAGGCCAAGAGGTACAAGGGACTTTTTTCCGGAAGAGATGGAAAAAAGAAGATGGGTGGAAGCGAAAATAAGGAATACATTCGAAAATTTTGGCTATGGTGAGATTTTAACTCCAACCTTTGAGCATATCAACCTTATAACTGCAAAATCGGGAGAGGATATAGTTGAGCACCTTTACACTTTTGTGGATAGGGGTAAAAGAAAGCTTGTTCTCAGGCCTGAGCTTACGGCACCTGTGATGCGTGCCTATGTGAATGAGCTTCAGAGTCAGGCAAAGCCTGTTAAACTTTATTATATTGCAAACTGCTTCCGTTATGAGAGACCTCAGTCAGGCAGATACAGAGAGTTCTGGCAGGCGGGCATTGAACTTATAGGCTCTCCAGGCGCCGAGGCTGAGGCTGAAGTCATTGCCCTTGCCTATACAATTCTTAAAAACCTTAATCTGAAGGATTTTACCATGCATATAGGCAATATAGGCCTTCTCAGAAAGTTTCTTAAAAACCTTGGAATTACAGAACAGAGCAATTTTCTGGCTCTGATAGATAAGAAAGAACATGATGAACTCGAGAAACAGCTTAAATTTTATGGTGTAAAGGCTGAAGATAGAAAGCTTTTCTTTAAGATAATAAGTCTCAAGGGGAATACACGTGAAACTGTCACAAGAGTCAGAGAGCTTTTCCAAGACAGAGAGATTTTGAAAGAGATGGATAGATTCGAGGAGACTTTGAATTATATTGATAATCTTGGAGTAGATTACAGCGTTAACTTTGGCATTGCAAGGGGTCTTGATTATTACACAGGTATGGTATTTGAGATTTACGCCCAGAAGCTGGGAGCAGAAAAACAGATATGTGGAGGAGGCAGCTATTCTCTTACTGAAACTTTTGGAGGGAAGGCTACACCTACATGTGGTTTTGCCATAGGATTTGACAGGCTCATACTTGCTCTGGATAAAGATGGAGTAAAAGCGGGCAGTGATAATGACCATGGTGTATATGTTATTCCCGTATCACAAGAATTCATTGCTTACGCCATGAAGATAACATCAGATATAAGAGAATATAAGGTGTGCGAGATGGAGCTTAAGAGAAGAAAGCTGGGAAAGGCTCTGAGCTATGCATCAAAGAAAGGTTTTGAGTATGCAGTTATAGTGGGAGAGGAAATCACAGACAGTAAGATTAGTCTTAAGAATCTTATCAGCAAGGAACAGGTAGAAATAGATATTTCCCAAATGAAAACTGCTTTAACCACGGGACACCGATAAATGTCGGGATAGAAAAAGAAAAATTTAGATATATGCTTGAATACATGGGTGAGCAAATTGGTTAGGAAAGTCAGGAATATTGCTCTTCTGGCACTATTAGAGCTATCAATACTTGTACTGTTATATATTTTCAGAGGTTATGATGATAATGCCACAGTAAGGTGGAACTGGACAGTCAACAATCCTATACTATTTATTCTTATTATAATAATTTCCCTTGTTTTAGGATATATATTCATATTCATCAAAATAAAATATAAAAAAACCACTATATTTCTTGCTGCCTTTTTTGTTTCTGCTATTTTCTGGAGGGAGCCTGAGGTTATTATTGATGCCTCGAGGTATTTTACCTATGCAAAAATAGCCAGAGTTGATGGCCTTTTTTTCTTTCTGAGTGAATGGGGCAAGGGGTTTGCAGTATGGACAGACCTGCCCGGTATTCCTCTGCTACATGCATTGATATTTGAAATCTTTGGAGAGGGCAGACTCGTTATTCAGATTTTTAACTCATTGTTATTTTCCCTTACAGCGGTTTTGGTATACCTCACTGGAAGAGAACTCTGGAACAAAGAGACTGGAATTACTGCTTCTATATTCTTCTTTGCCTTTCCCTTCATCTATTCGCAGACACCTCTATTCCTTATAGATGTACCTGCCATGTTCTTTTTCTCACTCTCTCTCTACACTTTTATCAAAACTGTAAAAAAAGGAGGGTTGTGGATTCCGGCAGCTTCTCTTGCCATAGTCTATGCCCTCTTCGCAAAATACTCCCTCTGGTTTTATCTTCTGCCCCTTCCCCTACTTATGTTAAGAAGAAATAAGAAAAGGGGGATTATCTCACTATCTCTGGCAGCCATGATGTTTATTTTGATTTTTTATATTAAAAGCGATGTTTTTATTGCGCAGATTGAACTTCTGAAAAGCTATCAGCTACAGGGTTTGCAAAGGTGGGGAGAGAGTTTCACAAGTATATTTTTATTTCAGATAAGTCCTTTTTTAACTCTGGCAGCTATATTTTCTCTAATCGAGGGCTACAGAAAGAAGGATATCAATGTTGCTATTATTTTTGCCTTTATCCTTCCTGTTTTTCTGCTTCATATAGACAGAATACGCTATATTTTACCTGTGTTCCCTGCTCTCGCCCTTCTGTCATCACGTGGTATTGTAAATTTTGGCAGGAGAAGAGGGAGATTTCTTGCAGCTTCAGCAGCAATCTTCTCTGTCCTTCTGGCACTTTGCTTCTATCTTCCATTTAACCTCGGAACAAGTGCCTCAAATCTTCAGCAGACAGGAGATTATTTGAATTCTGTTAAAACTGACAGTATAAGTGTACTTTCATTAATGCATGAATCATATATTAACCCGATAATAACAATTCCACTTCTTAATATATATACCAGAAAGGAAATCTCTGTTATACCCTATAGCTATTCAAAACCGTCAGAAAATAAGCTTATTGAAAGTCCTTTTCGCTTTACCTGGGAATATAAACTTCCAGATTATTATAAAACTGACAGAAAACCGAAAATCTTTGTGCTTATAACTCAAAAAAAGAATCAGACAATTCCAGAAAAAATAGAAAAAGAGTTAAAGAAGTATAAAGAGATTAAAGAGTTCGGGAAGAGTCAGAAGTTATTCGGCTATAACACACTGGTTTCAATATATCAACTCAGTTGACTCGCCTGTTTAACTCTTCCAGCACTTCTTTAATATTAAGTTCTCTTTTTTCAACCTCTTCTTTTATACTTCTTTCTGAGCCTTCGAGCCCATGGCACTCACATATTCCAAGGTTCAGAAGATAGTCAATTGTTTCCGGATATTCCCTGAATATCTGCAAGATTTTTGTTTCAGAAGTTATGCTATTTGGGGACCTTGGCATATACACCGTAACCTTGAGTAGCAAAACCTTTAGCCTGTCCAGTATTACCTTCTTTAGAACTGCCGCTTGGAGCAGCAGTAACATTCGTGGTATTATTTGGAGTCAAAACAACATGTACTCCTGAACTTGAGCTACCTATAGCTGGCGTACTCGGGGACATTGAATAACCAATTATAAGACCAAGAATTCCGACCATAATAATGGAGACATATGCAAGCTCATTTTTCATAATCTTATTCCTCCTTAAAAAAGGGCAGGAAAGCCCTATGCTTTCTGTATCTTATAGTAGAAATTTACGCCGTTCCTTGTATGTTCCAGGACTTTATGCCCATCCTTCTCTATCAGAGCAGAAATACTCTCCTCAGAAGTAGGATTGTCAAATATCACTTCAAGCACATCTCCAGATTTTATTTTCTGAAGTGTCTTCATTGTATAAAGCTGTGGATGAGGGCATACATAACCCTTCACATCCAATTCATAGGTATGTTCATCTTTCTTCTTAAATTTCATCTTTTTACCTCCTTTATAAATCAATATCGAAATCAGCCAGATCACTGGCAAGCTTCCTGTTAGTCCACCAGTTAAACATCTTCACGCCACCGAGAGCTCCTGCACCCATGCCCGCGAAGAAAAGCCAGCCGCCAGGGTCTCCACCTGCAACTCTTATGTAGAATGCACCAATATTGCACCCAAATGCTAGTCGGGCACCAATGCCCATAAAGATACCTCCGAGAAGGCCCCATACTGCAAGCTCTCTGTTTGGCATTTTTAGTTTAAACTCATTGTTCATAAGGGCTATGGTTGCTGCTCCAAGTATTATACCTATGGACATCAGCAGAGGCGGATTATGCCATGGTGCTGGAATTCCATTCATAGTTCCATAGAATATGTTGTTTCTCATATTGATTCCAAGGTGTTCCATAACCCATGCTCCGAACTGAGCCTCCTGTGTGGTTATATACCAGTAACCAGGGTCAAAGACAGTATGTAGACTTGAAACCTGATTAACAAAGCCTAAGTGCCATAGAATCTGACCAAAATTGTTAATTCCATCCCTGTATCTCAGCGACTGGATTGTAAATACGTGAATACCTGAGACAATACCAAGGAGAATTCCTGCAATAGCGGTTCTCTTCGAGGCAGTTATCATCAGCCATATACCTTTCATGTCATCGCCAATAGTAGGCTTTGGCACTCCTCCATCTGCACTTGCTGTCTTGCTCTCCATCAATCTCCTCATAATCCCCTTCCTTGCCACAATGTAGTAAGCAAGAACAATGAGGATAATTACGGGAATTATTACGTTTATTATGGAGTTTCCAACCACATACTTAAAAGGTCCTAGATTCGGGAAGTATTGGGAAAGTGTGATTAGTGGCTCTTTGAAAGCATATCCTGTAAGGAACGTATCAAAGAACCCTCCATAATCCACAAATATTGCCTGGGAAAAGACAATACCAAACAGAGCCAGCCATGAGGTTCCGTTTCCTTCTCCTGTCTTATAGAGTGTACCTGAAGCACAGCCTCCTGCAAGAGTCATCCCTATACCGAATAGTAACCCACCAATAAGCTCATTGGGTCCCAGAGGTCCGGGGTGAAAAGTGCTCATCTGTTTTGTTGCCAGAACAGCCAGCACCAGACTGAAAGTTGCCAGAGCAATCAGTATACCAATAAACATCCTCGTTACGCCAATGGCAATCAAGTCTCTCCATGCAGACGCAAAACAGAATCTGCCATACTGCATCAGTATTCCATATGTAAACCCAAACCAGAGGTAAGCTACAAGGTACATGTACAGGGGATTCAAATGATAATACCACAGACTGGTAATTATCAGAAGCCCTAATATAGAATAAGCCCAAAATTTCCTTTTCCTTTCGGGGTCCACATCCATGCCTTTATTCCTCCTTTTTATCTTTTCGATTTATTGGACGCTTTAAGAGTATTTAAACTTTTCGAAATCCCTTTCGGTAATACCGAAAAATGTCGGCATGCTATATTTGTTTTTCAGAAAAGGGTGACGGAATTTATGTAACCGTTTAACCATACTGAAGAAATTCCATAATATACACCCACAAGTCCCTGTGTTTACATACTTTAACATATTTATATATTTTTCTAAAATATTCTAAATACTCTATATTATTTTTCCATGCTATTATTATGTAGATTTCTACCAAGTTTCGTTATATATAAATATACAACCAATTAACCAACGTGAGGTGATAATTTGCTTATAATAGGGATAGATGCTGCAACCTGGACAGTGATAAAACCAAATCTTTCAATACTGCCGAACTTCAAGAAGCTTATGGAAGAAGGTGAATATAGCAGCATATATCTGAAGCAGAAACCCTGGAGTCCTGAAGTGTGGTGCTCAATGTTCACAGGCTTGCTTCCTGAGAAGCACGGACATCATGACTTTGTGGTTAACGATAGGATAGTTAAGAGGGAAGATATTAAGGCTGAATTTATATGGGATATTCTAGATGAGAATGGAGTGAGTGTTAAGGCTCTTAATATACCGTTTGTTGTTCCACCCTATAATTATAACCTTGATTTTAAGCCAGTGGCACAGGGGGTGCCTGTAGAGCTGGATGAACTCCTTGAAGAGATAGAGAAGGTGACAGCTTTTGCCTTGGATGTCCTTAATAACAACAAACCTGATTTATTCATAGTAGCCTACACTGCTCTGGATAAACTCTCTCATCTCCACTGGGGAGAGGATATTCTTGTTGATTTCTATGAGAAGATTGACATTGCACTGGGAAAGCTCATAGCCTATGATGACGAAGTTATTGTGATTTCCGACCATGGATTCTGTGACTATGACAGCGCACCTGTGAGAACTCTACCAGAAAGAACGCCAAAAGGTAAAGTCAAAGGCGACCATCATCCCGAAGCTATTATTATAAGAAAGAATGTAAAGTGTTATATAGAACAACCGGTGGATGTTTTCAAATGTGTAAAAAAGAGATTTCTGGGTGACTTGAATGGATGAGGAGATAATGGCTATGCCACTGGAGGAAAGGATTGAGAAGAGCAAGGAAATAATAAGAGAAGCTCTTGAAAAGTTTGATTACCCAGTGGTTGCTTTCACAGGTGGCAAGGATTCAACCCTTACCTTATGGCTGACAAAGCAGGTTTGCGAAGAATCCACAAAAAAAATGCTTGAATGCATGTTCATAAATGAAGGGAGCGTTTTCGATGAAATTCTTGAATATGTTGAAAAGATAAATAGAGAATGGAATCTGAAAATACACATGGTTGAGAATGAAGACGTGATGAGACAGGCTAAAAAAGTAGGGAATACTGTATTTGTGGAGAATCTCAACAGAAACAATCAGAAAGAATTGAAGAGAATAGGATTTCGTGAAAAAAGCTTTGTATTCAACCCGGAAAGTTTTGAGGGGAATCATCTGATGAAAACAGTTGCCATGAATGAATTTATTGTTTCTAATGGTATAGATGCTGTTATAACAGGTATCAGATGGGATGAACAGGATGCAAGAAAAGATGAGACTTATTTTTCTCCGAGAGAAGACCCTGAACATATTCGAGTACACCCCATACTGCACTTCAGAGAAAAGGATGTATGGCAGATTCTGAGAAGTGAGAATATACCTGTAAATAAACTCTATGCTATGGGCTACAGAAGCCTGGGTGCAAAAGCTACCACCGAAAAGGTGAGTGATAAACCAGCTTGGGAACAGGATTTAGAAACTTCTGAGAGGACAGGGAGAGCACAGGATAAGGAAGGGATAATGAAGAGACTTAGAGATCTAGGATATATGTGACAGTTTTTCAAACTTTTTTCTTAAGTCTAATCTCTTTCCTTTGCTGAGCCTCCTTAAATCTCTTTTTCTGTTTTTCTGTTTTTAATATCAGGTTGGGAATAGAAGCGGGTTTGCCGTACTCATCAATCGCCACATAGGTTAGAAATGCTGTGCATGCAAGTGCCCTTAAACTATCATCCTTTTTCTCTCTATATGTGTCCACCTGCACTTCCATAGATGTTGTACCAACATAATTTATCCAAGCATGGAGTATTACACTGTCTCCAAGCCTTATGGGCTCGAGAAAACTTAAATTATCGATATTTGCTGTGACCACATTCTTACTGGAATGCCTGTGTGTAACAAGCGCCCCTATACTATCTATCCATTCCACCAGTTTACCACCAAATAAATTCCCATATATATTCGTATCCGCAGGTAACACTGAATAGACAGACTCTGCTCTCGAATCCTCTACCGTTTTTTTATTAGTTTTCATCAGAATATAATATATTATTCAAATATAAGTATCTTTCGAACTCTGGGTCTGGCTGTTGTATCCTAAAATAATGCAATATTACACTATTATGGAATACCATAAACTATTGGGCTTTGTGTAGTATCCTGAAATAATGTTCCTCCCGAATACAAAGTAAACATTCCTCCCAAAAATATCTCATGAAGAAGCTCAATAGGAGTAAAATTATATGGATGCTGACATACTCCCACGACTAAAGTAGTTAATTTTCTGCGATGTTTATCATAAATTAATAACAAAAAAATTATATTTCGGCTAGGTGGATATTTGAAGTATAATTCCTTTCTGGTAGCTACCAGAAAAATATGCTAAAAACAGCTTAATTTCAAAAATTTATTGCGATGATACCCTTGAATATGAAGATAGGATGTATATATATCCAACTTTCTATATAGTGAAAAGCAAAGTCAATCACCCACGGTTAAAGCCGTGGGCTTGTCTCGTGAGAAACGAGGGTAACAGGTTGATTAGGAGGCATTGTATATGCAGAAGTTATTGGTAGAGTTTCAGAACACATCAGGGGATGCTCCTCAAGTCCCCTGCTCTGTAAGTGGGGCATTAAACAGAGAGGAAACTCTCAGTGTGCCCCGCAAAGTACTGGCCAATAACAGCTCCGAAGAGGACCTATCTTGCAAGAGTGGACAGGCGTTGAGCGTCGCTGTCATAAACATACATAAGAAAACAATACCTGATAATACTAGGAACAGTGGAAAGGTTGAAATACCTGCTGGTATTGATTGGATTAAGAATTATTACTCTTATACAAATTTTAAAATGTGTGAGGTAGGGCAATTCCTCCACCCATTCAAATGGGTGGTCTCCTTGCCCAGATTTTCATGAAGAAGTATGTTGATTTTTTGAGGTCTCGTAGATCAATAACCAGAGAAGAGCTAGAAGAAAACTATGAGTTGAGGTCTGCTATAGAGAGGAATTTTCACCTTGCCATAAAATCTGCCATGGATATCGGGGAGATTGTAATCTCCGCAAAGAGCTTTGAAAAACCAGAGGATTACAGGAGTGTTATACTGATACTTGGAAAACATCAGGTTATACCAGCGGACTTTGCTGAGCGTTTTGCCAGAGCAGCAGGTCTCAGGAATATACTGTTCACATGTATGAAGATGTGGATGTAGATAGACTCTACGATTATCTACAGAATAATCTGGAGGATTTAAGCGAGTTTGCCAGATTCATAGCAAGATATCTTGAAAAGGTTAAGTGAAATATTACAGGCAAATAGAAAATCCTTCTCTCAAAGTTGGCATATGTAGCCTCTTTTTGCCTATATCCTATTCTAAAAGCTTTTTTATTATCAAAAAAATAAGATGAGTCTCTCCTGCTCTCCTCATGCCCAAAATACCCTATTCAAAAAGAACCATCATTTCTCTTTTAATCTATAGACCTGAGTTACAAAAAACGGTTAAAAACCGGGACTAAGTCACCTGATACCCAAGTGTTGGGAATTTCTAAAGTTTCAGGATTGAGCCTATCTCCAGGTCCTGCATCAAAGCGAGGGCATCTTTGTCCAGTCTTTCCAGCATGTAGCTAACGCCCTTGCCCTTCTGTTTAACTGCTGCAACTCTTATCCTGTCAAGAGTTGTGATCAGCTCCTTTATCGAGAGCCCGTATTTTTTGGTTTTCCATATGGTGTACCTGAAGAATAGGAGAGCGACGAGACATAGCCAAACGTGGGTAGTGACCCTTTAAGTAGTTGATATTAAGTACCATTTTATCTTGAGCAATTCCCTGAGAGACCAAACATGGTTCGTAAGTCCAGCGGACATTGCTGGTGTCCTTTTCTTCTTTAGACGAAATACCTTACCAGTTATTCGCTTCTTCTCTGGTATCTCTAAGGCTCGGTGGGGTCGGCAAAAAGTATGGTAAGCAATGTAGACCTTTATATTGTCATCAAGAGGCCAGTCCTTTTTTGAAAAAGCAAGGGTCTTCCGGCTCAAGCGTTTGTTCTCATGGCGAAAATTCAGGTTCTGCCTTTCAATATGAGAGGTGCTGATTTGCTCTTCGGGAATGTTATCTTCATTCCCAAAAACAACTCGGTTGGTAACGTCAACGACCCTTCCTCTTTCTCGATACTTCATCACCTGGGCATATCTGAGGTCTGGCCGGGGGACTTTCTTCGGTTTCCCAAGTCTTCCACACTTTCCAGTCTTTGGAAAGGTCACCGTAATGTGGTATTGCTCTATCTGCGTGATACCATAGTAATCCAGACCGTCGCTGATGAAGAGTGGAAGTTCCCCTGTGATGCGTTTGTCAGTCCTTTGTATGAGAGTGTTGGCTGATGTCAGACATATTGGTCTCAAGTCAATGATATCCAATCAGATACTGCGAAAATATGCAAATAATTTAAAGGCAAAACATATCAATAAAGTTGTTCTAACAGTACCAAATCAAGGTATCACCATTGATAAGGAAAGCAGGGA
>VAOW01009099.1_pt1 | contig 11801 bp, 9 predicted proteins | sample 3393921 | NCBI WGS metagenome assembly VAOW01 (sample SAMN08290428, study PRJNA428436) | hydrothermal vent metagenome | isolation source: Deep-sea hydrothermal vent chimney | place: Indian Ocean: Southwest Indian Ridge | depth 2742 m m
AGGAGATGACCGACCCCCTGTCGGAATTACCGGGGACCGGTACCAGCAGTTGATCTGCCGGGCCGTGGAGGTGGAATTGCAAGAGCTATTGGCTGAGCATGGAATCAAAACAAACAACAAAGGGGTCAAATCTATTGATAATAGATTTGACCCCTAATATGCTTGACCCTAATCTAATCAAGGCGGTATCTGGTCCTGAAATTGAACTGGACGGGAAGTATCCAAAACAGATTGCTGCATAATTAGAAATTTAGATTGTTTGGATATATCTTGACATGGTCACCTTTCAGCAAAGCCTCATAAACTACCTGGAGTTCCTGCCGCCCCCATATCGATATTAACCGCTTTTGTAATATCTGTAGTTGCTGTTTGGGCATTCGCGGATATCTCACACCCTCAACAGCCATCACGGCAGGCTCGCCAGATGATAAAACAATTAACCGATAAACTGGGGTTTTATTAACAGGCAAAGAAATTGTGAATGCTGTCTGAATCACATCTTTAGGTAGGCCGAACTGCTTTCCACGACTAATCCACCCCAGATTTTCTATAACCAGATGTTCTGCTTTAGCCACTGATACGGTCGTCTCCCCTTTCTGGAGCAAAGCTAGCAATATTTTTGCTTTATGAGCAGCCATTTCAAGAGCTCCCCGCTGCTTTAATAGGCTCACAATTTCCGGACGTACACTAACCAAGGATTTTGGTTGAGGCCGCTTGATCTTGTGTGCATGCAGCACAATCAGATCTTCACGCCCCAATTGAATCAGCGAACTGTTGGCTTTGTTCTTGAGAACTACATTGGAAAAGGCGGCAGCAATTATTTTGGGCTCCGACCAGAGACCACCGCCTCCACTTCTGGATATCCATGGACTGGTCTGGATCTTCAGGCCCAAGCTTTGGGCTATGGGTGCGAGCGATCCTGGTTGCTCATAAGCCAGATTGGTTAATCGTTGCATTGCAGTATTAAATAAACGATGCGTTTCCATCTCGATATAGGTCGATTCAACCTGTCTCTGAATCGCTTTGAAAGCGGGTGCCATCAATCCCGGCTGGATAGATACCAACCGAATAATATAGACTTTATTCCCAACTCTAATCGGTGGAGTCATCCGCCCGGATTTGAGTGCAAATACCGCGTTTGCAAGCGCTAATGGTAGATCCTTGCGAGTAACAAACCGAATTTTATCGGCTTGTGCTGACTTGTGTGTTTGAGAGAATTTTTGTTCAACTGCTATAAATGATGCCCCAGTTTCCAAATCTTTCTTGATTTCATCAAGACGAATCAAAGCCCTTTTCCTACCGGCACCCACAGCATACAGATTCACCACAATTTCCCGGATACCCGCTCTAGCAGGAACAGTAAAGATATTCTTATGGCTCACGTAAAATCTCTTCAACTCGGTATCTGTAACATGGATTTGATTACGGATTGTCCCTTTATCAAGGCGTATATAGTCAAGCTTAACCAGCTCAGGAGTCATGAATAAGCGTTTATGCTGATTATAATATTTGGCTATTTCGGAATTACCCGGCTGGATACCGGATAAATAATGAAGGTGAGAAACCGGCAAAATAGAAACCTTACGTCGCTCGTTCAATAATCGAGCGGCTTGCATTAACTCTTCCCTGGTAATAAAGGTACTGCTTTCTATTCCCTTCTCCCATTGATGAATTAACAGACCATGACGAATTTGGTCTTCAAACTGCCCTGGAGTCATGTCTTGAGTGCGCAAGATCTCATCGTAACGCGAACGAGAAAACTTGCCATCTACGAGGAAAGCTGGAATGGACAGTAACTGGTCGGCTAATTCCAGATCAGTTACTGTATAGCCATCCTTGCGTGCGGCCAGGTAAATAACCTTGTCCCGCACCAGTCGATCAAGGACAGCTCGCTTCAAGGTTTGTTGATTCAATCCCGGAGGCAAATGCCCGCCAAAGTTTTGCAGCAGACGTAATTGTTCATTTCTGTAGGCTTGAGCAAAGGCCTGAATAGAGATTGACTGACCTGCCACTTCCGCAGCAACTTGTTTTCCACCGCCATTAAAATAATCATTAAGACCCCACAAAGCAAAAGGTACACTGACAAGAATGATGATAGTGTAAACAAACCATCGGGAAGCACGATCAGTTAGCCATTGGAGCATGTGTAACCTCGGGAAATTTTGTATAGTCGTTTGCTTGAAAGAAACAAAAAAGGCGCCCGCAGGCGCCTTTCAATATATGGCGGAGTGGACGGGGCTCGAACCCGTGACCCCCGGCGTGACAGGCCGGTATTCTAACCAGCTGAACTACCACTCCTGAACTCTCTCTTGGTGGGTACTGAGTAACTTGCCCCTGACAGTCACCTATAATAACCAAAAGGTATTACTATAATTCCAGTATAGATAAGCAGTTATAAAAGTTCCCTGCTTGGCGGAGACAAATCAGGATACTTGACCCAGCAGAAACACCCTCCAATGGCTGTAATTACACCACGCGCCGGTAGGCGTTGGCAAGCGCGCATTCGACGCGCCGGGGCCTGTCTCCCGGAAACGCTTTCTAACCACGGACTCAGAGTGTGGACTCGCAAGCAGAAGTCCGCCATTGAGCGCGGATGCCCCTTTATTCTTTTGCACTTGCTTCCAGGCCGCATGGAGGTTCGCTGACGTTCAGGCCTTCGTCTTCAATCATGTCCTATGGCCTCCAACGACTCTGCCATCTGCTGACTTCTATCCCATCACCCGCACCATTGCTGATGAAGGTACTGTTCTTGCGAACCGCATGTGAGGCAGATCTCCCTAGATAAGAACACGAACTGTCGATGCGCAACCGCTGTATTGACCTTAATCCCGGAACCTGTGGGCTTCGTTATCTTGTGTTTGCTCATCCCCGGAAATGGGCCTTCTATGCAATCTCTGTTCGCAGGCTCGCAGTTTTGCACTCGGGCTTCCTTCAGACATCCCCTCACGGATTTGCCCTTGTCGTCGGCTAGTGGTTATGATCGATCCATGGGGACTTACACCCCATAAGTTCATGCCCATGCTGGGTGTATACAAAATGCTTCACCCGGCTAAAACCACCGCGCAGTTTTCGACGGGTGAACTTGTGGGTACAAGAACATCAAGAAGAATTACTCGAAAATCGGAACGGAAAATTTAAGAGAAAGTAAGGATGATCAGGCCTAGTTCAAGAAATGGGGTTATACCGCCCCTAACCAAGGCTTCACCCATCAAAAGTCGCGTGGGCTTGGACTCGTGTGCCGAGCATGGCGCTTAACTCGCCAGATAAAGGTTCTAATCCAGATATTCGCAAAGCCGAAAGTTAGCGAAAGGGCGGGGCGTTGCCGCAAGGCAGTGTCTGGAGGAAGCCCAACACGAAATTGCGGGGCGATGAGCAAGAATCCAACGTGAAGTGTGACTGACATACCGCTGGCCCGAGATCAAAAGCTGGTTCCTAAGCGGTCTCTACCGACCGCAAACCGTTAAACGGGCTAAAATACCCAAACCCGATGGGCGCTAACGCAAGCCGGGTATACCGATGATCATGGACCATTTCATCCAGCAAGCGATATGCAGGTGTTACCCCTGATCTGGGAACCACAAGAAATCGACAGAATCAATTTTCGTATTATAACATCCGCCCCGGATAATCAGACTCACTGCCGCAAGGTACAGGCCATAATATTCCACAATTTCGCGGTAACACTGCTGTGTGGTGATGCAACGTTTCGAATAGTGTCAAAATCCAGCCTGCCGCGAGTCAGGCTGGGGCCGGCGTCTTTCCCGTCATGGCGGATAGCCGCTTATGACCAATTCCCCGCCCGCCTGCCTGACCAGCCGGCACGGACGGGGTTCATACAATGTAGCGGGTGAGCTCTAGCCAGTAGATCCTTGCCGATTATCCCTTTACAGCGGCACCGGAACAAGTGGCCGGTTTACGTGTGACGCCGGTTCATTGTCTGAGTATAGACACCATTGAGGTGTCGTATGCTTTTAGAGAGATTACCATTCGCTGTTCCACTAGCAGATGGCCATAGCTTGCCATTAAACAATGGCGTGGTGCAATCAATGGAATTGCCCGACAGCCTCCGTCAGGGTACACAGAAATATCAAGCGATCTTCGTCATCCTCGAAAATTGCTTCGTACCGATCACTGCAGGATGTCTGTGATAAAGGGCGCTGGAAAATTCAATACGAGGGGATCTTACTATGGGCTTTAGTCTATGGGATAAATCGGGGATACTCAACCCGAAAAAATGGCCGCCCTATAAGGGTAGCCATTCCATAAGTCCTTGATTCTGGTAGGTGCTGAGGGACTCGAACCCCCGACATTCGCCTTGTAAGGGCGACGCTCTTCCAGCTGAGCTAAGCACCCTAAAAAGTTATTTCACCGCATCCTTCAATGCTTTACCGGGTTTGAAGGTTGGCAAATTAGATGCAGCTATCTGGATGGTTTCTCCAGTACGCGGGTTGCGCCCAGCGCGTGCTTCGCGTTTACGCAGGGAAAAACTCCCAAAGCCAATGAGCACCACCTGGTCATCATTTCTTAGGGCTTCAGTAACAGACTCCACGAAAGCATCAAGCACCTTTACGGCCGTGGTTTTAGGTATATCTGCCTTGCAGGCAATAGCATCGATCAATTCAGATTTATTCATGAGATTAGCTCCAAGTTTATTTTGTGTAATTTAGCATCTTTGTGGCGAGTCTCTACGTTAATCACTAAACACCCGCGTTCTTGATAGGAATATTCGTTTGGCCTTGGCAGATAGGCCTGCTCTTATATCAATTGCCATACAAATCGTCAACATGATAATGCACATTGCAGGAACCCGGCTTCCTAATACCCCTTATTGATTTCGGGAAGGGCTCAGTTAAACCAGCCAGCATTCCAGCCTCACCAGTGCCATTGCAGAACAATGGCACTGGTAATGAGTAGAACCATGAGCTGATGGAAAGGAACCATGGATCCTGGCGTCTTAGGTTTCAGATTGACGGCATAAAATAAGAAGAACCCAACAGCCGCCTGAAACAGAGCAAGGAGAAAAGCCACAGGATAGATAGCACTGAACCACCCCAGAGTTGCAATCACCAAGAGGGCAGCAAAACCATGTACCACAAAAATCCACTGGGGCGATCTCTGAGGATACAGGAAGGGATCGATAGGCGTCGCGAATCCTCGGCTACCGGTTACCATGCCACCCATAAAAATTGCAAAGAACAGCGCATGCAGGACAACCACACCCTCTAGATAAGACCACAAATGCATCCCTGGATAAACTAGAGCCAATAGATAATTGAGGAATACGAGATAGGCCAGCAACCCGTGAGTGCCATGCACGAAAGCTGGTGCGCGTCCGGCTAAAACATACAGAGTCCCCATACCAAACAATGCTGTGATGACAATTAAACCCAATCCATTAAAAGTCTCATAGGCCGGATGTAATATAGTCAAAGCAAGCGCAATCAAACCCACAAGCGTGGCCAACAAACGATGTGCAGCTTCCGGATCGCCTCGCCACATCAAGATAACGATGTTGCGGGTGTAGGGCCATTGCGTCCCCAATGACAAACCATATCCAAAACCTTCCACGATGCTGCCAAGAAATACCAGGGCTGCGGCAAAAACAACCTCCGACATCAATAAGCCATCGACTACGGCCTGAATCCCTGTTGAGTGACTCGTTAAACCGCGCCAGATACCCAGGACGATAGCGAGAATGACCAGACTGGCAATACCTAGACCGATAACTCGCACCGCAAGGGTCATCTCACCTTCAACGACATGCTTCTCCTCTGCGGATGGCATGGATTCACTCTTAGAAGAATTGGATATTTTCGTCACCTCAGCCCCCAACGCCTGGCAGCAACATATGATTCATCAAACCATGAAACATCCAGAGAGTCAGGCCAATAGCCATGACAAATAAGGGTATGGTCAAAATGAGCGAAACGGTATGATATATTCTTTCTTTAGAGAAATCGAGATTAAACAGGAAATAGAGCTGGATAAGCCCAACAGTCAGAGCAATAACCGAGATAATCGTCAGTAAGTCATTCGGTTTCATGATAGGGTAACTGACTAACAAATAGGCCCCAATCATACCCACCATGCCCACTAGAAAAGCCAGTAGATAACCGCCAGCACTGGCATTTTGCACTTCAGCATGTTGCACGGGATTTTGATGGTCGTGCAACATTAAAGCACCCCTGCAAGATAGACGAACACAAAGATACAAACCCATATAACCGCTTGAAAATGCCAGAACATCTTTAAGTTATTTAATCGATAAACCACATTCTGACTAAAACCCTCAGTCAATAATTGAACAATCATAACTCCCATCCATATCAACCCGAACAGAATATGCACGGCATGAGCGATGACCAGCGTCCAGAAATCAGACAGAAACCCACTACGCTCAGGAAGTGCGCCAAGTGCCGCCAGATGGGCAAATTCATAACCTTCCAGGGATAGAAAAACTACGGCAAGCATAAAAGAGACAGCCAACCAAAACACCACCCCTATTCGATTGGATCTTTTCATTTCCACCATTCCGAGACCATAGGCCAGGACACTGGAAAGAATAAACAGAGTGACTACCAACGCACTAAAAGGGTGAATGACCTGCGCTGCGGTCGGCCCACCGGCTGCTGCCATCGCACTCGTATAAACGCCGTGAGCCGCGAACAAGGCCGCAAAGATCATGGCATCACTCATCATGTAGAGCCAGAAGCCATAAGAGCGTGTGCCGATGACGTCATATCCGGGATACCCATAATCCCAGAGACTCACATAGCGTGGATCTACCTTTTCCACCACATCAGAACTCATTTAACTACCCTCAGCATTCGGAATAAATCGCAATAGCACCATATAGCGTAATCGATAGCTTGATCCTACCTCTTCGGATTAATAATCTTCCTGGCGCTCACGCTCTGGCTGACGTGGCGTGACTAAGGCACCTCCAGAACCGCCTGCCACCAGTGCAGATGTTTCGACGCTCCTCCCGACCCTACGCGTCCTGGCTTCACACTCCATGCGCTCAACCTCAGCCGCTGGAATAACGTAGTCCTGATGTCGATCAAAGGATCGAACAATCAATACGATGATAAAAGTAATCAGGGATGCGGCAGCCAACCAATAGATCCGCCAGGTCATGGCAAAACCGAATACCAGGGCCAACGCACCCAGGATCAACGGTACGCCCGTCTTTTTGGGCATATGGATATCGACATAATGATCGGGCTCCTGGGTTAGGTCATGTTCCTTGCGCCAGGCCCATTCATCCCGCGCGTGCACGATCGGGGTGATGGCGAAATTATAGGGAGGAATCGGTGTATGGGTTGCCCATTCCAAACTGCGAGACGTACCCCAGGCATCATTGGCAGTCACCCGCAGCTCTCCTCGCCTGACGATACTAACGATGAGCTGTCCCACAAAGGCGAGGATCGACAAAATATAGAAACCAATACCGGCCACCTGCAAGTCCAGCAAGGTCATGAGCTGAGGATAAGGGATGTAATACATTCGCCGGGTCAAACCCATCAGCCCCTCTGTATACATGGGGATGAATACAAAAACTGTTCCCAGGGTAAACAGCCAAAAGAATGCCTTACCCCAATGCTCGTCCAATTTGAAGCCAAACACCTTCGGCCACCAGAAAACAGTCGCACCAAAAATGGCATAAACGATCATCAACAGCATGGTGTGGAAATGGGCCACCACGAATACGCTATTGTGGACCAGATAGTTGATGGCAGGAATAGCCACCATCATGCCGGTAAACCCGCCTACCAGCAGAAAGACGATCGACGCGACCGCCCACAGCATGGGGGTTTCGAAGCGCAATCGACCACGATACATGGTGAACAGCCAGTTAAATACCTTTACCCCCGTAGGAATACCTACCAGCATGCTCGCTACACTAAAAAAGGTATTAACGTTGGCCGTCGCGCCCATGGTGAAATAGTGATGCAGCCACACCGACCACGAAACCCCGGCAATGCCGAATGAGGCCAATACCATGGTGATATAACCAAAAATGGGTTTTTCAGAAAACGTAGGAATGATCTCGGACAATATACCGAAAGCGGGTAAAATTACAAAATATACTTCTGGATGCCCCCAAATCCAGAACAGATTGGTATACATCATGACGTTGCCCCCCATATCCGGGGTAAAGAAGTGAGTTCCGAGATAACGATCCAGCGTCAATAAGGCAAGCGCAACGCCCAGGACGGGAAAGGAGGTGAGTGCAATAATATTGGTCGCCAGGGCCGTCCAGCTAAATATGGGCAAACGCCCCCAGGTCATCCCCGACGCACGCATCTTGACAATGGTAGCGATCAGATTGATAGCACCCAAGATCGTACCAACAGAAGTGATCTGAATCGTCCATAACCAATAATCAACACCCACACCCGGACTGCCTGCAAGCTCAGTCAGCGGGGTCAATCCCACCCAACCATCATGGCTGAAATTGCCAACGAACAAAGCGATCATCACTAGAGCGGCGCCAACGGCCGTCATCCACAATCCCAGCGCATTCAGGAAAGGATAAGCCATATCCCTGGCACCAATTTGCACCGGGATGACGATGTTCATCAATCCAACCAGAATCGGGGTCGCGGCCAACAGGATCAAAATAACTCCATGAGCGGTATAGACCTGATCAAAGTGGAAAGGCGTCAGATAGCCATGATTCGAGCCCAAAAAGCCTGGCGAATTCGCCCCCACGGCCATGGCCTGTTGCGTACGAAGCATCAAAGCATCGAAAAATCCGCGGAATAACATCACCAGACCAATCAGAATGTACATGATGCCGATTTTCTTATGGTCAACGGTAGTCAGCCACTCACGCCACAACCACCCCCATTTACCCGCATAAGTCACCCAACCTAGAGCAGTGATTCCAGCGATTACTGTCAGCGCAAAGGCGAAACCCAAGACAGGGTTGTTATAATGAAGCTCCAGCAATAGACCCAGTCGGCCTGCCAACGGGCTGAAGGGACCCTGTAAATCCACAAGCATGTCAGAATCTCCTGACTATATTTAAATTAATCAATTCACGTGCTGCTTGAACAAGGCACCATCCATATTTTCGGTCAAAAATAAGGGTGTCTGAAAATGAAGTTTTCCGCTACGAACATTCGTCACCACTTGTCGGAATAGGTCCGATTGAATATTCGTAAAATATTCCACCCTATGAGCAACATTGATGGTCGGTTTGGCGAACTTAGTAAATTCTGTATATGAAAGTGAATTCTTTGCCCGTTTTTTCGCTGTCGCAACCCATCTGTCAAATTTCCGCCCCGGCAAGACCTTAACCTTGTAATTCATATCAGCGAACCCTGGTCCACTAAACTCGGCGGAAAATGCTTCGTATTGACCCACATGATTAGCCACCATGGATTGCTTGGTGCGCATACCTGGCATAATGTAAATTTGACCGACAAGGTTAGGGATAAAGAAGTCATTCGTAACCGATACTGAGGTCAAATCAAATTTGACCACACGATTAACGGGTACAACCAATTCATTGGAAACTGCCAGATTCTGCTGTGGATAAACAAACAGCCATTGCCAGTCTGTTGTATAGACATCAACCCTCAGGGGCTTAGCATCAACCCGATTACTCATAATTCTTGGGTGCCAGGGGTCAACCGCGCGAGTCCCTTGCCAGGAAAAGTAGCTCAGTATGATCACAATGATCAGTGGAATCCCCCAGACAACGGTTTCAATCGTATTGGAATGCGACCATTTAGGCGTATAAGCAGCCTTGGCTGATCGGCGATAACGCCACATCACTAGAAATAGTAGCAGTAGTGTCGGCAGGATAATGATGGATAAAACCACAACATCCAAAACCAGATAATGAGTTTCAGCCCTGGTAATGATGCCCTTGGGATTTAAAATCCAGAAATTATCTATATCACAGCCACCCAATAATAACAGCGGCAAAAGTGCTAAGTATCGAAATACAAAGGAAATATTATTTGTCTTCATGACAAGCCACGCCTCCAAATAAATTTGCATTCCAAAAACCGGAGCTACAATGCTTAATTTACATATAAATATATAGTTTTAAGTTGCGATATCTTAGGCGGGTTTTAAAAGAATTATAATAATTTAGGTATTAGGATTTAATTGTGCAGGCATTAGTCTCACTACGGGTCTGATTCCCCGCAATTTACTGCGATATGAGATCTATTGCATCAATAAATACCCCGCTGCTCGCAGCGGGGTATTTATTTTGATCGGCTAGTGATGACTCATGCGCGATGGTTGCGTGCGCCCGCATACTCACCAGGCACGCCGCGTCTGTGTGAGTGGCGCGCAGAGGGCTTATTCCTCTGTGGGATACTCGCGTGTACGCCAGCGGCTGCCTCGCTCGGCTCAAAGCCGGGCAATACCTCGCGCGGCAGTTCGCGCTTGAGCAGGCGCTGAATACCAGCAAGCAAGTCGTTCTCATCCGCACTGACCAACGACACGCCAACTCCCTTGGCGCCGGCGCGTCCGGTGCGACCGATGCGGTGTATATAATCCTCAGCCACATTGGGTAGATCGAAGTTCACCACATGTGGTAGGTGATCGATGTCCAGCCCGCGCGCCGCAATATCGGTTGCTACCAGTACACGCATCTTGCCACTCTTGAAGCCCGCCAACGCACGCATACGCGCACTTTGACTCTTATTGCCGTGAATCGCAGCAGTGGAGAGACCGTCGTATCCAAGCTGCTCGGCAAGTCGATTAGCGCCATGCTTGGTGCGCGTAAACACCAGAACCTGCTCCCAGCCACCACTATGAATGAGATGCGAGAGCAGCTCACGCTTACGCGACTTATCTACCGGATGAACGAGCTGAACAACCGTCTCCGCAGTAGTGTTACGGCATGCTACCTCGATTTGCACGGGATCACGCAATAAGCCATCGGCCAGACGGCGGATATCATTAGAATAGGTCGCGGAAAATAGTAAATTCTGACGCTGCCTGGGTAGCAGGGCGAGTATGCGGCGAATATCGTGGATAAAGCCCATGTCCAACATGCGATCGGCTTCATCAAGTACAAGTATTTCTACCCGTGATAGATCCACGGTCTTTTGTCTGGCGTGATCAAGTAGACGCCCCGGCGTAGCTACCAAAATATCTACACCGCGACGTAGACAATCAATTTGTGGATTGATACCCACACCACCAAAGATTACCGCCCGCTTGAGCGGCAGATGAATCCCCAACTTTTGTACATCCTCGGCGATCTGGGCGGCCAGCTCACGTGTGGGTGTGAGCACCAGCGCGCGTGGTGCGCGTAATCCTGATGGATGCTGGCTCAAACGAGCAAGTATAGGTAGCACGAAAGCCGCTGTCTTACCGGTGCCGGTCTGTGCGCCGGCAAGCACATCTCGTCCGGCGAGTACAACTGGAATGGCCTGTTGCTGAATGGGGGTAGGTTGGGTATAGGCGAGCGCATCAATTGCGCGTAGCAGTTCGGTACTCAGTCCGAATTCTTGAAATGACATTGAAACTCCTGGAACCAGCCTCACCCATTATCGGGGCCGGTCAGGCACGTGATCATAAAAGGGAAGGAAAAGACCTGGGCGGGAAATAACCACAAAGTAGGAAGCATCAACCGGATGACGCTAATTTCATAGTATAGCAAAAACAAAGGCCTATTGACACCCTTAGCCTTGTCCAATATGAAATGAGTCTGAAGGGGGTGGTCATCGGCTATCTGCAGAAGATCAGCGGTTATTCCCGCCAGCAGCTGACCCGGCTTATCGCCCGGTACCGTAAGACAGGGCGGCTTCGACGCCGTCAACGCACGG
>VAOW01029121.1_pt1 | contig 11788 bp, 12 predicted proteins | sample 3393921 | NCBI WGS metagenome assembly VAOW01 (sample SAMN08290428, study PRJNA428436) | hydrothermal vent metagenome | isolation source: Deep-sea hydrothermal vent chimney | place: Indian Ocean: Southwest Indian Ridge | depth 2742 m m
CGGTAAGGCGGATACGATCGCCCTCGCTCACTCCGGCTGGAATCCGTACCGATAGCGTTCGTTTGCGCTCGATGCGGCCTTCACCATGACAACGCCGACAAGGGTCCTTGATCGCCTGGCCACTACCGCCACACTGTGGACAGGCCTGCTGGACCGAAAAAAAACCGTTTTGCATACGTACTTGACCTACCCCTCCGCAGGTCGAACAACGTGCCAGCTTGCCATTCGCCGAACCGCTGCCGTGACAAGCCTCACAGGCAACCAGACTCGGGACTTCGATATCCTTGTCGCAACCGAATACCGCCTCTTCCAGATCCAGATCGAGTAGGTAGCGTAAATCACTACCACGGCGTGTCCGTCCACCCCCTCCACCAAAAATATCCGAAAAAATATCTCCAAAGACATCGCCCATATCAGCGAAGCCTCCTCCCTTACCCACTTCAAAGGCAGCATGGCCGTGCTGATCGTACTGGCTACGGCGTTGAGCATCACAAAGAACCTCGTAAGCCTCCTTGCCCTCCTTGAAGCGATCCTGTGCCGCCGGATCATCCGGGCAACGGTCAGGATGGTATTTCATAGCCAGGCGACGAAAAGCCTTCTTAATCTCAGCCCCGTTAGCGTCGCGAGCGACTCCCAGCACTTCGTAGTAGTCGCGTTTACTCATAAATGCCGTCCGGCGCCGATAACCTGATGATGAAGATGAGCGCTTCGCATTACGAAGCGCTCATCAAGTTGCCATTTCTTGCTAGCGATATCTGTCACTTTTTTTCATCATCCTTGACCTCGGTGAATTCGGCGTCGACCACATCCTCGGTTCCCGCTGTACCGGCAGGATCGGCCGATTCAGGACCACCGCTGGCCTCAGCCCCTGCTGCAGAAGCCGCTGCCGCATGCAACGATTGGGATGCCTGCTCGAGAGCCTGAGTACGTGATTCGATGGCATCCTTGTCATCACCCTTCATCACCTTCTCCAGTTCAGCCAGTGCCTGTTCAATACCAGCGATTTGTTCGCTGGGGATCTTGTCACCATTTTCCTTAATTGCGCTGCGGGTCGCATGCACCATCTGATCGGCCTTGTTACGAACCACAACGAGTTCCTGGAACCTCTTGTCATCTTCGCGGTGAGCCTCGGCATCTTGCACCATGCGCTCGATTTCGCTCTCGTCCAGTCCGGAACCGGCCTTGATCTCGATCTTCTGCTCTCGGCCGGTATTTTTGTCCTTGGCCGATACATGCAGAATGCCGTTGGCGTCGATGTCGAAGGTTACCTCAACCTGCGGCATGCCACGTGGAGCAGACTGGATACCGGTGAGATCGAACTTGGCCAGTGACTTGTTGTACTGCGCCTGGTCACGCTCACCCTGCAAAACATGCACGGTAACCGCAGCCTGGTTATCTTCTGCGGTAGAGAAGGTTTGCGCGGCGCGTGTCGGGATCGTAGTGTTCTTGTCGATAATTTTGGTGAACACCCCACCCAGGGTTTCGATGCCTAGTGACAAAGGGGTCACATCGAGCAACAGAACATCCTTGACGTCACCGGATAGCACCGCACCCTGCACCGCTGCACCCACGGCCACCGCTTCATCCGGATTCACATCCTTACGGGGATCCTTGCCAAAAAAGTCCTTTACAGCCTCCTGCACCTTGGGCATGCGGGTCATACCGCCAACTAAAATCACCTCGCTGATATCACCAACACTCATACCGGCATCCTTCAGCGCCGTGCGACAAGGTGTAATCGTGCGCTTGACCAGATCACCCACCAGCGCTTCGAGCTTGGCCCGGGTAAGCTTGATGTTCAGATGCTTGGGACCGGATGCATCAGCCGTAACATACGGAAGATTCACTTCGGTTTGCTGGGCACTGGACAGTTCTATCTTGGCTCGCTCGGCAGCATCTTTCAAACGCTGTAGCGCCAGCGGGTCTTTACGTAAATCGATGCCCTGCTCCTTCTGGAACTCCTCGACCAGATAATCGATCACGCACATGTCAAAGTCTTCCCCACCGAGGAAGGTGTCACCATTAGTGGCCAACACTTCAAACTGCTTCTCACCATCTACCTCGGCAATTTCGATGAGCGACACGTCAAAGGTGCCACCACCTAGATCGTATACGGCAATCTTGCGATCTCCACCCTTCTTATCCAGACCATAGGCCAGGGCCGCTGCGGTTGGCTCATTGATAATGCGCTTGACATCCAAACCGGCAATCTTGCCAGCATCCTTGGTGGCCTGGCGCTGACTGTCATTAAAATAGGCCGGCACCGTGATAACTCCCTCGGTAACCGCCTCACCAAGATAATCCTCAGCTGTTTTTTTCATTTTTATCAGCACCTTGGCTGATATCTCTGGAGGTGCCATCTTGCTACCATCAGCAGTTTCTGCCCAAGCATCGCCATTGCTGTGCTGGATGATTTTGTAGGGCACCATATGCAGATCCTTCTGTACCTCAGCGTCAGTGAACTTACGCCCTACCAACCGCTTGATGGCATAAAAGGTGTTCTTGGGGTTGGTGACGGCCTGACGCTTAGCGGGTGCCCCAACCAGAATCTCACCGTCTTTGGTAAAAGCGACGATGGACGGCGTGGTACGGTCGCCTTCCGCGTTTTCGATGACACGCGTCGTGGTGCCATCCATGATCGCGACACACGAATTGGTCGTGCCTAGATCAATGCCAATGATTTTACTCATGATGTCAGCTCCGAAAAATGGGGTGGCGGCCAGGCCGCCTTGTAAGTCTGAATGGGGGTGAGCAGGTCTCGATTCAAGCGTCGTCAGCTTCCCGTGCCACGGAAACCAGGGCTGGGCGCAGCAGTCGTTCATTGAGCATATAGCCCTTCTGCAACACTCCGACCACCGTGTTCGGCTCGGTGTTTGGAGCATCTACCATATTCATGGCTTGGTGGCGGTCGGCATCGAAGGGTTCACCCTGAGGATCAATCTCAACCAGACCATGGCTGGCCATCATTTTGTTCAACTCTTTCAGCGTCAGTGCCATACCCTTATGCAAGGCTGTCACATCCGTGTCCTGCATCGCCACACCGCGTTGCAAGCTGTCACACACCGGAAGCAGATCCGCTAGTAAACGCTCGTTAGTAAAGCGACGGGCCTGTTCCAGATCACGGTGCAAGCGCTTGCGCTGATTTTCGATCTCGGCATGCTCACGTAGTAGCGTTTCTCGTGCCTCAGCTAGTTCCGCCTCAACTTCAGCAAGGCGGGCAGCCAATTCATCGGCCGTGCCGGGGGTCATTTCCTGCCCCGTCTCGTCAGAACCGGTAGTTTGATTTCCCATTGAAAAAATCCGCAATCAAGCGAACCTGCAAGCAGGCTCGGTAAAGTGAAAAGTACATCGCCCGTGCGGGTTATGAGGTCGAAACGACGCGATTCAAGGCCTCATTAAGCATATCCGCACTTGTTTGAACCACCTGAATGACCCGATCGTAATCCATACGCGTGGGTCCAATCACCCCAATACTACCCAGAGGACGCTCCCCAACACCGTACGAGGCCGTAACGATGCTACACCCGGACAGTGCCGCATACCCCGACTCTTCACCAATAAACATACGCAAGCCCTGGGCCTGAGAGCACCGATCGAGCAGATCCAGTAATTCCCGCTTTTGTTGAAAGGCGGCAAACAGATCGCGTAGATGCTGCATATCCGTCATCCCATCGGAGCCGAGCAGATTGACCTGCCCACTCACCACAACATCCGGTTTAGCACTGGCCAACTCGGAGAAAGCACCTTCCGCGGCCTCCACGGCTTGTCCCAGAGCACTGCGCAAAGCGCTATCGGCAGCTCGTAAGTCGACCATGATACGTTGACGAATCTCATTGAGATTCAAGCCATCGAACTCGATATTGAGTACCCGTGCCGCCTGTTCCAACTCAGCCGACGTGGGGCGCTTGTGCATCTGCAGAACCCGGTTCTGGATTTGTTGATTGGCGAACACCAACACTACCAGCACCCGTTCATCGGGCAGGGCTATGAATTCAATATGCCGGATCGGCAGCTCATCCTCACGCGGTACCGTCACTACGCCGACAAAATGGGTCATTGCCGAAAGCAGCGAGGACATGTTAGTAGCCAGATCCCTACCTTCACCTGAACGTGGCACCTCACGTTGCAGGCGGGCAATATCCTCATGTGGGAGAGGCTTCAACTCGATCAGGCTGTCGACAAAAAAACGTAGTCCTTTGCCCGTCGGGATACGCCCGGCTGAAGTGTGGGGCGAGGCGACCAAGCCGGCATCTTCCAAATCAGCCATGATGTTACGGATGGTGGCGGCACTGACATGCAGACCCGATGACCGCGCCAGGGTTCGCGATCCGACCGGCTCACCAGCATTCAGGTATTGCGCAATCAGAGCCCTCAACAGGTGTCGGGTACGGGAATCGAACTGTTCAGAAAGACTCTGCATTTAGGATCTCTTTGCGACGCAGTATGGAAATGCTGTTATCCGTCTTTCTTAGATAAAGGTTGCGGCCCTGCTATGCAAGTACCCAACAGCCGTTAGAATCAGTCTATCTGTCCCGACATATTGATTTCATGCTAACCCAGCTCTACGTTCGCGATTTTGCAGTAGTGGCCGAAGCCGACATCGAGATTGGCCCCGGACTGACCGTGGTAACGGGTGAGACCGGGGCCGGAAAATCACTCCTGATTGATGCGCTGCTGCTACTTTCCGGAATGCGTGCCGATGCCGGTTATGTTCGCGCCGGAGCCCAGCGGGCGGAAATCCAGGCCAGCTTCAGCCTTGCAGATGCTCCTGCCGCCCAGCACTGGCTAGTAGCCGAAGCCCTGGATGATGACGAGCACTGCAGGCTACGCCGGGTACTGGCCGCCGAAGGGGGGTCGAAAGCCTGGATCAATGGCCGCCCGGCCTCCCTGGCCCAACTGGCCGAAATCAGTACCTGCTTGTTGGAGATCCATGGCCAGCACGAACAGCAGGCGCTGCTCTCACGTGAGCTGCAACAAACCCTGCTCGATGCCTATATGCAACAGCCACAACAGCTTCAACAAGTTCGTCAATTGAGCCAGCGTTGGCAGAAATTGAAAAAAGAAATTCGTGGGCTCGGTGGTAGTCAGAGCCGCCACGAACGCCTGGAGTTACTCGAGTTTGAGATGGGCGAACTGCAACGCTGGGCCCTCCCCGCGGAGGCCTATGCTGAACTTGATGCCCGCCACAAGCAGTTGACCAATATGGATCAACTACTTGAAGGTGTGAACCGATTACGGATGCAATTCGACGCTGAAGCCGGCCCCTACCAGGTACTAACTCGGGCTGCCCACGAGCTGGGCCAGCTGGGCCAGCTCGACCCTCGCCTTCTACCCGTTGCCGAGTTGGCTACTACTGCCGGCATTCAGCTTGATGAAGTGCTCACCAGCTTGCGTCAATATGCCGAGACCCAGGATCTGGATCCCGAAACACTGGCCGAAGTAGATAACCATCTGAGCCATCTACACACTTTGTCACGCCGCTATCGCTTACATCCTTCCGAATTGGGCGCGCAACTTGCGTCTCTGCGTAGCGAATATGAGACGCTGCAGGATGCGGGCTCACGGCTAACCGAAATAGAACAGGAATGCACCCAACTGGAACACCAATACGATTTCGCCGCCAAGGCCTTGGGAGAATCTCGCAAGCAAGCTGCATATCAGCTTGGCCAGATCATCACGGCAACCATGGCCGAACTGGGCATGGCAGGTGGTCGGTTTGCGGTACGTTTTGATCCAAGCGCTGGCGAGGAACCCAATCCACACGGCCGGGAACGGGTCGAATTCGAGGTTAGTGTCAACCCCGGGCAAGCTCTACGTCCCTTACGCAAGGTAGCTTCCGGAGGTGAACTGGCTCGTATCAGCCTGGCCATGGAAATAGCCTTGCTCGGACTCGACCCAGTAGCCTGCATGGTATTCGACGAAATCGATAGTGGTATCGGTGGGGCGATAGCTGAAGTTGTGGGGCACAAACTGCGACAGCTTGGTACCACCCGCCAAGTATTATGTGTCACCCATCTGCCCCAGGTAGCAGCCCAGGGTCACGCTCATCTGAGCGTGCACAAACACAGTGATGGGATCCAGACATCAACCACGGTCTTGCCACTCGATACCACAGGACGTACCGAAGAGCTCGCACGGATGCTGGGTGGGCTGCGCATTACCCAAGCAACTCGCGCCCATGCCCGGCAGATGTTGGAGCAGGCTCAATCCGACTGAGCACCTACTCAATCGGCTATCAGCCCGCGCTCCCTGGCCAAACGAAACAGGTCGAATTCCGAACCTGCACTCAGTTTGCCAAGTACGTTGGCACGATGAATGTAGATGGTCTTCTGACCAATGCCCAGTTCGGCAGCAATCTGTTTGGGTACCAAGCCCTGAGCAAGCAACAAAAACACCTCACGTTCCCGTGAGGTGAGCCGGGTCATCGGATCCGACATGTCATCGCAATTACAGCGGCGCCGCCGGGCAATATCGGAACTTAAGAATTTTTGCCCGTTAAGTACCGCACGCAAACCCTCAATCAATTCCTCCGGTGCCGCATTTTTTGACACATAACCGCGAGCCCCACGGCGCATCGCTTCACCAACATAAGCATCCGCATCATGCATGCTCAGGATCACGATATATTGCTGTGGCTGGATATTCAGCAGGTGCTCTAGTAACGGCAGCCCCCCTCCATTGGGCAATGACAGGTCAAGCACCACCAAATCAGGATGTTGCTCTACCACGATATCCAAGGCTTGGTCAGCATCGCCGCATTCAGCAACGACTTCCAAACCTGGCTCGGCTTCAATCAGGTGTTTGAAGCCCTCGCGAACAATTGCGTGATCTTCAACTAGAACGATTCGAGCCATCATTCACTCCGCAACTCGCCATATTCACGAAATTGTACAAAAAATATTGTAACGTCCCGCTATGCCACCTGGGACTGTACCATCCTCCACAATGCGTGACCGACTGATCACCCACCTACGCGCCCCAGCCCTGAGCCTTACCTACGGATTGCTCTGGATGGGGCTGTATTCAATTTCACAGGCCTACTGGTTCCTGCCTGCAGGATTGCGCTTTGGCGCCTTCCTGCTGGCTCCACGCAAACTATGGCCCGGGCTTATTGGTGCGGAATGGGTTGCTGCATTGCTTATGCACCTATGGATAAGGCCACTCCCCGATATTTCTATCGTATTGTGGGCAACGCTGCCGCCACCGTTGATCGTTGCTGGCGTTATCGCCGTGATGCGCCGTAATAAATCCACTCTGCAACTTTGGCCTCCCGAGCACCTGGGCCAACTTCTGCTCACCGCCCTGATGGCTACGACAGCGGTAACTTTGGCCAATACCCCCGTGCTGGGGCCGATCTCGCGCATCATTATCTCCAATCGACCCATTGCCCTCGCCAATATCATGCTAGGCGACTATTTGGGCATACTGCTCATCGCCCCTGTACTGGTCCTTTTGCTACGAGCCCCCCCTGACAAGCACAATAGCAAGCAACTCCTGTTCGACCTCGCTGTTTTTCTACTCCCGGTAATCTTCAGCATCCTGTTGCTGTTGAATTACGGTATGCCGCTAGGCCGCTATGCAACAGTACTGGCCCTGATCCCCGTTATATATCTCGCCTTTCGTCATGGTTGGCGTGGGGCCAGCCTGGCGCTGTTGGCCAGCAGCGCCGCTATCACTCTGCGCACCGGTCTCAATGTCCGGGCTGATCAGCCAGCAGCAACTCAATTGTTTCTGGCTGTAGCCGGAACCGGTGCTTTACTACTTGGTGCTGCCACCGATGCGCTCCGGCAAAGCGGCACAAGGCTGGCCCGGCAAAATAAACTTCTTGAAGAGGCCAACCTGCGTCTGGATCAACTCAGCCATCGACTGGCAAGCGCGGCGCGCGGTAATTTGCGTAAGGAAGAATACGACCGCCGCCGCATTGCTTCAGAGCTGCACGACGAACTCAGCCAGAATCTCACCGCTATCCAGATCCAGATCAAACTCGAACAACCTCGCCTGGAGCGGGTCGGACTGCTTGATATCGCCAACTCGGTCAATCAACTCATCCAGCGTATGCGGCATAGCGTCCGGCATTTGCTAGACACATTACAACCTTCCGTATTGAGCGAATTCGGTCTGGCCAGAGCCTTGGAAGAAGGGCCCATCCGGGCACTCGTGTGCAGTTCTGGAATGGCCTACCATCTGCATATTTGCGGTGACCTACGTACTCTGGATGACGACATGCGTACGGCAATCTATCGCATCATCCAGGAAGCAGCCACCAATGCCGTACGCCATGCCCAGGCCAACCAATTCACCGTTCGCCTGCGAGTCGCTTGTCATGGGAATCGTATTTTCGCCCTGGTTAAGCTGATCGACAACGGTATAGGGCTGGCTGCGCAACCCAACCGGGGAAAGGGTCGGGGTCTGACAGGAATGCGTGACCGCGTGCTGGCTCTAGGTGGCACCATACACCTGCGTACCCATCACAGAGGTCTGCAGATTCATGTGTTACTACAACAACCCCTGAGTGACGAGTGAGCACGCTTCAACAGGCTATTGGATTAGCCCATTTTTTATATAAATTAGCAGTATCTGATCTTACCTAAGAATTTTTCCAATTGCGCTTAGCGGCCTTGCCATTTAGTGTGCAGTCATGTTCGGGGGGGGGCACAACCGGATGTTGTGGCCCAGTGAGGCCTGGCTGGGGGCTGGTTACCTCACACTGACGGCACTTTGTACCGTCGCTTATGGATCTTGGACGATCCACGGTTGCCAGATATCGGGATGCTGATGGCAACTCCCATCCGGTTGTGGGGAACCGGATTCCGCGGGCAGTGCAGGGAATAATCTGTCCGCGGTCTTTTATCCTTCTTGGTAACGCGATGACCTTTAGTCAGGCGCTGTTCCGGTTTTTTTTTGCCGCACATAAAGGATCAGGCTGTGATCCTCAAGGTCGTAGCCATGCTGGTCAGCAATGCGCCGCTGCAATGCCTCTATTTCCTCGTTAGTAAACTCGATGACCTTGCCGGTATCCACGACAATCATATGATCATGGTGGTGGCCCCGATTCAGCTCGAAAACGGCCTGGCCACTTTCAAAGTGATGTTTGGATACAATTCCAGCCGTTTCGAATTGGGTCAGCACTCGATACACAGTCGCCAAACCAATCTCTTCGCCATTTTCAAGGAGCACACGGTAGATTTCCTCTGCACTCATGTGCGGGGTACGTCGTGCATCAAGAATGGCAAGTATCTGTACACGTGGGTGCGTGACCTTGAGGCCGGCACGGTGCAATTTTTTACGTTCCGAATTCAAAAAGTATCTCCGAGATAACGCCCAAGCAGTGTATCATCGCAAATCCGCCTCCTGGACGTCTGTTCTATGCATGTCTTCACCCGTCTCTCGGTTCTGTTCGTTGTAAGCCTAGCCCTGGGAGGGTGCGGCATTATCTATAAGCCTGACATCCAGCAAGGTAACCTTCTGGAAAAGAGTGAGGTTCAGCAGCTGCGTCCTGGGATGAGCAAAACTCAGGTTATTGCACTGTTGGGCACACCTTCGGTCACCAGTCCCCTTGATGCCAATCGCTGGGATTACGTATCTACTTACCAGCATCGTGGTGGCGAGATCGTGCATCACCTCATGACCGTGATCTTCAAAGACGGCGTACTGGTTCGCACCGAAGGCAATTATTTCGCGCAAAATGCACAACAGATGCTCAAGGCCAGTAAAGCCTATGAGGGTGACTACACCCCATCGTTGGAGAAGAGTAAAAAACCAAATTCCTGAAGTTGGATCTGAACCTCAAGACTAACCACGAGCGCGACGACGGCGAGCGTCCTTGGGATCGGCGAACAAAGGGCGGCAGACCTCTACCCTATCCCCATCATGCAGTTTGTAGTCCTTTCTAACGGCTCGTGAGAACACCGCCAAGCCTTCCGGATCATCCGTACTGCCGGGGAAGTCCTTCTGTAGATGGCTGGCGCTAAGCGCATCAGCTACGGTACTGCCCGAAGGCAAGACAAGACAACACCGTAGCACCTTGTCTGGCTCGGGCGAATAAGTAACTTCGATGTGAATACATTCAGTCATACGCATGCTTGGCCTCGGTACAAAAATCGTCCATCATATGATTGGCGATGCCCTGGAACCCCATGCGCAAAGCTCTTCCCCATAAACGACCCTTGAACTCAAAAGATAACTGCAACTCAATCTGACAGCCCTCATTACCCAGCGGTGTGAAAGAATAAATACCTTCCAGCGTCTGCAGTGGGCCATCTACCAGATGCATCTCGATGCGCTCCGACGGGTGCAATACATTTCGTGTCGTAAAACGCTGAGTCATCCCGGCAAAGCGTAGATCAAGCCGGGCGATCCGAAAATCGTCCCCTTGTTCCACCACCCGGGCATCCGCACACCAGGCAAAGCGCATCGGATATCCTTCCACATCATTCACCAGGTCATACATCTGCTGCGGACGGAAAGGTACGATGGCACTACGATGTATCTGATTCACAATCATCAATCCGAATAGCAACTAAAGCGATTTTACAGGACATGGCCAAAAATAAAGCCAAGGGTTCTTCCAGCAGCACCATCGCCCTGAACAAACGGGCCCGGCACGAATATCACATCGATGAACGAATCGAGGCCGGGCTCGCCTTACAAGGCTGGGAGGTCAAATCGCTGCGAGCCGGCCGCATTCATCTCAGCGAGGCCTATGCATTGGTTAAAGGGGGCGAGATTTTTCTATTCGGCGCTTCGGTCCAACCACTGATTACCGCTTCGAGCCACTTCCTGACCGATGACCGACGAACCCGCAAGTTACTGCTACACCGGCAACAGATTGACCACCTCATCGGCGCTGTGGAACGCAAGGGATATACCTTGGTGCCCTTAGCAATGTACTGGAAAAAAAATCGCATCAAGGTCGAAATCGGCCTAGCCCGCGGCAAACAGCAACATGACAAACGTGCCGCGGCGAAAGAACGTGACTGGAATCGTGAGCAGCAGCGCGTTCTGCACCGGAACAATCCGTTGAATTGAGGGGATCTAAGCTTTCTTCTACCCAGCTCCAATACCTTCGTCATTTCATCACCAAGCATTGGCGCGCACGACCTGGTAGCAAAGAGGACAAGACGATGATCCGCTAGGATCTGAAAAGCTCAAGGGCAGAGCACCAAGTAGGTGGTGTTGTCGAGAAGGCTTTTATAGAAGATCACTGGGTCCGCGAGGATGTCACGCCACAATCAGGCCATACAGTAAGCTTCAAGGCACCCCTTATCGAAAGAAACGAATGGTCAATGGGTAGCGATACACCGCCCCATTGCTGGTCTGCACCGTCGCGATGATGACCATCACCACATCATAAATGCCGATTGCAAACAACATCGGGATACCGATAAGGATCAGCACCAGCACCCAACTGATCAGTATCCCGATCAGCAGCGTAAGCTGGAAGTTAATAGCTTCCTTGCCAGCCGCATCCACAATCGGCATCTCATTCTTCTTGATCAGCCACATCACCAGCGGACCGAGTAAAAATCCGGAGCCACCCGTTACCAGGCCCGTTAGTGCGGAAAGGTGGGTGAAGGCAGCCCAGTTCCGCTGCTGCACCGTAAACGGCACAGCCGCTGGGGCTGTGGGTTGGGGGTTTTCAGTGTTGGGTTCAGACCCACTCATTACCAGCTCTCCGATTGCGGTGCGACTTAAGACTTGCCCCAAATCATACCGTTGTCAATGTGCCATGAGTTACCCATGGTCGATGCGGTGATCAAGCCAACACAGCACATTGAACCCCCGCATC
>VAOW01030996.1_pt1 | contig 11761 bp, 10 predicted proteins | sample 3393921 | NCBI WGS metagenome assembly VAOW01 (sample SAMN08290428, study PRJNA428436) | hydrothermal vent metagenome | isolation source: Deep-sea hydrothermal vent chimney | place: Indian Ocean: Southwest Indian Ridge | depth 2742 m m
CCAACCAGCGCACTCGCCCCAGCCCTCCCTCCAACACCACTCGTATTGCCGCCTCCATCTGCAGGACATAAGCCATCTTTGAGTCGGGTGGTTTGGGAAATGGCGGCAGGTTCACAGATTCTCACGCAATCTAGTGAGCACCTCAGCGTCTACCGGGTCGCGGTCATAGAGCAGTGAAAGATAATACGCGCTCCAAGCCAGTTCGTACCAGCGCACCAGGGTTTCCGCCAGCACACCTCCTCCAGAGGAGGCCGGCATGTGCACCACCGCGTCCACTCGGCTGGCTAAGACCTCCGTGGCCAGCCGAGTATAGGCGTCCTCGCCAACGATCACCGCGATCAGGGGATCGCCCTGCTCGTGGCGTGCCTCTAACGCTGTGGCGTAGAACTCCAGTGCCCCCGGCGGTGGCGCTACCGAGAGTGAACCGGCGATACGGGCAAACAGTTGCTGTGCGGCTGCGGCTAACTGCGTGTAGGACTCGCTCACCACCCAGATGGGAGTTCGCTCCACAAGCCGCCAGGCCAACTGCTTCGCTGGGTTCTTGTCGGTAGGTTGATCAATATGCAACTCCTGCAGGGCCTCACCCATAGCACGCTCCACCCGCGCGGCCTCATCGAATCGACCCGTGGCCCACAGCAGGCTCATCAGGTAACGATAGGTGGATAAGGGATGTGGTGTGATGGTCAGATCGACTTCTTCACTCTGACCAAAGCGCACCAGCCGTCCCTCAAAGACCTGTTCAAGGAGTTCCGCAACCGCACCTCGCCCCAGGGGAAAACCGCCCTGGAGCACGAAGTGGGTTCCGCTGATAGGCATTGAGGCGGGCATCCAGTCGTGTGCCAGCGCAGCAGCCCACCAGCCCTCGCCGTAGCCCTCCACCGTGTGGGGACTGGGGTAGGTTTCCCCCAGGCGTTCGTACCACCCGGGTAGATTCTTGAGATCAGCCCGTAACAACCGCGAATCAAGATGGTAGGTCGCCGAATTATCCAGGTCTCTCACACCGTTACTCTACCCAAAAAGCCTTTCGGCAATCCTGCCGATGTGCGAGGCCGCACCCAGCGCGGATAGCCTACCACCGCCGGTTCAGGCTTGGAGTTGCCCACCCACCTACCCTGTTCCGCTCCACAAGCATGCGGATGCAAGCTACCCTGGACGCAGCAGAAGACAGCCTAGAGCCCAATCTCTCCGACAACAGTACCCACCACCTATCGCTTCCACGCTGAGCACAACTACCCACTGCACGAGAAGATCGCCGTCCTCGATCTGAGCCCCCCTAACCATACTGGCAACCAGCCCTACCCAGAGGTGCCACACCCCCTCGTCCAGGACCGGGCTGGGCGTTCTACAACGCCGATATGGGTGTAGTTTGTGGCAAGGGATCACTTCGGGCCGGTTGGAGCTGAGCTTAGCCAGCCTGAGGGAGCGTAATGTCGCAGTCTTTGCGACTACAAAAAGGTCAGCACCAAGGCCAATGATGGCCATAGGCGGCGGCTACAACAAAGATTAAGCACTCACCGCAGCCGTACGCAAATCCACCAGCTAGAGCTCGAGCGCTTTCCGTGAACCCTCACCAAGCCCCATACTCTTCCGGATCAGAGCTCGAGCTCTAGCTCCCGCACGTAGGTAACCACGACCTCGACCTGTCGAAATCCCAGGCCACGATAGAGATCGATAGCCGATTTCTCATGATCGTGCGCACGCACTACTAATTCCTGCACCTTCAAGGTATCGAAGGCATGACGCACCGCCATACCCAGGAGCGCCCGCCCGATGCCCTGCCCCCGCGCTTCGGGCACCACACCCAGGTAAGCCACCTCGGCACGCTTAGCAGCTTGCTCGAGCTCCACCAGACCCACCGGCATACCGCTCTGATAGGCAAACCACAGGGTGATCTCCGGCTGCGCAAAGTGCTCGATCAACTCGGCGTCCGACCAGCCAAGACGCTGGCTCCAGGCCTCCTCGGAACGTCGATAGAGGTCGCGGTACAGCTCCGGCCATAGCGCCTCCACCTGCTCAATATGCGCGCGCAGCGGCAACGGATAATCGAGGTTGGCTGGACCGGTGGAGAAGAAGTAGGTAGCGTGCATGGGGTGGAAATCGTGGCGCTCCAAGAGCTCCCTCAACGCACCATTCTCTTCCGCGGGAAAAGCGTAGACGGTGGGGTAACCCTGCTTTTTAGCCTCGTACACCGCGGTAGAAAGCAATTCGTCACCGGCGCCATCCAGGCTCAAGGGGCCCTCCAAAGCACCCCCTCGCCCAAAGGCGTGTAGGGCCGCGAATCCGGTCAGGTGCCCGGCGTTTTCGCTGACCCAACCGTGCTCCACCTCCCAGGCCAAGCTTCCAGCATCCCGGCCCTGTGGCATCATGACCCGCCTCTCCCGGACCTCGTCCATCCAGGCCAAAAGAGTTAAAAGCTCGGGGAGATCCTCTTGAACTACCGGACGTACCATATCAAATACATCTTAGCACTGCGCTTTTGTCCCACCCATCGTATAATGCCCTGGTGCGACATCTCATCATCGTCAACCCGGTAGCGGGTCGCGGCCGGGTTGGAAAGATGCTTAACGTCATCGAACAGGCCGCTAGGAAGGCACTTGGGAACAGGACGCTCGAGCTGGTTATCACCAAGGCTCAGCGTCATGCCGTCGCCTTGGCGGCGGCCGCACCAGAAGGCAGCCGGGTGGTGGCGGTGGGCGGAGACGGCACGGTGCACGAGGTCCTGGGCGGTTTGGTGGGCAGTAGCAAGACCCTGGGTGTAGTACCCGTCGGCAGCGGCAACGACTTCGCCCGCATGCTGAACCTGCTGGTGCCGGTGAAGGAAGCCATGCATACCGCCTTGAACGCTGTAGCCAGGTTGGTGGACCTTCCTATGGTTAACGCACACCCCTACGCCGCAAGCCTGGGGATGGGTTTCGACGCAGCCGTAGCCAAGCGTTCGCTTACCGTACCGCGTTTCCTCACAGGCATGCCTCGCTATCTATATGCGCTGACACTCGAGCTGGGGGGACTGCATCTCCCCAGGCTCCGACTGGAGTCAATGGGGGAACTACTCTACGAAGGTCCTGCTCTGCTGGCTGCAATCATGAACGGACCCACCTACGCGGGAGGCATGCGTATCGCCCCCATGGCCGACCCCCACGACGGATATCTCAGCGCCATCGTACTCGGACGGTTCAGCCGCGCAGGCGCGCTGGGCATTCTTCCCCGGGTCATGCTGGGTAAGCATATGAATCATCCAGAAGTTTACCACTTCAGCGCGCCTGCGCTGACCGCCCGCTTCGACCGACCGGTACCTGCCCACACCGACGGAGAACTAATCGAGATATCCGACACCTACCAAGTAGAGCTGCATAAAGGCGGCATGTACGTAGCCAGTCGCGAAACCCCCTAGTGCCCGGCGGCATTACGTAGACTCCAAACGAGAGAGGACGCCATGATTGAGCGCTATCAAACCCCGGAGATGAAAATTCTGTGGAGCGATGCTCATCGCTACGCAATCTGGGCGGAAGTGGAACGCTTAGCCCTGGAAGCCTGGGAAACGTTGGGTGAGGTACCCGTCCATACCGCTCAGAGGTTGCGGGAGGCCTTACGGGAAAAACCGATTGACGCCCATTTCGCGGAACGCGTGGCTGCGCTGGAGGCGGAAACCCGCCATGACATGGTGGCATTCACCCGTACCTTGACGGACTGGGTGGATATGGCCGAAGTGGATCGCTACCTGCACCTCGGCTTGACTAGCACGGATGTGGTGGATACCGCGCAGAACGTCCTTCTGGTCCGGGCTCACCAGCTCCTCGACGCCGCGCTTTCCCCCGTGCTGCAGGCGTTGAGGCGGCTGGCATTGGCTTATAAGAACACCCCCGCCGTAGGGCGAACCCACGGCGTTCACGCCGAGCCCACCAGCTTCGGGCTACGGTTCCTTTCTTTCTACGCAGCGCTGACGCGTGACCAAGCCCGTTTAACGAAGGCCGGTGAAGGTATCCGCGTAGGTGTGGTCTCTGGTTCGGTGGGCAACTACGCCCATGTACCTCCCGAGGTAGAGGCCCACGTTTGCCGCGGGCTGGGACTCATTCCAGAGCCGATAAGCACTCAGGTTGTCCCCCGAGACCGGCATGCCGAGCTGCTCTTCGCCTTGGCGTCACTGGGTACCGATATCGAGCGCATAGCGGTTGAGCTGCGCCATCTTCAGCGCACCGAAGTCTTGGAGACTCAGGAAGGTTTCGGCCAGGGGCAAACCGGCAGCAGCTCCATGCCTCATAAAAAGAACCCTATCGGCCTGGAAAACCTCAGTGGGCTAGCGCGGCTCTTGCGCGCCAACCTGCAGGCCGCACTCGAGAACGTGGCGCTTTGGCATGAGCGTGACATCAGTCATTCCTCGGTGGAACGAATCATCCTCCCCGATAGCACCACGCTGGCCCACTATATGCTCGAGCGGCTGCACGGACTTCTAGACGGCCTGGTCGTTAGGGAAGACAATATCGCCAGAAATCTGGATATCACCCATGGATTGGTGTACTCACAGCGCGTCCTAGGGCTCCTGATCAAGGAAGGGCTCCCGCGTAACCGCGCTTACGACCTGGTGCAGCGCAGTGCTCTGGCCTCCTGGTCATCCAATCAACCTTTCCTGGACGGGCTGCTGTCCGACCCGGAAAACCCCCTGGGGCGCGAGCGCTTGCAAGAAGCCTTTGATCCTGCTTGGTACCTGCGGCACGTAGATACGATCTACGCACGCTTCGGCCTGGGCCAAGGCTCAGCCGGGAAGGCCCAGGTAGAGATAAAGTAGGACTATGAGCGGGTACCTAAGACCGCTCCCGAGGCTGCAAATGGAAAAGATATACGAGGGGAAGGCTAAGATCGTTTACGCGGGGCCCGAGGAGGGTACCTACCGGGTGTACTACAAAGACGACGCCACCGCCTTTAACGGAGCCAAGCATGGCCGGATCGAGGGTAAGGGTACGGTCAACAACCGGATCTCAGCCCGATTGTTCGAATATCTGGACAAGCATGGGCTGCAGTCGCACTTTATCCGCATGCTCTCCGAGCGGGAAAGCCTGGTATGGCAGGTGGAGATCGTGCCGCTGGAGGTAATCATACGTTACCGCGCAGCGGGCTCCTTTTCCAAACGGTACGGTGTGCCCGAGGATACGGCGCTGAAGGCACCCCTGGTGGAGTTCTCACTCAAGAGCGATGCTTTGAGCGATCCGCTCATCACCGAAGACGCCGCTGTGGCGCTGTCGATAGCCACTCGGGAAGAGGTCGTAACGCTGCGCAGGCAGGCCCTGGAGATAGGTACACTGTTGCGCGAGTTCTTCGCTACACGTGGACTCATACTCATCGACCTAAAGCTGGAGTTCGGTCGAAAGGACGGGAAAATCCTCCTGGCCGACGAGATCAGTCCCGACACCATGCGCCTGTGGCGCAAGGATACTCACGAGAAGATGGACAAGGATCGCTTCCGGCGCGACTTAGGTGGCGTGGAAGAAGCCTATCAAGAAGTCTTGAGGTTGGTCCTGGAGAAGGTATGACTTATCACGCAACGGTGATCATACGGCTAAAGGCGGGTATCCTGGATCCCGAGGGGCGAGCCATCGAAGGCGTGCTGAAAGGCCTTGATCACCCCGTCGCCGGCGTGCGGGTAAACAAGGCTATTGAACTCAGTCTGGAAGCTGAGAACGAAGAGGAAGCCCGCGTACGGCTGACCTCCATAGCGCGCACCTTGGCTAACCCGGTAACGCAGACTTTTACATTTGAGCTAAAGCCGGCGGCATGGGCATGAGAAAAGTCGCGGTCATCAGCTTCCCGGGGTCAAACTGTGATCAAGATACTCTGTGGGCGCTCGAGCTGAGTGGTTTTTCGGCTGAACGCGTTTGGCACACCACCACGAATCTGGACGGCTATCAGGCCGTGGTACTACCCGGCGGCTTTTCCTACGGCGACTACTTACGAGCAGGTGCACTGGCCCGCTTCTCACCAGCCATGCAGGAAGTGCGACGGCTGGCTGAGCACGGCTACCCGGTGTTGGGAATCTGCAACGGTTTCCAGGTGCTGACCGAGATAGGCCTTCTACCGGGCGCGCTTTTGGGTAATGACCGGCTGCATTTTGCCTGCCGTGACGTACAGCTGCGCGTCGAGCGTACCGATACCCTCTTCACCCGCCTTTATACTCAGGACGAGATATTACGTGTCCCTGTGGCTCATGGCGAAGGCCGCTACTATGCCGGTCCCGATACGCTAAGGGAATTGGAGGAAGAAGGGCGGGTAGCTTTCCGTTACCTTCCGATGAGAGAGGCAGACGCCGACTACAACCCCAACGGCAGTGAAAACGATATCGCCGGGCTGGTCAACGCCGCTGGGAATGTACTGGGTATGATGCCCCACCCCGAGCGGGCCATGGAAGGCGACCTGGGTTCCACCAGCGGGGTGCGGCTTTTTGAGGGCCTGGCCCTGGAGGTGGTGGCATGAAAGCCATAACCTTCGACCTCTGGGGTACCTTGTTCGCCGTATCACCGGCGTTCGCCGAGCAGGTTGTGCCTGCACGCCTCACCGCCCTGCAGGAAGCTCTGGACGAACTTGGCTGCTTCGTCGACCGCGCGCGGATCCATGCTGCGTATCAACAAGCCGCGAAGCGCTTCGAAGAGGTCTGGGGAAGCGGCGGAAATATGACCCCACGTGACCGGGTGGTATATATATTCCAGCGCCTGGAGGCGCCTCAAGACCCTGAACTCATCGACCGCTCCACCCGAATGCTGGAAGAGGCCGCTTCGCTGGGGGAGCTGATATCGCTACCGGGGGTCAAGGAGGTTATTCCTAAGCTCGCGCGCTCCTTTGCACTCGGTATCGTCTCCGATACCGGCCTCACGCCGGGACGGATCCTCAAGGTTCACCTGGAGCGCCACGGCCTGAGGCAGTACTTTAGCGCCTTCTCGTTTTCCGATGAAACCGGGGTAGTCAAACCGCACCCCCGCGCTTTCGAGGCGGCTCTGCATAGCTTGGGCGTAACACCCGCGGAAACCGCGCACGTAGGGGATATCCCCCGAACCGACATCGCCGGGGCCCGCGCCTTGGGCTTTGCCCAGACGATCCTATACGCCAAGCAGGCCGCACACCCCGGCGGGCCCGAGCCCAGCGTACGCATCACCGATCATCGCCAACTTATTCCGCTACTGATGCACCAAGAGAGCCCGGCATGACCGGCAAAGCCCGCACCCCCGCTTCCGAAGTAGGCCTGAGCGCGGAAGAGTACGCCGGCATCAAAGATCATCTGGGTCGCGAGCCCAACCAGCTCGAGCTATACCTGTTCTCGGTCATGTGGTCCGAGCACTGTGGATACAAGAACTCCCGCCCGCTGCTGAAGCAACTACCCAGCAAAGGACCGTCGGTACTCCAAGGACCGGGGGAAAACGCCGGGGTGGTGCGTATCGGCGACGGCTGGGCGGTAGTCTTCAAGATCGAATCACACAATCACCCTTCCGCCGTGGAGCCTTTCCAGGGTGCGGCAACCGGGGTGGGCGGTATCCTACGCGATATTTTCGCCATGGGTGCCCGTCCGCTGGCGGTACTCAACTCGTTGCGCTTCGGCGATCCCAAGAGCCCGCGCACCCGGCACCTGCTTCGGGGCGTGGTCGAGGGCATCGGGCACTACGGCAACGCTATCGGCGTGCCCACCGTGGGCGGCGAGCTCTCCTTTCACCCTGGTTACCAGGACAACCCCTTAGTAAACGTGATGTGTGTGGGGCTGGTACGCGAGGAGGCACTAAAGAGAAGCCGGGCCCCGCATGGGCATCCGGTCTACTACCTGGGCGCCCGCACCGGCCGTGACGGGATCGGCGGGGCCTCGTTCGCCTCAGAGGAGCTGGCTGACGATAACGAAGCCAAGCGGCCCAACGTGCAGGTGGGCGACCCCTTCATGGGTAAGCTGTTAATGGAAACCACCCTAGACGCTATTCGGTTAGACCTGGTGGAAGGCGTACAAGATATGGGCGCCGCGGGCCTCACCAGTTCGCTGGTGGAGCTTGCGGCCAACTCGGGGTTGGGGCTCGAGCTGGAACTCTCGCTGGTGCCTAGGCGGGAAGAGGGTATGAACCCGGTCGAGGTAATGCTCTCCGAATCACAGGAACGCATGGTTCTGGTGCCACGTGCCAGCCGCGAGACCGAACTGGAAGATCTGGCCCGACATTACGGGCTGGAGGCGGTGGCCATCGGGCGCATCATCGAGGATCCTCTCTTTCGGGTGCTCGAGCATGGGCAGGTTAAAGCCGAACTACCGGTATCCGCCCTGGCGCAGGCACCCACCTACCTACACGCAGCCCAGGAAGACCCGCTGGTAAAAGCAGCGCGGGAGAAAACCCTCGAAGATCTGCCTGCCGATCCCGACCTGCACGCGGCCCTACTGGTACTCCTGGCCCACCCGGAGCTGGCCTCGAAGCATCCGATCTTCGAGCGTTACGACCAGCAGGTAGGCACCAACACCGTCTTTCTGCCCGAGCAGGCTGATGCTGCACTGTTGCGGGTTAAGGGCACCGTCAAGGGACTGGCCCTTTCCACCGACGCCAACGCCCGCTTTTGCCATCTCGCACCCCGCCTGGGCGCGATGCACGCTCTGGCCGAGGCCACCCGCAACGTCAGCGTCCTGGGCGCGACGCCACTGGCCTATACCAATGGATTGAACATGGCCAACCCCGAAGATCCCGCTGGGTATTTTGAACTTTCCGAGAGCATAGCCGGGCTGATGGAAGCCTCGACGCAGCTTTCACTGCCGGTGGTCTCCGGGAACGTCAGCCTGTACAACCAAGGGCCCAATTATCGCGTGCCGCCAACGCCGATCGTGGGGGTGGTGGGGCTGCTTGAGCAGCTCAAGCAGCGGGCGGAGCTGGGCTTTGCACGAACCGGCGAGCTCTTGGTACTGCTAGGCGGAAACACCGCCGAGCTAGGAGCCAGCGCTTACTTGTGGATTCGTCACGGACGCGAGGAAGGAGCCGTCCCGGCCCTGGACCTAGCGCGGGAGAAAGCTGTGCAGCAAGCCATACGCGACCTGGTGCGTACCGGGCTGGTGCATACCGCACACGACCTCTCCAGCGGCGGCTTGCTGGCGGCTCTGGCCGAGATGACCTTTCCGTACCAGCTGGGGGTTACGCTCGAGCTGCGCGGGCCTTTGCCCCCACAAGCGTTGCTTTTTGGAGAAGCGCCCAGTAGGATACTCTTCACCGTAGACAAAACCAGCCTGGGTGAGGCCACCGATCTCCTGGACGCCCGCAATCTGCCCTACCAAGTGCTTGGCGAAGTGGGCGGGACCAACCTTTCAGTCCTGTTGCAAAACCAAAAGTTGGTCTGGCCGGTAGCCGAACTCAAGGCCGCCTGGGCAAAACCGCTGGAACAGCTCATGCAAGACGAGGCGAGAGCATGATGGATCTGGATTCGCTGGACAAACTGCACGAGGAGTGCGGCATTCTGGGCTTGTGGAGCAAAGAGCCGCTCGCAGTAGGCGAACTGCTGGTACTTGGTTTGCAAGCGCTGCAGCACCGGGGTCAGGAGGCTGCAGGTGTAGTGGTTTCCAACGGACGGGACTTACTGCTGGAAAAGGACCTGGGCCTGGTCGCGCAGGTCTTCGCACCCGGCCGTATGCGTCGGCTCGAACTGGAAGGAGCGCATTTAGGCATCGCCCATACCCGCTACTCCACCACCGGCTCCAACCTGCGTTTCAATGCCCAGCCCCTCACCGCCCGTTCCTCCAAGGGCATTTTGGCTATCGCCCACAACGGCAACTTCATCAACGCCCTACCTATACGGCAGCGGTTGCTGGAGGGGGGAGCGGTCTTCCAGACCACCGGCGACACCGAGGTGATGATTAATCTGATCGCCCGATATGCCCATCTGGAACTGATCGACGCGGTGGACCAGGCCATGCGCGAACTTCAGGGTGGATTCTCAGTGGTACTCACCAATCGCGAAACGGTACTTGCGCTGCGAGACGGTGGTGGAGTACGGCCTTTGGTGATCGGCACGCTACCCCAGGGCGGCTTCGTATTTGCCTCCGAACCGGTGGCCTTTCCCTTGCTGGGGGCCAGCTTTCTGCGCGACGTACGGCCCGGTGAGCTGGTATGGATTGAGGGCGACGAACTTCGCTCGCGCCAGGTACTGTCCGTCAAACCCACCCCCTGCGCCTTCGAATGGATCTACTTCGCCCGTGCCGACGCTAAGATAAACGGGCTCGAGGCCCACCAGGCCAGAGTTCACCTGGGTGAGGAGCTGGCGCGCGAAGGAGCCATAGAGGCCGATCTGGTGGTTCCGGTACCAGATTCAGGTATCGGGGCGGCTATCGGTTACGCGCGCGCCAGCGGCATCCCCTTCGACTACGGCCTATACAAGAACCCCTACGCCGGCCGCAGCTTCATCCAACCCACCCAAGCCATGCGCGATCTGAAGGTGAAGCTCAAGCTGGCTCCCACCTCGGTAGTGCGCGGTAAGCGCGTGGTGCTGGTCGATGATTCCATCGTACGGGGCACCACCTCGCGTCCCATCGTGCAACTCCTGCAGGAAGCCGGCGCTACCGAAGTGCATATGCGTATCTCCAGCCCCCCCATTCGTTTTCCTTGCTACTATGGCATCGACACCGCGGCGCGTAAGGAGTTGATCGCCGCCACCCACGATAACGAGGCGGTGCGGGTATACACCCGCGCGGATACCTTGGTATTCCTGAGCGAGGGAGGCGTGCGCCACGCTACACAACAATCCGTATGTCTGGCCTGTTTCAACGGTCAATACCCGGCTGGAGTACCACAGGGGGAGTTGGAGAAGCTATCGCTCGAGCGCAGCTAGCCGGAGCAAACCTGCCCAACCTCCACTTTGCAGCCCACCATCCCGGCAGGGATGGTCCGACCGGGCTTTCAGGTAGCAGAATGTCAGCGAAGCAATCTTTTTCTCCACTGCCGGACCGGTTTAACCCGGCCGGAGGCCTTGTTGCAGTGGGAGCGGCGCCCAGGACAAAGGTCGTGCGCCCCGGGCTTTGCCTATCGCGAACCATCCACGCCCTGCCCTCTCCCATTTCGCCTTCAGCACTACGCTCGTGAGAAAATCCTGCCTCCCTCCGGTGGTCTTCTTCTCCGAGTTCATCGGCACGGCGCTGCTGATACTGGTGGGTCTTTCGTTCGTGATCCTCGACTTCGGTCAGGGGAGCCCTATAGTACGCTGGATCCCGGACCCTGCCGTACGCCGTGCGCTCACCGGGTTTTTATTCGGCGCGACCGGGGGCACCATCGCCTGGTCCTGGGTAGGCCGCACCAGCGGTGCACACATCAATCCGGCGGTTACTTTAGCCTTCTGGCTCAGGGGCGTCATGGCTCCGAGGATCATGCTTTGCTATCTGGCGGCCCAGTTCACCGGCGCGGTGGCCGGCTCACTACCGCTTTTAGCCTGGGGTGGTTTAGGGCGTAGCGTAACCCTCGGAGCCACACTGGTGGGAACAGGTTTTACACCCTTAGAAGCCACCCTGGGCGAGGTCGTAACCACCTTCTTCCTAATCGCGGGGTTATTCGTTTTTACCGGGCATCCAAAACTCCGCCGCTATACCCCGCTGCTGATGCCCGCCTTGTATGCGGCTATGGTCTGGCTGGAAGCACCCCTTTCCGGCACCAGCACCAACCCTGCGCGCAGTTTTGGGCCGGCAGTAGCCTCGGGAGATTTCAGTGGTTTCTGGGTCTACCTAGTCGGCCCCACGGTGGGCGTGTTAGCGGCGGGATTTCTCTTTTTGCTGCCCCCGCGTGCC
>VAOW01006673.1_pt1 | contig 11719 bp, 12 predicted proteins | sample 3393921 | NCBI WGS metagenome assembly VAOW01 (sample SAMN08290428, study PRJNA428436) | hydrothermal vent metagenome | isolation source: Deep-sea hydrothermal vent chimney | place: Indian Ocean: Southwest Indian Ridge | depth 2742 m m
ACCCGGCCGCCTGAACCGGCTCACCCACTGCCCACGTTCAGGCTCATCTCTGAATTGGAAAGGACTCGTATCGCCGATCCGCCCGAGCGACCCTTTGACATGACCCACAAGATCCTGAATACTTAAATCAGGCATTGATCAGTTCCAGGGAAGGAAGCAAAGAGGGGCAGGGACGCCCACCACCAACGGGTCCGCAGCCGACACCGTCCAGGGGCTGCGCAGAGTTTCCGAACGGTGTGTCTTTCTTCCTTTTTTCCAGCAGCCCATGGACCGCCGGGCGAATGCCGGCATCCGTGGCAAAGGGGGGGGGACGCTCGTCCGGCCGCGCCCGGCACCCGCCGGCGGCGGCAGCGGGCTGCGCGGCGCACTCGGACCAAGGCACTATGAAGTGCCCGCCGCGACAATGACAGGCGCCGTGCGTCATGCCTCCGGCAACGAACCCGGGCCCAACGGCGCCCCGCGGGCCGTCGTACGCGCTTGGAAGCGCAACGTGGATTTCCTCGCCCGCCGTCCCAAGGCCGGACGGTGATCGGTGCGCAGCGCCGGCGCCCGATCGCGCCGCCCGGCGCATCGCCTCTATCCCACCCGCGCACCGCGCCTTCCTCTATGATCGCATCATGATCGATCGGATCCTGACCGGGATGGCCGGCATCATCCTGACGACCATCGCACACCTCGGGTACACCGGAATCGTGCTGCTGATGGCCGTGGAAAGCGCATGCATCCCCCTGCCCTCGGAGATCATCCTTCCGTTCTCCGGCTACCTGGTCTATCAGGGCACGCTGAACCTGTGGGGGGTCGGAATCGCGGGGGCGGTGGGCTGCGTCCTCGGCTCGCTGGTCGCCTATTACGCGGGCGCCCGGGGCGGGCGCCCGGCGCTGGAGCGATACGGGCGTTACCTGCTCATCTCCCGGCACGATCTGGAACTGGCGGACCGCTGGTTCCAACGCCACGGCGACATCACGATCTTCGTCGCGCGACTCCTCCCGGTGGTGCGAACCTTCATCGCCCTGCCCGCCGGAGTGGCCCGAATGGACCTGCCCCGCTTCATCGCCTATACCTTTGCAGGCTCCCTGCTCTGGAGCCTCGGCTTGGCGTGGATCGGTCTCAAGCTCGGCGAACACTGGGATACCCTGGGCGGATACTTCCACCGCTTCGACGCACTGATCGCGGGTACGTTGCTGCTGGCGGCGGCTTGGTATGTGCGCCGCCACCTGCGCAGCGGCAGGGAATGAAGTGTCGTAGAAATACTCCGCTTCGGAGCGCACGGGCGGGCGACGGAGGCCTCCGTCGCACACGGACGTTCTAGAGCGCCACCACCTGATCACTGTCCCGCAACCAGCCCATCAACGACTTCATCGACCCCCGCCGGATTCCGGAGACCAGTTCCGCCTCGGAAATCGCATGGCCGTCCAGCGCCATCCCGCAGGCACAAACCTCCAAGCCGCAGTCGATCAACTCGGTCAGCAACTGTTCGAGATCGACGAGCCCTTCCGGAACCCGACGGCCGCGGCGCGCCAGCTCCACACCGTCGTCCAACAGGTGAACGCGCACCGCAAGATCCTCCGTCAGGGCCGCACCCGCCAATCGCAACCCATCCCAGGCCTTGTTGTCTCCGCTGTAAGGCGCATTCTGGATGACGATCGTAATCCCGCCCATATCGGATCTCCGCGGACAACGTCGCACAGGAAGATACGCCCGGCCCCGCCTCCACCCCGTAGCGGCGCGCCTGCGAACGTCCTTAAAAAAAGCACCATGGGGTCAGGCTTGACTTATGGGCATTCGTTGTTCCGGAAGCGAAAGACTTGGCGCTGACCGATCCGGCTACGCACCTGGGACGGAAACAGTCCGGGCTCGATCAAGCTGCCGGCCGATTGCATCAACGGAAAACCAGGGGACTTTGGATCGAAGAACGGCTTGATGGAATTGGAAGGAATCTCTACGAATGCCCATAAGTCAAGCCTGACCCCATGGTCAACTGAACGGATCGCGCAGGATGATCGTATCGTCGCGCTCCGGTCCCGTGGAGATGATGTCCACGGGCGTGTCCACCACCTCTTCGATGCGCTTGAGATAGGCACGCGCGTTGGCCGGCAGCCGGTCGTAGCGCTCCACCCCCACCGTCGATTCCTTCCAGCCGGGCAGATCTTCGTAGACTGGGACGCAGTCGGCAATCGCCTCGGCGCCGACCGGGGGCGTGACGCGTTCCATGCCCGCGCAGCGGTAACCCTTGCACAGCCGGATGGTATCCAGTCCGTCGAGTACGTCGAGTTTGGTGATGCACAGTCCGGAGACGCTGTTGATCCGGATCGAGCGCCGTAGCGCGACCGCGTCGAACCAGCCGCAGCGGCGCGGACGCCCGGTGGTGGCACCGAATTCCTGGCCGCGACGTGCGAGGTGCCCGCCCATGGCGTCGAGCAGTTCGGTGGGGAACGGTCCGGCGCCGACACGCGTGGTATAGGCCTTGGTGATACCCAGTACGTAGTCGAGATGGCGCGGGCCGACGCCGGTGCCGGTGGACGCACCGCCGGCAGTGGTGTTCGATGAGGTCACGAACGGGTAGGTGCCGTGGTCGATATCGAGCAGCGTGCCCTGCGCCCCTTCGAAGAGCACCGATTCCCCGCGCGCCTGGTAGCCGTACAGGAGTTCCGGTACGTCCGCGACCAGCGGGCGCAGCCGATCGGCGAGCGCCAGCGTCTCCTCGAGCACCTGCCGGAAGTCCACCGGGTCGCTCTTGTAGTAGTGCTGCAACGCGAAGTTGTGGGCGTCGAGCACCTCGCCGAGTTTGGCCGCGAAACGCTCGCGATGGAACAGGTCACCGAGGCGCAACGCGCGACGCGCCACCTTGTCTTCGTAGGCCGGCCCGATCCCGCGCCCGGTGGTCCCGATCGCGGCCTTGCCGCGCGCGCGTTCGCGGGCGTGGTCCAGGGCGACATGATAGGAGAGGATCAGCGGGCAGGCCTCGCTGATGGCCAGCCGCTCGTGCGCCGGGACACCGCCGGCCGCCAGCATGTCCATCTCTTCGAGGAGCGCCTGCGGCGAGAGCACCACACCGTTGCCGATCAGGCACTGCACGCCCTCGCGCAGGATCCCGGAAGGGATCAGGTGCAGGACCGTCTTGCGTCCATCGATCACCAGGGTGTGCCCGGCGTTGTGTCCGCCCTGAAAGCGCACCACGGCGGCGACCCGCTCGGTGAGCAGATCGACCACCTTGCCCTTGCCCTCGTCGCCCCACTGGGTACCGACCACGACTACATTCTTGCCCATCAGACCTCTTCCCGGCTGCCCCGCTCACCGCCGCCGCATACTACGCGTGTCCCACGGCGCGGACAAATCCGACCGTGCCGCGGGGTGTGTTATAGGGGCTCTACGTGCCATTCGCCGTCGCGTTCGACGAGCCGGCGGTCGCAACCCATCTCGGCGGCACCGCCGGCCTGTCCCGGCAACACCGAGACGACCCGTTCGCCGGTCGCGCGCAACTCGTGCATTCGTGCCTGCAACGCCGGGCCGTCCCCCCAGGGTGCGAAGATCCCGCCCGCAGCCGCCTCCGGCCCGTCCGAACCCAGCGCGACGAGGTGCTGCAGATCGGCGCTGAATCCGGTGGCGGCACGCGCGCGGCCGAAGACCCGGCCGATCCCGTCGTAGCGTCCGCCGCGCGCCACCTCCTGCCCGTATCTCGGTGTGAAGGCGGCGAACACCACGCCGGTCTGGTAATGATAGCCGCGCAGCTCCGCCAGATCGAAATAGAGCGGCAGCCCGGGGCGGCGCGCGCGCAGTGCGGCGGCGATGGCACGCAGTTCCGCGAGCGCCTCGCCGACCCCGTGCCGGGCCTCGCGCAGCGCCGCCTGCGCCTCGTCCAGGCACTCCTCGCCGCCGTTCCATTCCGCCAGACCCGCGAGCCCGCGGCGTGCGGCGCCGCGCACACCGTAACCCTCGAGCAGCGCGCCCAGTTCCGGCAGCGCCTTGCGTTGCAGGGCATCGAACAGCGTCGCCTCCTGCTCCGCGTTCAGGCCCGCGGCGCGCGCCAACCCGCGGTAGATACCGACGTGACCGAGGTCGACGTGCAGGTCCGGGACCCCGGTGAGTTCCAGGGTCTCCAGCATCAGGCACAGGATCTCCACATCGCTCTCGATCCCGGTGTGACCGTAGAGTTCGGCCCCGACCTGCAGCGGACTGCGCGAGCCGCCGAATTCCTCGGGGCGGGTGCGCAATACCCGGTCGAGATAGCACAGACGTACCGGCGCCTCCCGCTGGAGGCGATGGGCATCGATGCGCGCCACCTGCGGCGTGATATCCGCGCGCACACCCATCAGCCGTCCGGTGAGTTGGTCGGTGAGCTTGAAAGTCTGCAGGTCCAAGTCACCGCCCATCCCGGTGAGCAGCGACTCCAGGTATTCGATCAGCGGAGGCGTGACCAGCTCGTAGCCCCAGCCCCGGTAGAGATCCAGCAGGCGCCGGCGCAATCCCTCGACACGCGCAGCGCGCGGCGGAAGCAATTCTTCGATGCCTTCCGGCAGCAGCCAGCGGTCCTGGTCGATCATGGTCCGATCCTGAATGGGTCCCGCCGTGCGAGCGTCACTTGGCGGCATACAACAGAAGCACGCCGCCGAGCATGCTGAACAGCCCGCACAGACGCAGCACCCGCGGCTCAAGGCACGCCGCCCGTTCCAGGGCCCGGCGCAGCGCCTCGGGGTTCAGGAACGGCAGGATCCCTTCGATCACCAGCATCAACGCGATCGCCGAGAGCAGATTATGCCACATGGGTCAGCCTCGCAGGAGACCCCCGACGGCGCCGCCCCTCAGCGCCTGCCCCCGGCGGCGCTCTGGAAGTAGCGGAACAGCTCGCTGTTCGGTTGCAGCACCAGCGTACTGTCCTTGCCGCTGAAGATCCGTCGGTAGGCCTGCATGCTGCGATCGAACGAGTAGAACGTCTTGTCCTTGCTGTAGGCCTTGGCGTAGATCTCGGTGGCCGTGGCATCCCCGGCGCCGCGAATCTTGGCCGCATCGCGTTCGGCGTCGGCGAGGATGATGGTGCGCTGACGGTCGGCCCCGGCGCGGATACGCTCGGCGGTCTCTTTGCCGCGCGCCCGGAACTCGCGCGCGACGCGCTCGCGTTCGGCCTTCATACGCTGAAACACCGACTGGCTCACCGCCGCAGGGAGATTGATCTGCTTGATGCGCACGTCGAGGATGGAGATGCCGAGACTGGCGACCTTCTTGTTGGCCAGACGGGTCATGGTGTCCATGACCTGCGAGCGCTCGCCGGAGATCACTTCCTGGATGGTACGCACACCGAACTCGTCGCGCAGCCCGTTCTTGATGATCTGATCGAGTCGAGCCGCGGCCTGCTGCTCATCGCCGCTGGCCGCCTTGTAGAAGGTGGCCGGGTTGTTGATCCTCCACATCACGAACGCGTCGACGATGACGTTCTTCTTCTCGCTGGTGAACAGCCGCTCGGGCCGCACATCGAGCGTGAGGATGCGGGTATCGAATTTCCGGACGCGGTTGTAGAACGGAACCTTGAAGTGCAGGCCCGGCCCGACGTCGGTGCGCATGATCTCGCCGAGCCGGAGCAGGATCGCACGCTGCCACTGACCGACCGTGTATACGGAATTCAGGCCCAGCACCACCAGCACCAGAGCCAGGATCAGTCCGATCGCCTTACCCTGCTGCCCCATCAGCGCGTCCCCCGGCTACGGCTGTCGCGACCCCGTGACCCGTCCCCGCCGGCGGCGGCGTGCCCGGATGCACCCCCGGCGACCACCGCCGCCGCGGCCGCGGCCGACTCATCGGCGCTCCGGGATCCGCTCGAGCGCCCGAGCGGCAGATAGAAGACGTTGTGGCCGCCCTTGACGTCCAGCAGGATCTTGGTGGAGTTGCCCAGCACGGACTGCATCGTATCCAGATACATACGTTCGCGCGTCACCGCCGGGGCCTTGCGATACTCGGTGAGCACTTGGAGGAAGCGGCTGGTACGGCCCTCGGCCCGGGCGACCACGCTTGCCTTGTAGCCCTGGGCAGCCTGCATCAGACGCGCCGCGCCGCCGCGTGCGACCGGAATGATGCCGTTGGCGTAGGCCTCGGCCTCGTTCTTGTAACGCTGTTCGTCCTCGCGCGCCTTGATGGCGTCGTCGAACGCCGACTTGACCTGTTCCGGCGGCTGAGCGTAGGGCATGTTGACGCTGGTCACCTCCAGGCCCGCCCCGTAGTGGTCCAGGATTCCCTGGGTCAGCACCTCGGTCTGGGCGACCACCTGCGCGCGGCCGGTGGTGATCACGAAGTCCATGGTGCTCTTGCCGACGACCTCGCGCAGTGCGCTCTCCGCCACCTGCAGCAGAACCGTATCCGGATTGCGCACATTGAACAGGTAGGCGCGCGCGTTCTTCACGCGATACTGCACCTCCAACTCGACGTCGACGATATTCTCGTCCTTGGTGAGCATCAGGGCCTTCCGGCTCCCAAGCTCGCCGCTGCGCGAGCCGAACTGCACGGTGCGGATGCGCGCCACGTTGACCCTGCGAACCTGCTCGATGGGGTAGGGGATGTGCCAGTGCGGCCCGGGCATGGTGGTCGCCACGTACTTGCCGAAGCGCAGCACGATCCCCCGCTCGGCCTGATCGACGACATAGATCCCGGACAGGCCCCACAGGACGATGATCACCAGCAGGAGCAAACCGTAGTTGAACGGACTGCCGGAGCGCCCGGTACGCGCGCCGCCGCCGCCCGATCGCCCGCCGCCGAACAGCGATCCGAGGCGCTGCTGGAGCTTGCGCACGATCTCGTCCAGATCCGGCGGGCCGCTGTCGCCTCTGTTTCCCCAAGGGGACTTGCCGCCGCCGCCGGGCTCATTCCACGCCATGCATCACTCCAGAATAACGCTTTCCGGTCTGCGGACAGCGCCGTGCGCCCGTCACGCGAGAAGAGAGCATTCTAGGAGACACACGCCGCATCCGCAAGGAATTCAGGCTCCGGCAGAAAACGCCCGGCGATCTCGTCCGCGGCGCGCAGCACGGCAAGCTCGCGCAGCGGCAGGCATACCTCCACCAGCCATGCGCCGTCGGTGCCGATCCGCTCGCCGCGCACCGCCCCCAGTGCGTAGAGGCGCGCGCGCAGGCGCCCGGCCGCCGGCGGCAGGCGCAACCGGCCCTCGAAGGTGTCCCGCCGCAGGTGCTCCGAGATCGCCTCGGCCAGCAACTCGACGCCGGCACCGGTGGCCGCCGACAGCCACACACGGCGCACGCGACCGGTAGCATCACGATCGATACGCGGCGCCATGCCGAGCCGGTCGATTTTGTTGTAGACCTCGATCTGCGCCACGGCCCCGGCGCCGATCTCTTCCAGGACCTGGTTGACCTGCTCGATACAGGACTCGCGTTCTTCGTGGCCGGCGTCGATCACGTGCACCAGCAGCGCGGCGTCGCGGGTCTCCTCGAGCGTAGAGCGGAACGCGGCCACCAGATCGTGCGGGAGATGGCGGATGAACCCCACGGTGTCGGCCACCACCGCAGGCGGACCACCGTCCAGTTCCAGGCGCCGGATGGTGGAATCCAACGTGGCGAAGAGTTGATCGGCCGCATAGACGTGCGCGCCCGTCAGGCGGTTGAACAGCGTGGACTTGCCGGCATTGGTATATCCCACCAGCGAGACGGTCGGCACCTCGGCGCGCCGGCGCGCGCGCCGGCCCTGTTCACGCTGGCGACGCAGCTTGCCCAGCCGCTGCCCGAGCGCCTTGATGCGCACGCCGATCAGTCGGCGGTCGGTCTCGAGCTGGGTCTCGCCGGGGCCGCGCAATCCGATGCCACCCTTCTGCCGCTCCAGGTGCGTCCACCCGCGCACCAAGCGCGTGGACAGGTGCTGGAGTTGCGCGAGTTCCACCTGCAGTTTGCCTTCGAAGGAACGCGCGCGCTGGGCGAAGATATCGAGGATCAGGCCGCTGCGGTCGAGCACGCGGCAGCACAGCAGGCGCTCGAGGTTGCGCTCCTGGCTGGGGGTGAGTGCGTGATTGAAGATCGCGACCTCGGCGCCCGTCTCCCGCACCCGCGCGCCGATCTCCTCCGCCTTGCCGCTGCCGACGAAATACCGCGGATCGGGCGCGACGCGGACGGCGGTGATCACTTCCACCGTCCGCGCCCCCGCCGAGTCGGCCAGTTCGCGAAACTCCCGCAGACGCTCCGGATCCGCCCCGGTACGCACGTCGAGATGAACGAGCAGGGTCCGCTCGCCACGCTGCGGCCGGTCGATCAACGATCCCGCGCCCCCGCCGGTGACGGCCGGGGATTCAGACGTTACCGGGTTCGCTCGCGTTGTTGTCGTCGAACGTCGCAAATTTTATATTCCGGGACGGCACCACCGTGGAAATGGCGTGTTTGTAGACCATCTGGCTCACGCTGTTCTTCAACAGGACCACGAACTGGTCGAAGGACTCGATCTGACCCTGAAGCTTGATCCCATTCACCAAGTAGATGGCCACAGGCACCCGACTCTTGCGCAGGGCGTTGAGAAACGGTTCCTGCAGTGACTGCCCTCTAGCCATATGGGTTCTCCTTTTGTCGTCTTGTATAGGCATCGCATACTCGCCGTCATGGTCGTCGCAGGGGCGACAAAAAATGTAGCATACCCGAGCCGGGCGCTACGCCGGAATATTTTTTTTTGCTCAAGACTTTCAGGGTGTTATTCAGCAGATCCGGGGCCAGGCTGTCCAACCGCAACGCATCGGTCTGTGCCCGCAGCCAAGTGAGTTGACGTTTGGCGAGCTGGCGGGTGGCGATCACCGTCCGCGCGACCATCGCCTCGTGATCGATCCGCCCCTCCAGATACTCCCAGACTTGGCGGTACCCGAGCGCCCGCAACGCCGGGCGTCCGAGGTCCAGATCGCCGCGCCGGCGCAGCCCCTGCACCTCGTCCGTAAGCCCGGCCTGGAGCATCCCCCGGAAACGGCGCTCTATGTCCCGGTGCAATACCGCTCGCTCACCGGGCGCCAGCGCAAGCTTCACTATCGGCACATTCAAACTTGGAGCATCGGAGCGCCCCTGGAGTTCCGTTAGACTGACTCCGGTCAGGGCGTGCACCTCGAGCGCCCGCTGGATGCGTTGCGGGTCGTTGGGGTGGATCCGTCGCGCCGCCGCCGGGTCGATCTCGGCGAGACGGCGGTGCAGCGCCGCCCAGCCGCACGCCCGGGCCTGCGCCTCGATCCGGGCCCGAACCGCCGCATCGGCGCCCGGCAGCGCGGCGATACCGCGTTGCAGGGCGTGGAAATAGAGCATGGTGCCGCCGACCAGCAATGGAATGCGCCCGACGATGCGGATTGCCGCGATCTCACGCCGCGCATCGGTGCAGAAACGCCCGGCCGAGTAGGACTCGGCCGGATCCAGCAGGTCGATGAGCCGGTGCGGGGCTTCGCGCAGGATCTCCGGGCCGGGCTTCGCGGTGCCGATGTCCATGCCCCGGTAGACCATCGCCGAATCGACGCTCACGATGTCGCAGGGCAGGCGTCGCACCAGTTCGACGGCGAGCGCCGTCTTGCCACTCGCGGTCGGGCCCATCAGGAAGATCACCGGCGGCTGGGGGGGGGGCGATGGCACGGCGGCGGGGCGCAGCGCTAGCGCCCGCGCAGAAACCAGTGGTCCAGTTCCCGGAGATCGACTTCCACCCACGTCGGGCGCCCGTGGTTGCACTGCCCGGCGCGTTCGGTGCGCTCCATGTCCCGCAGCAGGGCGTTCATCTCCGGGAGCGTGAGACGGCGGTTGGCGCGCACCGCCCCATGGCAGGCCATGGTCGAGAGCAGGCCGTTGCGCAGTTCCTCGACCCGGCGGCTCGCGCCGTGGGCGATCAGGTCGGAGAGCACGTCGCGCACCAGGCCCTGCGCGTCGCAGCCGAGGAGCGCCGCCGGGACCGCGCGCACCGCGAGCGTGCCACGTCCCATGCGATCGACCTCCAGGCCGGCCTCGGCGAGCAACCCGCCATGTGTCTGCGCCGCCTCGGCCTCGCGTTCGGAGACCTCGATCGTCACCGGCACCAGCAGCGGCTGCGCGGGCGCCGCCCGATCGTCCCAGGCGGCCTTGAGCCGCTCATACGTGATGCGCTCGTGGGCGGCGTGCAGGTCGACCACGACCAGCCCGCGGGCATTCTCGGCGAGAAGGTAGACACCGTGCAGCTGGGCCACGGCGAACCCCAGGGGCGGGACCTCGCCGTCGTCGGACGGGCCCGCGGATATCGGGGCCTCGCGCACCGCCGACGCGTCCGCCGGCGGATGCAGCGCGGCGTAGGCCGCCACCGCCTGCGCCCCCGACAGGGCCATGCGCCCTTGGTGCCCCTGCACGGCCCCGGTCCCGGCGCCGATACCGGAACCGGCACGCGCCGCCGCAGCCGGCGCGACATCGCCGGGACGCACCTGCGCCAGCGCCCGCTGCACGCTACGGAACAGGAAATCATGAACCAGGCGCCCGTCGCGAAAGCGCACTTCGAGCTTGGCGGGGTGTGCGTTGACGTCCACCAGCGCCGGATCCAGTTCCAGATACAGCAGGAAGGCCGGATGGCGCCCGTGATAGAGCACGTCCGCGTAACCCTGGCGTACCGCATGCGCCACGCGCCGGTCGCGCACCATGCGCCCGTTCACATACAGGTATTGGAGGTCGGGCTGGCTGCGCGAAAAGGTTGGCGGTGCGATCCAGCCGCGCAACGACAACCCGACGGCGGCCGCCTCCACCGCAATCGCCCGCCCGGCGAATTCCGAACCGCACAACTCCGCGACGCGCCGGCGCCGCGCGTCCTCCGCACCGGCCGCGGGGAGGACCCGTTCGGGCCGGCGGTTGCCGCGCCAGCGAAACTCGACGTCGAAGCGGCTCAGCGCGAGGCGCCGCACCACCTCCTCCAGGTGTCCGGTCTCCGTGCGCTCGGTGCGCAGAAACCGACGCCGCGCCGGGACGTTGTAGAACAGGTCGCGGACCTCGACCGTGGTGCCGACCGGATGCGGCGCGGGCACCGGCGCCGCCTCGGCGGGACCCTCGCGGTCGTCGGCACGCAACGTATAACCGCGCTCGGCATCCGACGCCCGCGAGGTGATTACGAAGCGCGAGACCGAGGCGATGCTCGGCAGCGCCTCGCCGCGGAATCCCAGGCTGACGAGACGCTCCAGGTCTTCGAGGGAGTCGAGCTTGCTGGTGGCGTGGCGCGCCAGGGCGAGCGGCAACTCGTCGCGGGCGATCCCCGCGCCGTCGTCGCGCACCCGCATCAGCCGCGCCCCGCCGCCCTCGAACTCGACCTGGATCCGGCGCGCGCCGGCGTCGAGGCTGTTCTCGAGCAGTTCCTTGACCACCGAGGCGGGTCGCTCGATGACTTCGCCCGCGGCGATCTGATTGACCAGTTGGGGCGGCAGGCGATGGATGCGCATTGAGAGGACGACCGCGTGCGCGGGACGGCACCGCTCTCATTTTGCCACCGATCGGCGTCCAGTGGCCAGTCGCGTCCACGCCCCGCCCCCGTGCCCCCGGCGCGTCGCTCAGGTCGAGCCGCCCGCGGCGCGCGGGATGCGCAGCACCTCGCCGACCTCGATGTGCCCGCCGTCCAGTCCGTTGGCCACACGCAGCCGCCGGATGCTCACCCGGTAGCGCCGGGCGATCCCGGAGAGGGTCTCGCCCGGCGTGATGACGTGCTCGCGCGCGGCGAAGCGGGTGCCGGCCGGCGCGCGCTTGACGAAGTAGTCGCGGATACCGCGCAGCAC
>VAOW01033176.1_pt1 | contig 11707 bp, 12 predicted proteins | sample 3393921 | NCBI WGS metagenome assembly VAOW01 (sample SAMN08290428, study PRJNA428436) | hydrothermal vent metagenome | isolation source: Deep-sea hydrothermal vent chimney | place: Indian Ocean: Southwest Indian Ridge | depth 2742 m m
CGCGAGAAGCGCAGAATCCGTAGCATATGGGTCATATGTGAGGATTTGAGCATCGCAGGAACGCCGCCAGAGGGCAAAAGACGGGGGTGCTGAGTAGTTACCAAAAAAGAATCCTCAGAGCCAACTGCAACACTCAGCCTTCGATCACGTTCTGTTCGATGGGGTCGACGTGCACGCCTTGCGCTTCAAGCCAGACCAGAGCCTGCTCGACGGTATCCTGCGCGCCTTCAATCTCGAGTCCGACCAGACCCATATCCTCTTTCACCTCGGCAGTGCGGATATTGGTGATCACATCAAATTCACGCCCCAGCTTCCAAATCAAGGGTTCGCGTACGGCTTGCTTTAAAAACGTCAGATAAATACGCTGTTTCAAATCATTCTCCGGGGACTCAGGCGTTTCCGCCCGCAATGGCGGGCACAATGGACACCTGATCATTATCCGACAGCGGCGTATCCTTGCCCTGGAGGAAACGTACATCTTCGTCATTCACATAAATGTTCACGAAACGCCGAATATCGCCAGCGTCATCGCACAAGCGCTCTTTCAACCCGGCATGCGCGCTCTCCAGATTCTCAATCATTTCACTCACGTTGACCGCTTCAACCGATACTTCATCGGCGCCACCGGTCAGCTTACGCAACGGGGTCGGGATACGTACGGTTACACTCATATTATCACTCCTGTCATTCGTTACTTTTTGAGCCTCTTGCCATTGGCTCCTCGTAATCCGTTGCAAACAAAGGTCCAGCGCAATCATCACGGCGATTCATGAAACATGCAGATTAGTTCTCTACCGCCATCCGTGCCGCATCCGCCTCGGCCAGCGCATCAAACTCATCCAGACTCGGGCCAATGATGCGTGGCTCCGCCACCTTGCCGGCAATCGCCTCCTGCGTTTTCAGGCCGTTGCCCGTTACGCACAGAACAATCAATTCATCACGCGGAATGCGGCCCTGCTCGATCAGCTTCTTCGCTACGCCAAGAGTAACGCCTCCGGCAGTTTCCGTGAAGATCCCCTCGGTTTCGGCCAGCAGGCGAATCGCCGCCACAATTTCATCATCGGAGACGTCCTCGGACCATCCGCCTGTTTCACGTATCACCCGATTGGCGTAGTAGCCGTCCGCCGGATTACCGATGGCCAGCGATTTGGCAATGGTGTCAGGCCGCACCGGATGAATCAGGTCCGTCCCCTCCTTGACCGATCTGGAGATCGGCGAGCAACCCGTAGCCTGCGCACCATACATTCGGGTCTGCACATCCTCCACCAGACCAAGCTGAATGAATTCCTTGATGGCCTTGTGAATTTTGGTACACAACGAACCCGATGCCATCGGCACCACCACATGCCGCGGCGCGCGCCAGCCCAGTTGCTCCATCACCTCATAACCGAGCGTTTTCGATCCTTCGGCATAGAACGGACGCACATTGACATTGACAAATGCCCAGTCGTATTTACCGGCAATCTCCGAACACAGGCGGTTCACATCGTCGTAATTACCCCGGATGCCCACCATCGTGGTGCCATAGACGGCAGCGCCCAGCACCTTGCCCCGCTCCAGATCATGCGGGATGAACACATAGGATTTGAGCCCGGCCGCCGCCGCATTGGCAGCCACCGAGCCGGCAAGATTCCCCGTGGACGCACAGGCGACGGTCTGATATCCAAACTCGACTGCTTTGGACAAAGCAACCGACACCACGCGATCCTTGAAGGAGAGGGTCGGATAACATACCGAATCGTTCTTGATATACAGATCGGATACGCCAAGCGCCTTCCCCAGGTTACGGGCGCGGACCAAAGGCGTAAAACCGTTCTGCACGCCCACGGTCGGATCACCGTCCACCGGTAGCAATTCCTTATAGCGCCACATCGTTTGCGGGCGTGATTCAATCAGTTCGCGAGTGAATGCTCCAGCCAGTCTATCGTAGTCATACGCCACTTCCAGCGGTCCGAAACAAAACTCACACACATGTTCCGGCGCGATATCATATTCCTGGCCGCACTCCCGGCATTTCAGCGCGCGCGCAATGCTCTTACCCATTCATGCATCTCCAAATATCGGCAAGTTTCAAGAAAGACGGGCAAAAAGAAACCCCGCCTGAATAAAGCGGGGTTGCATGCGCGTAAAAATCCGCGAACATCGACAACCGCACCTCATCGCTCTTCCTGTCATCAGGAAGCAGGCATTGGCACCGGACGCCTCGGATGTCGTACAAACATCGTTGGCCGGTTGCCGCAGCTTCACAGGGCCTGAAACCCTCTGCTGCTCTTGATAAAGCCGGATCAAATTTCCAGTGGCGATTTATATCACCCCAACGGCCAAAAGCAAGCACAATAATTATCCCAGAATCCTGTATCGGATGTGAAATGCAGAGCCCATTGAGCCCTTCGCAAAAAGTCATCATCGCGCCCATGGACGGCCTTTTCGCGAAAACATCAAATTGTATTGCCTGTTGCCTTCTTTGGCGTCATATTCACCCGGATCAATCCGGATTGGAACCGCGACGGGAGGTTCGATTGAGCTTACATCACACGATTCGCCATTATAGCCGCGATATACTGATTCGCATGGCTGTTGTGTTTCTGTTCGCACTGGGCCTGATTTACTGGCAACTGGGTTTTCTGACCAGTATCTATCTTCATCATCAACTGACACATGCGGGTCTGCTGATTAATGGCGCCATTATTCTTCTTTTTCTGGCCGGCATGGTTCGCCTGATCATGGCATTCTCCTTTTATGCAGGCGAGGAAGAATCGCTGCGCCGCTTCGTGGATCACATGGACCAGGACTTCTCTGATCCGGCGGAAGGCGTCAGGCCTGATTCGATGATTGCCCGGCGATATGCCATGATGCTCCATCTGCATCAGCACCATACGCCGATTAACCACAGCGCCATGGCCGCATCCCTGCTCGCCGCCGAGAGCACTCGCACCACGATGCCGAAATTCGTCAACAACATTTTGATCCTGACCGGTGTTTTCGGTACAATCGTATCCTTGTCCATTGCTCTGGCCGGCGCCTCGGACATGTTGAAATCGGCCGTCAGCGTTAGCGGCATGGGCCTGGTCATTTATGGTATGTCCACGGCGTTAAGCACCACCATCACGGCGATTAGCTGTTATCTTGTTTTCAGTTATTTCTTCAGCGCCCTGGGTGACGTTCAAACCCACCTGCTCGGTCATATCGAAGGCATGACGGCAACCCGCCTGATGCCGCTGTTTCAGATCAATGCGAAGGACATTGATTATCGCGTTGCCGATTTACTTTCCACCATCAGCCGTTTGATCCATCGTATGGATGAAGGTCAGTCGGGCGTGCTGGCCATTACGCAAAGGCTTGAGACATTGCTTGGGCAGGATAGCGCCATGCAACAAAGCATCATCTCTGAACTGGCCGCCATCCGGGAAACGCTCCGGGAAGGCTTTCGGCTTCAGGGCAGGAGTGAGTGATGAGCGGCGCTTTTGTTGACCTGCGTTTGAATTCACGCACCGATCAGGGCAACGAGAGCTTCTGGCCTTCATTTACCGATATCATGACCGTAGTCGTCATGATCTTTATGATGGCCATGCTGCTGCTACTGTTGAAAAATATGCATCTGGTCCGCCAGTTGCAGGCAACCCTGGCAGCCGAACAGACGGCAAGCAAACAAGCGAGTAAAGCCACATCAAAGAGCGTGAACCTGCAATTACGACTGCAACGCGCCGAACGTGATCTCGGCATGCTACAGATGCAGTTAATGAGCATGGGCGATGAAAGAGATCGTCTTTCATCCGCGCTCGCCGCATCGAATGCCGCGCGGGTAAAGGTTACGTCGGAAAAGGAAGCCATGGTCTCCCGCCTTGCCGCGGATCAGAAGCAACTGGCATTGAGGGATGCGCGGTATGCGGCACTTGAGGCTGAGCTGAACCGCAATCGCGAAACCATGGCCCGTACGCGCGAAAACGAGGCAAGGGTAAGCCAGCGGCTGGCCTCGCTTACGGGTGAATTTACAACGCTAAAATTCAAGTACGACCGATTGGTTCGTCCCGCCCGCACCGCGAAAGGAAAATACGTGGTCACGGTTCGGATAAGCAAGGTGAAGGGACAGGTACGGACAGAATTGAAAATACCGGGACAGACCGATTTCTCGACGGTCAGCCGGGTGCGCCTGAATCAACAATTAGGTGATGCTCGCCAGCATCACCCGCATGACGTGTATGTGAAAATCATCTTCCCCCAAAACAGTGGTCTTTCTTACAGTGAAGCATGGAAGCTCACCGAGTCATTGCTGCGAAAATATGATTATTACTACCATGCCAGACATTCCGCGACATCAGTCAACGGGAGCATGAGGCGCGTCAGAAACCGGAGGCAGCGCCCTGAACGCGAATTCCGACCCTGATCGATCTCCATTGTTCATCGGTATGATGTCCGGCACATCCGTTGACGGCATTGATGTTGCGATTGTTCGCATGGATGAAAGGCCGCAACTGGCGTATTTTTCCGAGCACCCCATGCCCGAAGATTTGCGTGAACCCATCCTCAGGCTATCTGAACCAGGCATCAATGAAATTGACGCCATGGGTGAACTCGACCATGCGCTTGGATCGGCATTCGCCAATGCTGCGCTGCAAACCATTGGATATGCAGGGCTGAAAACACAGGACATTGCCGCCATCGGTTGCCACGGCCAGACGATCCGCCACCGGCCTCGCGCCAAACGTCCGTTTACGCTGCAAATCGGAAGCGCCGCCGTCATTGCCGAGAAAACCGGCATCACTACGGTTTCCGACTTCCGCAGCCGTGATATGGCGGCAGGCGGAGAAGGCGCGCCGCTCGTCCCCTTCGCCCACCGCCGGATATTTGGCTCCGGCAACCAGAATATCACAATCGTTAATATCGGGGGTATTGCCAACATTACATGGCTGGGAGAAGGCGGTAGAACCATCGGGTTTGATGCCGGCCCCGGTAATATGATCATGGACGAACTGATGCTGACGCTGACTGACGGGCGTTGCGCTTACGACGCGGATGGCGAACTGGCGGCAAACGGTCATGTATCACATGCGCTGCTGGAACAATTGATGCAACATCCTTTCCTGAAGCTGCGTCCGCCGAAATCAACGGGACGTGAAGAGTTCGGACGGAAAATCACGGACCGGATCCTTGCATGGCCGGATTTGACCGATGCGGACCGGCTTGCAACAGCTTGTGCGCTTACCATCCATGGCATCGCTTCCGCTATCGGTTTTCTACCTGGCGCGCCAGGAACATGGCTGGTCTGCGGCGGTGGCGCGCGCAACCCGTATTTAATGCGTAAACTTGCCGAACATCTTGCTCCGGCAAGCGTCGCCTCCACGGAAGCCGCGGGTATTCCGCCACAGACGGTCGAAGCGGTGTCATTCGCCATTCTTGCCCGACAGACCATCCTCGGAAAAACAAACACATTGGCGGAGGTCACTGGCGCTGCGCACGCCGTATGCGGCGGCGTGATTACACCCGGACAGAACTGGCCGGCATTGCTGCATCAACTCGCGATGTGGCCCCGACAATCCACCCTGTTTCCAGCGGCGCCTGATGATTCGAGTCCCGAAAACACAGATTCCGGACATGAAACCGGTCTGTACAACTTTACAGACCTGAGAGAGATTTTCTGCGCGAACGTTGAACACATGTACGTGAATCAACAAAGGGGATAAACCATGGCATCACTATGGGGGCAAATCCAGACATGGGCCTGGCTCGATATCGCCGTCACCCGCTGGGTGGCTGCGATGGCGATTCTGTTCATCGTCATCGCCGGACGGCGCTGGGCGCTGCGTATCTTCCATACGCTGGCGCAGAAGATGGCTGACCGAACCGATACGCCACTCGATAACCTGCTCCTGGAAGCAGCGGAAAAACCCGGCGGAGGACTGATTTATATCCTCGGAATTCTGGCGGCGGTGCATGTACTGAACCCGCCGGTCGCCGTCTTTCCCATCGTTACCGCTGTAGATCAACTCGGCCGGATCACATCCATCCTGATCGGTGCATGGTTTTTGTGGCGTCTGCTTGACGGGCTGGCCGCCTACTTCACCGCTCGTGCGGCACAGACCGAATCCTCACTGGACGATCAGCTTGTCCCCTTTGTAACCAAGACGATCAAAATATTTATCGTTATTACCGGGGTGCTGGTGGTAGCTCAAAATATGGGTTATTCCATTTCCGGTCTTATTGCATCGCTCGGCATCGGCGGCATCGCCGTCGCCATGGCAGCCAAGGACACCATTGCCAATGTGTTTGGATCCATCATGATTCTGGTGGATCGGCCGTTTGCCGTTGGCGACTGGGTTAAAACCGGCGCATTCGAGGGTATCGTCGAGGAAGTGGGCTTCCGCTCGACACGCATCCGCACCTTCGGCAAAACGCTGGTCAACGTACCCAATTCCACCATGGCCAATATGGTTATTGATAACATTGACGCGCGCCCGAAACGGCGGGTGAAGATGCGCATCGGCCTGACCTACGACTCCAGCCCGGAGCAGATACAGGCCGCCATTGATGGAATCGAGGGCCTTCTTACCGATCACATCGGGGTGGACCAGGATTTTCATCTGGTCAAGTTCGATGCCTTTGAGGATTCCTCGCTCTCTATTTTTCTCTACTATTTCACCAGAACCACCCACTGGGAGGAGTACCTCCAGGTACGTCAGGAAGTCAATATGCAGATCATGAAATTGCTGGAATCGCTAAAACTGGAATTCGCTTTCCCGACACGTACCGTGCATCTGGAACAGAAAGCAGAATGAACCCGAGAATATTGCACCTGAACGAAAAACCCGTAGTTGAAGCCTTCACCGACGGCGCCTGCTCCGGTAATCCCGGTCCCGGTGGCTGGGGCGTACTATTGCGTATGGGCGAACGTGAAAAAGAACTGTATGGCGGGGAACCTGCGACCACCAATCAGCGTATGGAATTACAGGCTGCCATCGAGGCGCTTAAAGCGCTCAGGAAAGAGTGCCATATTACTATTCATTCGGATTCCAAATATGTGATTCAGGGCATGGTCGAATGGATTCACGGCTGGAAAAGGAACGGGTGGAAAAATGCCGGTAAAAAACCGGTCGCAAACCAGGATTTATGGAAAACGCTGGACCAACTGGCCGATGGACACGGCGTAACATGGGTCTGGATCAAGGGCCATGCCGGACACCCTGAGAATGAACGCGCCGACGATCTGGCGCGACGCGGCATCCCGAAAAAAAACTGATAAAACTCAACGGGGATGGGTGCGCCTTTCACAGTACCCCATGCCGTGCCTACTTTCTGGCTCGCGGGTGCGCCTTATCGTAAATATCGGCCAGTTTACCGATGTCCAGATGCGTGTAGCGCTCGGTGGTCGAGAGAGAAGCGTGCCCTAACAGCTCTTGAATAGCGCGCAAATCCACGCCTCCGACCAGCAAATGCGTAGCAAAGGAATGGCGCAAGCGATGCGGCGTAACCGATACGTCCGCGCCCGTAGCCAAAGCGCGTTTTTTAAGCATCCGCTGAACACCACGGGTTGAAAGCCTGCCTCCCGGTCGATTTAAGAATAATGCTTGCTGACGAATATCCGCATGGGCCAGGCGCAGGCCAAGATAATCCGAGAGCAACGTGTGCGCACCATCCGGTATGGGCAAAATCCGTTCTTTACCTCCCTTGCCACGCACGCACATTTCCGCCTCACCCATATCAACATCCGCAAGATTCAGCCCAACGGCCTCGGATACGCGCAAACCGCATCCATACATCACGGCAAGCAATGCCAAATCCCGGCTTTCGCTTGCTGCATCGGTAGACTGTAAAAGCAAGCTCGTCTGTTCCGGAGGCAGCGTACGCGGCAGGCGTTTGGACTGTTTGGGCGCCGCGAGTCCATCCGCTGCATTCATTGAACACCAACCCATCCGGACTGCCGTACCCAGAAAACCGCGCAGGGCGGACAAGCGCCGCGCCAGAGTGGCCGGGGCCAACCCCGCGGCATGCGAAGCCACCAACCAGTCCTGCGCCTTCCGGCGGCTGATAACAGCCAATGGAATATCTCCGCAATACTTCATAAATTGATTTAAATCACGACGGTATGCCGCGACGGTATGGGACGAAGCAAGCCGAACATCCCTCAGTTGTCCGAGATACTCACCAATCGCTCTGGAAAGTTGCATTCACTTGCCGGAATCAACCGCTTCAAGACGCCCGCCACCAAGAGCCTTGGCGACATACATGGCCTGATCCGCTATGGCGATCAGTTCCTTCACCCGTAAATCCTTTTCCGCGGATGAACGGGCCAGTCCTATACTGATACTCACGTTATCTTCACCCGATTTAAGCTGGCCGCATACCTTAATAATTTTCTCAGCGATACCTCCCGCCTTTTCCGGCGAGCATCCCGGCAGCAACAGGGCAAATTCATCACCCCCCATACGAACCAACGGATCCTGTACGCGAACAATTCCGCGTATTGCTTCCGAGATCCCGCTCAACACATCATCGCCCGCTTCGTGCCCATGGCGATCATTGATGGCTTTGAATGCATCCACATCGACATACAGGCAAGCCACATCAATACCTTTCCCAAACCACCTTGACAGCGGTTGGTGACTATGCGGCTGAAGAAAACGGCGGTTATGACTGCCTGTCAGTGAATCAGTGATAGCCAAACGGGCCAGGCGCTCACGCGACACTGCATTTTCAAGGCTCAAGCCCACAACCTGCGCCAGATGTTGCAGGAAATCCACGCTCTGGCCGGGCCCAAAACGGCCCGTATCCACGGAACCCATCCCGAGTACGCCGAATGGACGGAACTGATTGCCCAACACCAGCAATGCGATGGATCCGAGGTGATGATCGCGTTCCTCCAGCCAGTCAAATCCCTTTTCCGGAGTCAACCGCATCAGCCACACATGTTGCCGGTTGAGTCCCATGTTTGTGATCTCCTCTTTTTCAACCCAGATCAGATCGCGCTCGGAGATCCCCTCCATTTTCCTTCCACCCATAAAGCTGGATCGATCAAACCAGAAACGAACCATGTCCAGCTCAAAGCTGCTGCGCAACCCGCGCAACAAGGCAAAGCACAGGTCTTCCGGATCAGATGCCGCCAGAACCGTCGCCTCAAGCTCAAACAGGCGGGAGAACAGGTGTTCATTTTCACGCAAACGGTTCATAACCTCGGCAACATATTGGCGCAATTGATGATTTTCATCAGCCAATTGCTGAATCCTGCGGGGTGCATGCTCCTTGATAACGGAAGTCGTTTCAGTTGGCGTTGTTTTCGGCATGCATACTCCCCATGGACTGGTGCATATTCAGGGATCTGTTTTCGGCGACATGGGCAGTATGTCCGGCAAACAGCAACTGCCTCAAGGAAAGAATACGATGCACATCGTAGTTCCCTACATGTGTTTCAAGAAAATTAAGCGTGGCTTCATGCGGATGGGCAATCATAATCACGGGAATGTGACGGGCCATCTTGCGTTTGGCCAACCGCCATGACGCCTCCATATCTTTCATCTTCAGGCTGTCATCCAGAAACACACGCCGTTCACCCCAGCTCACGCCAGCTTCTCTGGCCAGTTTTGCCGCGACCGAATCTTTGCTGGTGCGTGAGTCCACAAAAAACAGGCCTCGCTCACGACAAACATTCATGACCCAGCGCATGGGCGCTTCCAGCGTTGTCAAACGCGATCCCATATGGTTATTCACACCCGCCACATAGGGTATGCGGGCCAGATCATCCAGCATCATCCGCCGCACGTCATTCCGGTTCATCCCGACCCGTAAGAAGGCATCATCCATTTGATGGCTGTATTTGGGACCGGATGGCTCCATCGGCAGGGGCAACATTACAATATGCCCCGCCGCATGCGCCATTCGGGCCGCACGAACAGCATGCGGGGCATTGGGTATCACGGAAATAGCCACGGGATATGGCAGGTTCAAGACCCGCTTAAGCGCCGTCAGATCATATCCCACATCATCCAGAATCAGCGCCATGCCCTGATGGGGCGCATGCATCCGCTGTTCAATTCTCTGTTCCTCATCAAGCGCCTTCAGCGAGGGAAGACGCTGTACATCTTCATGGATAACGGGTGAAGATTCCGGCAGGGATGCCACGGCATCCTGCATCCGTTCGGGACGTTCCGCACCCCACCAGAGCGCCAGCCCCAAAACGGTCAGCAGCACAAGCAAGGCGGCATATAGCCAGGATAGACGCCTATTCCGGGGCATGCGGTTAGCAGCCAATCCTGTTAAACCGGCGGATCAGCTATGAATAACGGCATGTAGCGCATGCACGCCTTCAAGCATATCCAGCGCACGCTGCAATACATTGTCCTGTTCCAGCCGTTTCTGCATAGCATGGCTTACCTCTCCATGCGGCTTCGATGCCTTCTTGCGTGACTTTTTCCCGTTTCCGTTCATTAAATGTCCCTTCAGATTACGTTCAAACACGGAATTCTGTTTGTTTTCCGTTTTAACCTGTGCGATATGCACCTGCTTAACCGTCACATCCGGCTTGATTCCGGTTGCCTGAATGGAGCGCCCGCTGGGCGTATAATACAGTGCGGTCGTCAGCTTAATGGCGGAACCATCCGGCAAGGGAATGACGGACTGCACCGAACCTTTTCCGAAACTCCGCGTGCCCATCAAAACAGCACGGTGATTGTCCTGTAACGCGCCCGCCACAATCTCCGAAGCTGAAGCTGAACCATTATTGATTAATACAGTCACCGGCACCACTTGCAGTATATCTCCCGGTTTGGCCGCGAAGGACATGTTGCGGCCTGTTCTCGATTTGGTGCTGACAATGCCGCCCTTGTCCAGGAGCAGGTCGGAAACCGCCACAGCCTGATTCAGCAACCCGCCAGGATTGTTACGCAGATCCAGCACGGCGCCGTCCAGATGACCCCCCGCTCGTTTCATCAGTTCCGCCACCTTGGCTTTTAACAGTTTCGCCGTGCGCTCCTGAAACTGGGTAATCCGCAGATACGCATATTCCGGCGCCATCAGATCCCCCTTGACGGATTTGACCTTGATAACGGCGCGTACGATTTTGAATGTCAGCAGCCCATGCTCGCCCTTCCTGAAGATCGTGAGTACAATAGGAGTGCCGGGCTTACCACGCATCAACTTGACTGCTTCGGGTAAAGATATGTTCCGCGCCAACTGACTATCAATCTTGATAATAATATCCCCTGCCTTGACACCGGCGCGCCAGGCGGGCGTATCCTCAATGGGCGCTACAATACGGATACCCCCTTCGGCAGGAGAAATTTCAATTCCCAATCCGCCGAACACCCCGGAGGTATCCACTTGCATCTGTTTGTACATTTCTTTGTTCATGTAATCGGAATGCGGATCGAGGCTGGAAAGCATGCCGGAAAGCGCGCCGTCAATAAGCTTTTCATCACTCTCCTTTTTCACATAGGAGCGGCGCACAATTTCCATCACCTGAGAAAACTTCTGCAACTGTTTGTAATTAGTCGCCGCCGATGCCTGATCCGCCAGCGAGTTCCATGCCAGAAGTCCGCCTACAGCCATTATTACAGCACCTGAAATCATCACCGTTTTATGCACAATTTTCATTCATCACTCCATTGATTTTTATCAGAGCCTCTTGCAAAACTCTGGGTGGATGAGCGGCAATCCCACTTTGAGACCATTTTCGGGATTGAATGAGCTGCATGGTGGTTCCATGGAGCGAAATTCAAGC
>VAOW01017113.1_pt1 | contig 11701 bp, 10 predicted proteins | sample 3393921 | NCBI WGS metagenome assembly VAOW01 (sample SAMN08290428, study PRJNA428436) | hydrothermal vent metagenome | isolation source: Deep-sea hydrothermal vent chimney | place: Indian Ocean: Southwest Indian Ridge | depth 2742 m m
CTGTATCTCTTCCAGATGTTGAAGGATATAAAACAGAAAATTATATAGGGGTGGATTTGAATACCACTGGTCATTGTGCTGTTGTTGGAAATCCTACTACAGGCAAGGTTTTTAAAATGGGTAAAATGGCATATCAGGTTCATAAGAAATACAAGAATATCAGGAGGGATTTGCAAAAAAAGGGTAAGTACAGAAAGGTTGAGCAAATCAGAAATCGTGAGCAGAGGATTAAAGTGGCTAAGATTCACAGACATATCAGACAGCAGAGAGCAGATTTTCATCAAAAACTTAGCAAAGAGCTGGTAACGAAATACGATTTTATAGCATTTGAAGATTTAAAGATAAAAAACATGATGAAAAATCATCATTTAGCAAAAAGTATATCAGAGGTGTCATGGAATATGTTACAATCGTTCACTGCGTACAAGGCAGAATGGACTGGTAAAGTAGTAACCTTTGTAAATCCTAAAAACACGTCTCAAGAATGTAGCAGGTGTGGTAGAATAGTCAGGAAAAACCTTAATATTAAAATACACAACTGCCCTTACTGTGGGTTAGTTCTTGATAGACACGTTAATGCTGCCATAAATATATTACACAGAGTATTGAAAAAAGTAGGGTTGGGATACACCGATTTGATGCCTGTTCGAGGTCCAGCACAAGATAGACCTATGACTCAGGAAGTCCACGACTTTAATCGTGGGTAGTTCAATATTAGTTTATACCAGACTCGAGAGGAATTATTATGTGTGGATTAGGTGGAATATTCAATCTAACAGGAAAAGGGATATCTGGGAGAGATATTACTATAATGGCATCAATGATGAAGGACAGGTATGATGGAAGAGGGGGGGGATTTGCTGCCTATGGTATATACCCTAAGTACAGAGAATATTATGCATTTCATCTCTTCTTTAAAGATGAAGAGGCAAAGGAGGTTACAGAAGAGTTCCTGAAAGACAGAGTAGCTATAATCAAGGATGAAGAGGTGCCAATGAGGAATATAAAGGAGATTCCCAGAGAGCAGATAGTATGGCGCTATTTTGTTGAAGTACCTCATAAATTCAAAAGTAAGGCTGATTATCTGAAGCGTGAGCAGGATTATATAATTGATACTGTTTTTACAATTAATGATGAGATTGATGGTGCCTTTGTTGCAAGTAGCGGTAAAAATATGGGTGTTTTCAAGGCAGCAGGTATGCCCCAGGATGTGGCAAGACTCTTCAAAATTGAGAAATATAATGCCTACTCATGGATTACCCACGGAAGATTTCCTACAAATACACCAGGATGGTGGGGCGGTGCACATCCCTTTAATATACTTGACTGGTGTGTTGTACACAATGGCGAGATAAGCAGTTACGGCACAAACAGGCGATATCTTGAGAGCTTTGGCTATAAATGCAGGCTTTTGACAGATACCGAAGTTGTTGCTTATCTCTTTGACCTTCTGGTGAGAAAGCAGAAGCTGAGTATTAAAACTGCTGCAACAGCCCTGACGCCACCCTTCTGGAGTAAGATTGATAGAATGCCGGAGCCTATGAAGACAAAATTGACAGCTCTGAGAATGACATATGCACCTGCAATGCTGAATGGCCCCTTTGCGATAATAGTAACCAATGCTGAGACTATGATTGGGCTGAATGACAGAATAAAATTGAGACCTCTCATGGTAGGAAAAAGGGAAGATTTTGTATATCTTGCAAGTGAAGAGGCTGCTATAAGAGAGGTATCCCCCGAGCTGGACAGGCTCTGGGCTCCCAGAGCAGGTAACCCAGTTATTGCCAGATTGAACGGTGATGTAAAGGAAGAGATTATACATTAAGGTGATTTTATGGTTTGGAAAAATTTTCCTCCAGACTTCTATGCCAGAGTTGACAAAGAGCTTTGCATAAATTGTATGAGGTGCATAAAAGAGTGCTCCTTTGGTGTGCATGAATATGACAGGAAGAAGGAGTTGTGGAAGAGGCATCATGAGAAATGTGTCGGCTGCTTACGGTGTGCAGCTATGTGCCCAGCCAAGGCAATAAATATAGAAAAGAGCAGAATGGAGTATTCTCCTCATCCTGTATGGACAAATAAAGTTAGAAAGGATATAAAGATGCAGGCAGAAACTGGGGGAGTTATTCTGACAGCTATGGGGAACGAAGTGCCCTATATGAGCTACTTCGATCATCTTGTGCTTGATGCCTGTCAGGTCACAAATCCAAGTATAGACCCTCTCAGAGAACCCATGGAACTCAGAACATTCATAGGCAGAAAGCCGGAGAGGTTTGATCTTGAAGAGGACAGCGGAGCAAGCCTCAAAACAGAGATAGCTCCGAATCTGAAGCTTGAAACACCTATAATGTTTGCACATATGAGTTATGGCAGTATAAGCATTGAGGCTCAGCTTAGCATGGCAAGGGCTGCCAGTAAAATTGGAACCTTCATGGGCACTGGTGAAGGAGGTATGCATAAAGACCTGTATCAATATGCTGACCACATCATAACCCAAGTCGCCTCTGGAAGATTTGCTGTTCATGAGGAGTATCTTAAGAGAGGGGCTGCAATTGAGATAAAGATAGGTCAGGGTGCAAAACCAGGTATAGGGGGGCATCTACCTGGAAAAAAGGTGACTAAGGAAATTTCCGAGACAAGAATGATTCCCGAGGGCAGTGACGCTATTTCACCTGCACCTCATCATGATATATACAGTATTGAAGACCTATCACGATTGATATATGCTCTGAAAGAGGCTACTAGGTATAAAAAACCAGTATTTGTAAAAATTGCTGCAGTGCACAATGTTGCTCCTATAGCTGTCGGTGTAATTAGAGCTGGAGCAGATGCTGTTGTTCTGGATGGCTTCAGAGGTGGTACAGGGGCAGCACCACAGGTACACAGAGACCACCATGGTATACCTCTGGAGGTAGCTATTGCAACTGTTGACAGAAGGCTCAGAGAAGAGGGAATAAGACACTGGGGCAGTATTATAGCAAGTGGTGGAATAAGGTGCAGTGCAGACGTTGCAAAGGCAATAGCTCTTGGTGCAGATGCTATTTATATTGGTACTGGTGCGCTGGTTGCCATGGGATGCACAGTGTGCAAGAAGTGTTATACTGGCAAATGCCCCTGGGGAATTGCAACACAGATTCCTGAACTGAGAAAGCGCCTGAACCCTGATGAAGGAGCAAAAAGAGCAGCTAACCTTCTTGAAGCTTGGAGTCATGAACTTAAAGAGATTCTCGGGGCACTGGGTTTGAACTCTATTGAGAGTCTCAGAGGAAACAGAGACAGGCTGAGAGGTGTGGGTCTGAATGAGATTGACCTTGAAATTCTCGGTGTTAAACCAGCAGGGTGGTAGAAATGCTTCAGGAGTTTAAGAAGATAATCAGGGAAGAGGAAGACTTTGTTATAATAGATGCCAAGGGAATATACTATAGAGAGCTAAATGGACTAATAAATGAACTCATTCTCAATGGCTCAAAGAAGTTCAGAATTCTCAATGTAAACGGTCAGAGATTTATTGCAGATGGTCTGAGAGGGGGTTATTATATTGAGATTTATGGCACTGCCGGTGATGACCTTGGATGCTTTGCCAATGGCCCAACTATAGTTATTCATGGAGATATACAGGATGGCGCAGGGAATACAATGAACGAGGGTAAAATTATAGTGCATGGTTCGGGCACAGATATTATAGGCCACAGTATGCGCGGAGGTAAGATTTTTGTGAAAGGTGAGGTGGGCTACCGTGTTGGTATTCACATGAAGGAGTATAAGGAGCAGATACCTGTTATAGTTGTGGGTGCCACTGCTGGAGACTTTCTAGGTGAATATATGGCAGGAGGTAGAATTATAATCCTCGGCCTTGAAAAGCGCCCTGAGGTAGAAGATATCGTCGGTGACTGGATAGGTACTGGAATTCATGGCGGAGCTATATATATAAGGGGGGTTATCACCAAAGATAAGCTTGGATATTCTGCAAACATTAAAGAAATTGATGAGAATGACAGGAAGATTATAGAGGAGAATGTCAGAGAATTTTGCTCATATTTTGGTCTTGATGCAGCTGAGATTCTGAAATCTGAGTTTACAAAAATAGCCCCGATATCACGCAATCCCTTTGCAGCAATGTACAGCGATTCCAGAGAGAATAAGTAGATATTGTTTTTTCAAAAATTATAACCAAGAAAAGCAGCTAAAATAGCTGTAGCATTCAGAGAAGCATGAGCAATTATGACAATAAACAGTGAATCCTTCTTCTCATAGGTATAAGCTAAAATAGCCCCTAGAATGGAAATAGCTATAAAGGAGGATACATCCAGATGGGCAGCACCGAAGTAAATACCATTAAGTATGGCAGCTGGTCCTATGGAAAGCTTTCTTCTCATGGCACCGAACATATATCCCCTGAAGTATATTTCTTCACTCACAGGAGCTATTACTGCTCCAATGAAGAATAAAAGGAAGAAGCTCTTTATGGATGTTGCTGTAGCTTTCAGGAGAACCTCTTGAGTTTCACTAGGCTCTATAAACCTGTCTGTAACCGAGATAACACCATGCTCAACTACAAGAAGAAGAACCGCAAGGCCTAGACCGAGGAGAAGGTTGTGCTTGCTTATCTTTAAAAGTTCTCCGAGTTTTATTTTTCTCCTTCTCATTGCAAGGTATGTGAGTATAATAAGAGTCAGGGAAAAGAAACTCTGAATAGCTAGGAAGGCATAGGAGTTAAAATATTCTTTCATATTATTTATACCAATATTTCTTATCACATTCAAACCCAGACCATAGGCTATAATATAGGTGGCAACAAAAATCAGAACTCCTTCTTTCAGGCTAAGGTTTCTCATAGAAAAAGATATATTCTCTTTATTTATAATAACCTTATGCCAAAACTTTATGGAATAGGTGTGGGACCTGGTGACCCGGAGCTTATGACATTAAAAGCATTGAAGATTCTCGAGAGAGTTGAGATACTTTTTGTACCCAAATCAGGAGTCGGTTTATGTATTGCTCTGGACATTGTGAAGAAAGCCATTAATAAGGATTTCAGGATTGTCAAGCTTTATTTTCCCATGACAAAAGATAAAAAAAAGCTGGAAGAGCACTGGGATATAGCTTCAAAAGCTGTTGAAGAAGCTCTGAAGGATGGCAGTGAAGGAGCATTTATAACTCTTGGTGACCCCCTTTTCTACTCAACCTTCAGCTATCTCATGCCCAGAATTTTAGACCTCGGGATTGATATTGAAGTTATTCCCGGAGTGACAAGTATAAGTTCGTGCTCTGCTTCCCATAGAATCACTCTTGTGGCAGGCGATGAGAAGCTGGCTGTGATCCCTGCTGCCTATGGGTTAGAGAACCTTGAGCATATAGCTGAAGAATTTGATACTGTGGTACTGATAAAGGTTTCTAGGAATTACAATAAGATAGTGGATAAGATTAAGGAGCTTGGCCTCGAGGAGAAAGCCCTTTTTATGAGCAGGTGCGGAGGTGAGGGCTTCAGGGCAGAAAGATTGGAGGAAAAAGGTGAAAGGAATGTTGATTATCTTTCAATGATTATAATCAGGTGAATGCACATCTATATTTTTTTTATGTCATCTTCAGGGATTATATAGTGGACAAGGTCAAAAATCTTCTCTGCTTTTTTGATAATACTCCTGTCGCCTGAGCAGGGTATACCAGAGCATCTTAAAACCATGGCATCACCCTGCTTTACAGCTACTGCTTTTAAAGGAATGTTATATCTCTTTGCTTTCTCCATAAAATAGGATGATAGCTGGCCGCTGAAGCTCACTCCAGAGTCAAAGAAAACTTTTACTTCTCTCACCCTCAGCTCTTTGTTTGCCTTTAAAATCATTTCCACAGCTTTCTCTGTTATTTTACTAAATTTGTACTTTCCATAAACGCCTGAAATGTCTCTGAGAAAGCCGTCATCACAGAGTATGACCTCCTTACCCTTAAGATAACTTTCCACAGTTATGAGCACATTATAGCCATCTATACATAGCTTTTTACCTTCAAGCTCTTTATCATAAACAAGCCTGTTTCTATGCACAAGAACATCCCTCTTTGAGAATATGCACCTGTAAAGGAGATTTCTTTCTCTACTGTTTAGATTGTATCTGTTTCCCACAATGCTTATAGATTGCTCTCTTGAGTAACCCCTATCTAAGAGGTATCTCAGGTCAAGACTGGCATCTTTCAATTTAAAATCAATTTTCTGCACGTTTATAATATTCTTCTTCTGGTTCTTCTTCTTTTTGGAAAGTCTTTTATGACAAACATCGCAGAAAACCAACGACTTTAGTCGTGGGTAGTTCACTGAACTGCAACATCAAGATTGAGCTTTTCAACCATCTCTTTATATCTGTTGCGGATTGTTACTTCAGTTACGCCTGCTACATGAGCCACTTCCTTCTGAGTTTTTCTTTCTCCGAGAATCACGGAAGCAATGTACAGGGCCGCAGCACATATTCCAGTCGGCCCTCTGCCTGATGTAACCCCCATTTGCTTTATTGCCTGAGTTACTATCTCTCTGGCTTTACTTCTTACCTCTCCACTTAACCTCAACTCACTTCCGAATCTTTCAATATAATCAAGAGGTGAAGAAGGTCTTGGGGTAAGGCCCAGCTCTCTTGCAACAAATCTGTATGTCTTTCCTATTTCCTTTCTATTTAGTCTTGCTGTATCTGAAATTTCGTCAAGAGTTCTCGGCACACCGTACTGTCTGCAGGCAAAGTATATTGATGCAGCACTTACTCCTTCTATACTCCTGCCTCTTGTAAGTCCCTTTTCAACAGCCCTCCTGTAAATTTTGGCTGCCATTTCTCTGACATTTTTTGGTAGGTCAAGGCGAGAAGAGAGGGCATCCATTTCAGTTAATGCTCTGGCAAGGTTTCTCTCTAATGAATTGCTAACCCTTATACGCTGCTGCCACTTCCTGAGACGGTACATCTGAGCTTTACTGGCTGAAGGAATTTCTCTGCCTGATGCATCCTTATTGCGCCAGTCTATAATAGTACTCATACCAAGGTCATGGAGAGTATAAGTTAGAGGTGCACCTGTGTGACTTCTCTTATTCATCTGTTCACTATCAAAAGCCCGCCAGTCAGGCCCACAATCTAACAGTGACTCCCTAACAACAAGTCCGCACCCATTGCATACAACTTCAGCCCTTTCTGTATCATGAGATAGACTCCTGCTCCCACACTCTGGGCATTCATCAAGATTCGTTCCTCCCAACTGAGCTCCTCCTTTTATCTTTTAATATAAATAATCCAGAGGATTTTATTTCGCTCACAAGCCTCTCAGTAAGCTTAATTTCAGGTCTTATAACAAAGTAGGGGTGTGAAACTGGGCCTATAACGTCTGCAACCTTACCAATTATAATACCTGTCTTTGTGATAACATTACTGGACATAGGGGGGTAATTCTTTCCCCTGAAAATTAATGTACCTGTACCACTGATATGAATGAATTCCCCCAGAGGCTGCATAATAACCCTCCTAATCAACTGTTAACCTTCTTGGATTAACAGCAGTAATTATTCTGGAATATTTATCGCTCAAACCTGAAGCTAAAGCCACATTCAGTATATTTTCTGGTAAAATTATATCCTCCGGGGCATGGGAATCAGTATTCACCAGCAGTTCTGCTTTAACTTCCTCGGCAACCCTTGCGACATGCCCGTTGGCAAGGCAGTGCCCCTTCCTTGCTGAGAGCTCGAGAAAAATTTCATTTTCTTTGGCAAGTTCTGCCTCCTCTACAGTTATTAAGCCTGGATGAGAAAGAATATCCACATCGGGTGTTGAAACTCCTGCACTATTTGTGCCTCTGGCTACAGGTTCGACAATAGTTTCTCCGTGGACAACAACAACCTCTGCACCAAGCTTCTTTGCCTTAACAGCAAACCTTGGAATCAGGTCGGGTGGAAGGTGGGTAAGTTCTATCCCGATTAGAACTTTTATGTCATGTCCCTGAAGTTCTCCCTTTGCTCTGAGAAGGTGTTTTAGAATAAATTCCATATTACTTCCATCAGCATGGTCAGTTATGGCTATGGCTTCAAAACCCTTTTCTGCATAACGCCTTGCTATCTCACTGGGTAGGAGCTCTCCATCTGAAAAAATACTATGGAGATGCATATCAAAACTCATAGGTCTAACTGCTCCATGCTATTATTTTAAGTTTTCTGATATTATTCACAGCCTTCTTATAATTGTTTCAGGCTCTTCTGTTCTCCCTTTAGACCTCTTGCTCTTCTTCTCTTCTTTTCTGCTCTACTCACCACCTACCATTCCTTTACATTTTAAAAACAGCAGATACATATGTGAATAATAAAGTAATAGATAGATATAGATAAAATTAAGATAGGTATAACTAAAAGCCAGCGTAAAATACTCAATCACTCACGGCTAAGTCATGTGGGCTTATCTCGTGAGAGACGAGGGTAACAGGTTGATTAGGAGGCATTGAAGAATGCAGAAGTTATTGGTTAGAGTTAAAGAACACATCAGGGGCTCCTCTTCAAGTTCACTACTCTGTAAGTGAGGCATTAAACAGAGAGGAAACTCTCAGTATGCTAATACTGGCAAATAACAGCTCCGAAGAAGACCAACACTCTGTCAAGAGTGGACAGGACTTGAGAGTTCCTGTCATAAATCTGCAAAGTCAAATGAAGTTCTCAGCGAGCTTGAAGAGATAGGTATTGATGAGAAGAAAGCTAAAGCAGTAATCTAACAGTTACGCAGCCAGAGAGATATTTTTGAGCCTAAAGAGAATATGTATAAAACAACATAGAAGAGGTAATTGAATTGACTTATACAGATAATTTCCCTCATAAAACATACAGAAAATACCAAAAGGAAGTAATAGAAGAAATAGAAGATAAATTTGAAAATAATGATGATGAAGTAGTGATTATTGAAGCACCTCCTGGTTTTGGAAAGAGTGCAATAAATGTCGCAGTCGCAAAGAGCTTTAATAGCGCTTACATCATAACAACACAGAAAGTATTACAGGATTTCTATGCTAATGAATATAAACTTCCAGTGATAAAAGGAAGACAAAATTATACATGCCTCATTACAGGTGGAACAGCAGATAATGGACCATGCCAACTCTTTAATCCACCTAAAGCATCAAATAAAAAAACATCTCAAAAGAATTTTAATTTTAATAAAAACAATTATTACTGCAAACTTAAAGATGACTGTCCTTATGAAATTGCAAAAAAAGAATGTGCTGATTCTCCAGTATGTGTAATGAATATGACATATAGTTTTCATATGCCCCCAGAATTTACAGAGAGAGAATTAATTATAGTTGATGAAGCCCATAACCTTGATGACACTATATTAGACTTTGTAACAAAAACAATTAAAAAAACAGATGTTTTAAAAGATACACCTGTTGACACAACAATACAAGAATGTATTGGATATATGATGAGTAAACGAAAAGAAATGTTAGATTATATCGAAATAAATAATATTAAACAGAAAAGAATAGGAGACAAATTAATTTATAAAATAAAAGAAGAAGAGAAAACAAGAGAAAAAATCTCTAAGGGATTAAAAAAAGAAATTGAAAAAGGTATAAACCAAATAAGTAAAATACATTTTGAAATTGTCGAAGAAGAAAATATTATGAAAGAGATAAGAGAATTAGATAATGATATTTCTAAAGGATATGGATGGGTCGCAAAAGACAATTTAACAAGTATAACATTCACACCTTTAACTGTTGGAAGATTCTTAAATGAATTACTATGGGAGAGAGGAAATAAAATATTATGCACCAGTGCTACTTTTTTAGATAAAGATAGATTTATGAAAGAGACTGGATTGAATGGTAAAATAGCAACATTCAAATCAGTACCTTCTTCATTTAATAAGAAAAATAGATTAATCTATTATATTCAAACAGGTAAAATGTCATACAACTACAGAGAAAAAACACTTCCCATTTTGGCTAAAAAAGTAAACCAAATATGTAAAGAGTATAAAGGAGATAATATAATTGTTCATGCACATACATATAAAAATATTAATGATATAGCAAAATTAATTAAAACAGATAAGGAAATAATACTTCAATCTAAAATTGACAGGGAAAAAAGTTTGGATAATTTTAAAAGAGGTAAAAATAAAATATTTCTATCTGTAAAAATGACAGAAGGAATTGATTTAAAAGATGATATGTGTAGAGTGAATATTCTTGCAAAAGTACCATTTGGAATTACAGTAGATAAACGAATAAAGGAAAGAATGAAGACAGATATAAAATGGTATTATTGGAAAACTATAATCGAAATTGTTCAGGCATATGGTAGAACAACTAGAAGTGAATCTGATTATTCAGATACATATATATTAGATAGTGACTTTGGACGTTTATATAGTAATAACACACAAATGTTTCCTGAGTGGTTTAAGGAAGCTCTCATATGGAAAAACAAACAACTCTAATCACATAATTAAACTCACTACCACCTAAAGAGATATGATGATTTACCAACAGCTAATAAAACCCTACTATGATATGGAGTGGGGTGCTCCTTGCCAAAAATGATAAAAAGGAAAGAGATATTCCTTCCAATTCCTTTTCTCTATTATCTGAAAGGGAACTGCTCTTTGCTTGAGCAGTCTCCCTACATACTAATGATTAGAACAAGGTTTTTTCATAAAGGGTATTTCACCACAAGAAAGTGTAATCTCTGAGGAGTTTCCTCTCTGTTTAATGCCTCACTTACAGAGCAAGGGACTTGAGAAGCATTCCCTGATATGTTCTTAAACCCTATCAATAACTTCTGCATCTTTCAACGCCTCCTAATCAACCTGTTACCCTTATCTCTTACGAGACAACCATGTGCTTTAGTGGTGGGTGATTGACGCTTCAAACATGATGAGTGAGTGACTAAATCACACATCACGCAAGTGCAATATAAAAGGTAGTATATCCAAAATTTGACACTTTGCTCCGCTAATTTATCTGAAAAATGAATTTGACAGAAGCCTAAAATTGATGGTATAAACCCCAGATTTATCACGCGATTGCCTGTTTTTGCCATAAAATCACCTGAGAGAGGGGTGAAATTAGATAACCCCAACCAGATTCAACTTCAGAATATCTTATTAATTTCATTTATTATTGATATATTTATTATATTTTTCAGTATATTAGAATATATTTCAGTATATTTCAGTATATAGAGATATCGTTTTCCACTTTCTCCATTAGTCTGTTAATACTGACATTTTTATCTTTACAGAACTGTATAACTTAAACAGTTAGCTTTTCCCCCCTACATCTTTAAATCGACTTCTACTGTCTCTTTCAGCAGGCTTTGAAAACCCATCTTCCTTAGAGTTCTCCGCACCTCCTGGGTAACATTAAGATACCAAGTCTTCACTTGCTGACCAAGCCTCACATCAACACGTTCAACACGCCCCAACCTCTGAAGGAGCGCATCCGCTCGCTCCCAACTATCATCCCGATCCGACACTATTCGCAGACGATGCTGAAGATCCGCCAGCAGCATATAGGCAAGAACACAAACAAACAAGTATGCCCTCACACGGCACTCAAGCCTGTGGCGCACAGGTTCTATCTCCTCCGAGGTCTTCAACGTTCGGAACACCTTCTCGATGAAGTCCTTCTCGAGATACGTGTTCACCACATCCTTACCCGATAAAGAGGGATCAGTGCATAGGAGCAC
>VAOW01017816.1_pt1 | contig 11692 bp, 11 predicted proteins | sample 3393921 | NCBI WGS metagenome assembly VAOW01 (sample SAMN08290428, study PRJNA428436) | hydrothermal vent metagenome | isolation source: Deep-sea hydrothermal vent chimney | place: Indian Ocean: Southwest Indian Ridge | depth 2742 m m
AAAGCCATTATTTCACAGGGTGAATTTAAAACTTTTGCAACGATGAAAAAGGGCAAAAGAACGAGTCAAAACGGATAGGTTATTTCATAACAATCCCTTAGATTAAACAGTCGAAGTATAGGTCCCGCGCATAGTACGATCACACAATAATTAAAAAAAAATAAAACCATCTCTAAAAACACCTTTCGGTGATATTAAAGATGGTTTTAAGAAATTTTACGAAACAAGGGTATTTCTAATACCGTTCTTTTCTCGGTGGTTTTGCTTCGTTGACAACTAAATCACGACCATTCAGGTTATAACCATTCAACGCTTCAACGGCCTTTTCGGCATCTTCGTCTTGAGCAAATGTAACAAAACCAAAGCCTCTTGACCTATGGGTGTACCTGTCTTTTAAGATAACTAAATCTTCAATTTCTCCATGTTGGGAAAAAGCTGTGCTGAGATCATCTTCTGTGACACTCCACGCAATATTCCCAACAAAAATTTTCTTTGACATAATAAAAAATAATTAAAACATTAAAAAATGAAAGCGTTCGAAAATTCAAAGTAAATTAACGGTTGCTTTTACTGCGTACAAACCTAAACAATTTATAATTAGCTATCCCAAAGTTTTTCGATTAATTTTCATTCCCTTCTTATTTGTTATGGATATAAATAAGAAATGACCCAAAAGACTGGTTACGCTATCGTTATCTGCAAAAAACTTTATTTAAGAGAATTTTCTGTAAAATCTTCTGCCCATCCTTAAAAATTATATGTCTCTAACAAGGATTCATTTTATCTTTCTTCTGAGCGAAATATTTGACAGGACGGTCTTTTCACTAATATAATCGGTTTAGATATTTCATGAACACTCAATTGCAGATTCTTGCTGCATAATACTTTTAAACTGTTCGGGAAATTGCCTAAAACTTAGAAATTTCGTTTATTTTTGCGTCTGAAATTTATTAGCTCATGATCTATCCAAATCAAATTGAAGCCTGGAATAAACAGTTGCAGGAAGAAACCCCGCAGGAGGTTATTGCCTTTTTTCTAAACAATTTCAAAGAGAAAATTGCCCTCTCCACCAGCATGGGACTCGAAGACCAGGTGCTTACCCACATGGTCAGTGAAATAAACAGAAAGGCAAAGATATTCACCCTTGACACGGGACGTCTTTTTCCCGAAACCTATGATTTGATTGACCTGACAGCCAAAAAGTACAAGATTAAGATCAAAGTTTTCTTTCCGGATGCAGCTGAGGTGGAACAAATGGTAGCAGAAAAAGGTATTAATTTGTTTTACGACAGTATAGAAAACAGGAAACGCTGCTGTCATCTCAGGAAGATAAAATTGCTTATGCGTGCCACCAAAAACTTAGATGCATGGATAACAGGGCTTCGCCATGAGCAAGCCGTTACGCGGAAAAATTTGAAGCTCGTGGAATGGGATAAAGTCAATGGCCTGGTAAAAATTAATCCGCTTATCGACTGGAGCGAACAACAGCTATGGGACTATGTGAACCTGCATAATGTACCGGTGAATCCGTTGCACAAAAAGGGCTTTGCCAGTATTGGCTGTCAGCCCTGCACCCGTGCCATCGAGCCAGGTGAAGATATACGTGCCGGCCGCTGGTGGTGGGAAAATCCTGAAACCAAAGAGTGCGGTTTGCACAAGCGTTAACCCGCCGTCCATGCCATCCCACAGCAGTATTTCACTAAATCGGAATATCCTTCGGCTCGCTGTCCCCAACATCATCAGCAACATGACTGTACCACTGTTGGGCATGGCCGATTTTGCACTAATGGGCCATTTAAAAACGGACAGTGTCGTTTATGTAGGGGCAGTAGCGCTGGGAACTACCATTTTCAATGTGCTTTACATGAGTCTCGGTTTTTTGCGTATGGGTACCAGCGGATTCACGGCACAATCATTTGGTGCAAAAGACGACAAGGCGCTAAGCCTCGGCCTGCAGCACTCTCTTCTTGTGGCGATGCTATTGGCTTTTTCACTCATTCTGTTGCAGTATCCCATTCAATGGGCTGCTTTCAAACTCCTTGATGGCAGTGAACAGGTAACCGGTCTGGCCCGACAGTATTTTTACATTCGCATTTATGCTGCCCCTGCCACGTTGGCTTTGTACAGCTTTTACGGATGGTTTCTCGGCATGCAAAACGCCCGAATCCCCATGGCCATTGCTATTTTAGTCAACAGTGTAAATATCGGCCTTAATTTCCTGTTTGTTTATGCCTTTCACATGCATTCCAACGGCGTGGCACTGGCCAGCGTGATTGCCCAATATACAGGATTACTACTTGCTGTTTGGTTTCTTTTTAAAAAATACAAAATATATGCCCGGCGGATAGCATTAAAAATCCTTCTGAAAAAAGAGGGGCTGGTAGTATTTTTCAGGGTGAACGGTGACATTTTCATCCGGACACTGTTGCTTATTTTTGTATTGACATTTTTCACGAGTATCTCAGCGCGAATAAGTAATAAAATATTAGCAGTCAACACATTACTTTTTCAATTTTTCTTTTTCTTTTCTTATTTTGCCGATGGCTTTGCCTTTGCGGGGGAAGCCCTTGCCGGGAAGGCCAAAGGCTCAGGAAGTTTCCTTCTGTTGAAAAAAACCGTCAACCGGCTTTTTGTTTGGGGGCTTGGTATTGCCCTGTTTACCAGCTTGATCTATCTTGTGGGATTGAAATATTTCATGTACATTCTCACCAACAATGCTGTCATAATAAACCTTGCAAAAGATTATTCCTGGTGGGTTGTACTGCTTCCGCTCACAGGCATAGCAGCTTTTATCTGGGATGGCATTTATGTGGGAGTCACCGCTGCCAAAGCCATGCGAAATACCATGATACTCTCAACAATTCTTATTTTTCTCCCCGCTTTTTATCTCTTTTTCCCCCTGTTGGGAAACCATGGTTTGTGGCTGGCTTTAGAACTTTTTATGATAAGCCGCGGACTCAGTATGTGGTTACTGGCCCGTAAAGCAGTTTACCGGCTGTGAAAAATTGATTTTTATCCGTTAAGAGTAGTTTCAAAAAATCTTATCTTTGCCACTACACCTTGTAAATTCACATTTATGAACAGACGTAAATGGTTAAAAGACACAGCACTGGCAGCCGGCGGCATCATGCTTTCACCATACCTAAGGGCTGCGCACAGACTGGGAAAATGGCTCTCTCCCCTGCCCCTGCTGACCAAAGAAGCAGTCGGAAAAAATTTTGTCTGGGGTGCCGCCTGTGCCGCTTATCAGGTGGAAGGCGCCTGGAATACAGATGGAAAGGGCGAATCCATCTGGGATCATTTTGTCCATCTCAGAGGCAAAATTTACCACGGAGAAACCGGAGATGTAGCCACCGATTTTTACCATCGTTACAAAGAAGATATCGGATTACTCAAGCAGATGAATTTTGACGCTTTCCGGTTTTCACTCTCCTGGTCAAGAATTTTCCCGAAAGGTACGGGAAAAATCAACCCCGCAGGAGTGAAATTTTACCACAATGTCATTGACACCTGTCTTGAAAACGGTATTGAACCATGGGTAACCATTTATCATTGGGATTTACCACAGGCTTTGGAAGATAAAGGCGGTTGGAAGTCCAGAGAAATTGTAGCCTGGTTTTCGCAATATGTTGATTTTGTTACCCGTGAATATGGCGATAAAGTGAAAAACTGGATGGTTCTTAATGAGCCGTTGTCGTTTACAGCATTGGGATATATGACGGGAGAAATGGCGCCCGGAAAAAGAGGTTTTAGAAATTTCTTCCCTGCCGTTCACCATGCAGTTTTATGTCAGGCCGAAGGGGGTCGTATCATCCGCCGCAATGTGCCACATGCCAATATAGGAACCACCTTTGCTCTTTCTTGGGTAAATCCTGAAAATAATGACCCGAAAGAACTCGAAGCCGCTCGCCGATACGACGCCCTTATGAACCGCATTTTTGTAGAACCTGCCGTAGGCCTGGGCTATCCAATCGACCGGCTTCCGGGGTTGAAGAGAATAAAAAAGTATATACTTCCCGGAGACGAAGAAAAAATGAAATTCAATTTTGACTTTCTCGGTGTGCAAAATTATCATCCGGTAACGGTAAAAAAGAACTGGTTCCCCTTTATCCGAGCCAAAGAAATCCCGGCTTCCAAACGTGGTGTGGAAACCAACTGTATGGGTGGCGAAATCAATGGCAAAGATTTCTACAATATTCTGAAACAGTTTGGTGGGTACAAAATTCCGCTGGTAGTAACCGAAAACGGTACTTGTCTCAACGACAAGTTGCAAAACGGTCACGTCCACGACGAAAACCGCATAGCCTTTTTTAAAGAATACTTACGAAATTTGCTGAAAGCCAAACAAGATGGCGTGGACATCAGAGGCTACTTTGTGTGGTCCCTCACTGACAATTTTGAATGGGACAAAGGCTATCGACCACGGTTTGGCCTAATCTATATCGAATACAATAACAACCTGAAAAGAGTTATGAAAGATTCCGGTTACTGGTTCATGCATTTTCTGAAATAAGACGCTGTGTCACATTTCCGACCTTGTTAAATTCGGAAAATACAATCTGCATTTCTATAATTGCCTTAAGGACAAAATGGCATTCCATTCCTTTGGCATGGGGTTTGATTCTGCCTCAATCATAAAAATCCAAAAACAAAAGTACAGAAGATATGACGACACAAAAAGGAAAAATCGATATCCAGACAGAAAACATCTTTCCCATCATCAAGAAATTTCTTTACTCTGATCATGAAATTTTTCTCAGAGAACTTATTTCCAATGCAGTGGACGCTACACAAAAGCTCAAAATACTTTCCTCCATGGGGAAATTTAAAGATGATTTGGGCGATTTGACTATCCGGGTTGAGGTGGACAAAAAGAACAAAACACTCACCGTTAGTGACCGCGGTATTGGCATGACAGCCGAAGAGGTGGATAAATACATCAACGAAATTGCCTTTTCAAGCGCCGAAGAGTTTGTGAAAAAATTTAAAGCCAAATCTGAAGCTGAACTAAATGCTATCATTGGCCATTTCGGACTTGGATTTTACTCCTCGTTTATGGTTTCAGACAAAGTGATCATCAATACGAAAACCTACAAAAAAGGCGGTAGTACCAAAGCCGTTCGCTGGGAGTGTGACGGAAGTCCGGAATATACCATGGACGAATCCGACAAAAAGGATCGCGGAACGGAAATAATGTTGCATATCAGTGATGAGAACAAAGAATTTCTCGAAGATTATCGCGTGGAAGAGCTGCTGAAGAAGTATTGTAAATTTCTTCCCGTTCCCATTCAGTTTGGTATGGAAACCATTTTTGAACCTGTTGAAGGCGAAAAAGACAAAGATGGCAATCCCAAAACCAAAGAAGTTAAACGACCGAAAATTATCAACAACCCCGACCCTTTATGGAAAAAATCACCATCAGATGCCAAAGAGGAGGAATACAAAGCCTTTTATCGTGAACTCTATCCTATGAGTTTTGAAGAGCCATTGTTTCATATCCATCTGAACGTGGATTATCCTTTTAACCTGACCGGTATTTTATATTTTCCTAAAGCCAAAAAAGATTACGAATTGCAGCGCAATAAAATTCAGCTTTACAGCAACCAGGTTTTTATTACTGACTCGGTGGAAGGTATTGTTCCTGAATTTCTCACACTGCTGCACGGAGTGATTGATTCTCCCGATATTCCACTGAATGTAAGCCGGTCGTATCTGCAAAGCGACCAGAATGTAAAAAAAATATCCGGATATATCACCCGGAAAGTGGCTGACAAACTGTCTGAGCTTTTCAAAGCCGACCGGAAAATTTTTGAAGAAAAATGGGACGATATCAAGGTTTTTATTGAATACGGCATGATTTCCGAGCCGAAATTCTATGATAAAGCCGAAAAATTCGCCCTGCTGAAAAATACCGATGGCAAATATTTCACGCTGGACGAATACAAAGCTGAAATTGAAAAAACTCAGAAAGGCAAAGATAAAAAGCTGATTTATCTCTATGCCACCAACATTGACGAACAGTACACCTATATCCAAAATGCCAAAGAGCGCGGCTATGATGTACTGCTGATGGACGGCATACTGGACCCCCATTTTATCAACTCGCTGGAACAAAAGCTCACCGACTCCTCCTTTGCACGTGTAGATTCAAATACCATAGACAAACTGATTGTAAAGGAAGAAGAAGCACCATCGAAATTAGATGACAAACAAAAAGAGAAAATTAAAGCTGCGTTTGAACGGAATATTGACAAAAAACAATTCGAGGTGAGTTTTGAGAACCTGAGTGAATCGGAAATGCCCGTAACCATCATCCAGAATGAGTTTATGCGCCGGATGAAAGATATGGAAGCCATTGGTGGCAGTCCCATGATGGGCATGGGAAGCCTTCCCGACACTTTCAATCTTGTTATCAACGCAAACAACAAACTCATCAGTAAGATTCCGGAACTGGACGATGAGAAAAAAGCAGATGAACTTATTCGTCAGATATACGATTTGGCACGCCTTTCCAAAAATCTGCTGAAGGGAAAAGATTTGGATAAATTTGTAAAAAGAAGTGTAAAATTAGTGAATTAAATACAGTATTCAAACGTTTGCAAAGCATGGAGAAACATCAGCCTGCATCTTTTCTTTTTTATGAAAATACAGACTTACCGCTGATAAAGCGACATACGGTAAATTAAAAAAATAGTACATTAGCACAATATTTGAAACAAATGAAGAAATCCTGGATAATTATTATAGTAATAGCTGTTGTTCTTTTCCTCATGTACGGATGGGTTAGCAATTCTTACAATGAAATGGTCAGCAAATCGGAAGCCGTAAAAGCGCAATGGTCGCAGGTAGAAAACGTTTACCAGCGCCGCGCCGACCTTATTCCCAATTTGGTAAGTACTGTTAAAGGCTATGCCACCCACGAAAAGGAGACTCTGGAAGGCGTTGTCGAAGCCCGGGCTAAAGCCACTTCGGTAACTATCGATGCTAATCATCTTAACCCTCAGGCGCTCCAACAGTTTCAGAAGGCTCAGGACGGGCTTTCGCAGGCATTATCGCGACTCATGGTTGTGGTTGAGCGCTATCCCAACCTGAAAGCCAACCAAAATTTTCTGGAGCTACAGGCGCAATTGGAAGGAACGGAAAACAGAATTGCCGTTGAGCGTCGCCGTTTTAACCTGGAAACCCAGGCTTACGATGTTTATATTAAACTATTTCCAGGGAATATCTTAGCCGACGTGTTCGGATTCACTGAAAAACCCTATTTCAAAGCAGAAAAAGGTGCTGAAATAGTGCCAAAAGTAAAATTTTAACCAAAAGAAAGGGTAAAAACTATGAGTCCTACAGCAAAAAGGTTCTTCACCAAAGAAGAACAGGACCGAATTATGAATGCTATTCTCAATGCGGAGCTGGACACATCGGGTGAAATCAGAGTTCACATCGAATCGGTTTTTAAAGATGATGTTATGGATCGTGCTACATTCATCTTTAAAAAATTAAAAATGCACCGGACGGAACTGCGCAACGGCGTTTTATTCTATCTCGCCGTTAAAAGCCGTAAGTTTGCCATTATCGGCGATATAGGCATAAACAAAGAAGTTCCCAAAGATTTTTGGAACGATATCAAAGAAAAGATGGCGGAATATTTCAAAGAAAACAAATTTACAGAAGGCCTTATTTTCGGCATCTCGGAAACAGGTGCCCATCTTAAGAAACATTTTCCCTACCATCTGGATGACATTAATGAATTATCCGATGACATATCTTTTGGTAAATAGCACGAAACAGGACAACAGCAAATGAAAAAAATTAAAATCTCCGGTCTGGTCTTCTTGGTACTGCTGCTTTTGGCCGGACGGCTCATGGCATCGGATATTCCGCCAAGGCCTAATCCGCCACGGCTGGTCAACGATTTTGCCGGAATACTTACTCCGCAGCAGCAGCAAAGCCTTGAATATTCGTTACGTTATCTGAACGACACCACTTCCAACCAGATTGTTGTGGTTACGGTAAAATCGCTCAACGGCATGTCGCCCGATATGTTTGCCACCGAGCTGGGACAAAAATGGCATGTAGGCCAAAAGAAATTTGATAACGGCATTGTCGTTCTCGTAAAACCCAAATACGGCAATAGTCGCGGACGTGCTTTTATTGCCACAGGCTACGGCTTAGAGTCAGTTATTCCCGATGCCACCGCAAAAGAAATTGTAGAATATGAGATGATCCCCAGTTTTCGAAAAGGCGATTATTACGATGGTATCCGGAAAGCTACCACTACACTGATGAAACTGGCGTCCGGTGAAATCAGCGCCAAAGGATACAACAAGATTCACAAGAGGGGTCCTCCTCTTGCCGGCCTTATACCTATTTTGGTGATTATCCTTATTTTCATTCTTATCCGTGTTAGCAATGCCCGATCGTACAGCGTAGGGAAAGGCACCTCTTTCTTTACCGCTTTTCTGCTGGGCAGTATGCTCGGTGGTAGTTCTCATTCGGGAAGCTGGAATGATTTCTCAGGCGGAAGCTCCGGAGGCGGCTTTGGAGGCGGTTTTGGTGGCTTTGGCGGAGGAAGTTTCGGCGGCGGCGGAGCCGGAGGAAGTTGGTAGTTTATTTCCAAAAATTCCAAATCAATTTTTTTAAAATTAACATGCTTATCTCTTGAGCCTTAAGATAAAAATCATATCTTTGCAGCCAATTTTTTTGAAAAGGATTCCGTAAAATGATAAACATAACACTACCGGATGGTTCCGTGAAGCAAGTTGCCAAAGGCAGCACCGCTTTGGATATAGCCCGCCAAATCAGCGAGGGGCTTGCCCGTAATGTGTTGGCAGCCAAGGTAAATGGTCAAGTGGTTAACGCTACCATGCCCATTGAGCAAGATGCAGAATTGCAGATTCTGACCTGGAACGATCAGGAAGGAAAAGCTACCCTGTGGCACTCCTCGGCACACCTTATGGCCGAAGCCATCGAATTGCTTTATCCCGGTGTGAAGTTCGGTATTGGTCCCAATATCGAAAATGGGTTTTATTACGATATGGATTTCGGCGATTATGATATCTCTGAAAAGGATTTTCCCAAAATTGAAAAAAAAATACTGGAACTTGCCCGGGAGAAACAGCAATTTGTTCGCAAAGAGGTCTCCAAAGCAGATGCAAAAGCCTATTTCAAACAAAAAGGGGATGAATATAAGCTGGAGCTGATTGAAGATTTGGAAGATGGAGAAATCACTTTTTACGAAAGTGGTCATTTCACCGACCTGTGCCGCGGTCCACACATTCCTGACACCGGCTTTATCAAAGCTGTAAAGTTAATGAAAGTGGCCGGCGCTTATTGGCGGGGAGACGAAAACAGAAAACAGCTTACCCGTATTTACGGGATCACCTTCCCAAAAAATAAGGAGCTGACCGAGTATCTAAAATTGCTTGAGGAAGCCAAAAAAAGAGACCATCGCATATTGGGAAAAGAGCTGGAACTCTTTACATTCTCACAAAATGTTGGCCTGGGCCTTCCCCTGTGGCTGCCCAAAGGCGCTCAGCTGAGAGAGTTGCTGGAACAATATCTGAAAAAAGTACAAAAGGCAGCCGGGTATCAGCCGGTGATTACACCACATATCGGCAATGTAAATCTTTATAAAATTTCGGGGCACTACCAGAAATACGGCGAAGAGTCGTTTAAGACTATCAAAACACCGGTGGAAGGTGAAGAGTTCTTTTTGAAACCCATGAACTGCCCCCACCACTGCGAAATTTATAAATCAAGCCCGCACTCATACAAAGAGCTTCCCATCCGATATGCCGAATTTGGTACCGTTTACCGTTATGAGCAAAGTGGGGAGTTGCACGGGCTGACAAGAGTAAGAGGTTTCACACAGGATGATGCGCATATTTTCTGTACGCCCGACCAGATTAAGACAGAGGTCAACGGCGTTATTGATATCATTGAAAAAATATTTACCGCACTGGATTTCAATGATGTGATTATTCAAATCTCACTTAGGGATACTGACCATTCGGAAAAGTATATCGGTTCGGATGAAAACTGGGAAAAAGCGGAAAGAGCCATTACCGAAGTTGCCAAAGAACGTCATTTAAACACCATAACCGAATACGGTGAAGCCGCTTTTTACGGTCCGAAAATGGACTTTATAGTGCGTGATGCTATCGGCCGCAAATGGCAGCTCGGTACCATTCAGGTAGATTACAACTTGCCTGAGCGGTTTGATTTGACTTATGTGGGTGCCGACAACAAGAAACACCGTCCGGTAATGATTCACCGGGCGCCTTTCGGTTCCATGGAACGTTTTGTAGCTGTTCTGATCGAACATTGTGCCGGTAACTTTCCGCTGTGGCTAACGCCTACACAAGCTATTATCCTGCCCATTAGCGAAAAATATACCGCATACGCCAAAAAAGTATTAAATTTGCTGTCGTATTTGAACATACGCGCCGAGATTGACGACCGGAGTGAAAAAACGGGAAGAAAAATCAGGGATGCTGAAATGAAGAAAATACCCTATATGCTGATTGTGGGAGAAAAGGAAGAAGAGAGTGAAACGGTTTCGGTAAGAAAGCACAAGGAAGGCGATACAGGGATTATGAGTATTGAAGTATTTGCAGAAAAAGTAAATAAAGAAGTAAACGATTTAATGAATATTAACCAATAATAAGGAGGATAAAAAAATAGCTAAATTCAGAGGAAGAGGAAGACGCCCCAGGTATGTAAAAAGGGAAGACCCTAACAGAATTAACGGGCGTATTACCGCACCCATTGTTAGGTTGGTAGGCGATAACGTTGAAACCGGGATTTTTCAATTGCGTGAGGCACAGGCCAAAGCAAATGAACTTGAACTTGATTTGGTGGAGATTTCTCCCAAAGCCAATCCGCCTGTTTGTAAAATAATGGATTATAAAAAATACCTTTACGAACAGAAAAAGAAACAAAAAGAAATTAAAGCCAAAACGGCTAAAGTGGTTTTAAAAGAAATCAGGCTCGGTCCCAACACGGACGACCATGATTTTAATTTTAAATTAAAACATGCCACCAAATTCTTGCAGGATGGCGCTAAAGTCAAGGTGGACGTATTTTTTAGAGGAAGGTCAATTATTTATAAAGATAAAGGAGAATACATCTTATTACGCTTTGCCCAGGAGTTAGAAGATTACGCCAAAGTGGAACAACTTCCAAAGCTTGAAGGAAAGCGGATGATAATGATATTATCAGCTAAAAAAACAGATAAAAAATCAAATTAAAAACTACATATATTAACCATTAAAAAATCATTTTGTGCTATGCCAAAAATGAAAACGAAATCCGGTGCAAAGAAGAGATTCGTGCTGACAGGTTCCGGTAAAATTAAAAGGAAACATGCGTACAAAAGTCACATTCTGACGAAGAAGTCAACCAAGCGTAAACGTAACTTAACTTACTTTACGATTATTGACAAAGCCGATGAAAAGAACATTCGTCGCATGATTCTAGGGTAATCAAATCAATTATTTAATCTTGTTATAGCCAGAGAAGTTTCCCGGCAAGGTATCGGGAGCGCTATAACGGAAAAATTTAAAAAAATGCCAAGATCAGTTAATACTGTTGCGTCAAGAGCGCGCAGAAAAAAGGTAATGAAAGAGGTCAAAGGACAATTTGGCCGCAGAAAAAATGTTTGGACGGTTGCGAAAAACGCTTACGAAAAAGGCTT
>VAOW01012746.1_pt1 | contig 11684 bp, 15 predicted proteins | sample 3393921 | NCBI WGS metagenome assembly VAOW01 (sample SAMN08290428, study PRJNA428436) | hydrothermal vent metagenome | isolation source: Deep-sea hydrothermal vent chimney | place: Indian Ocean: Southwest Indian Ridge | depth 2742 m m
CAGATGAACTGGTGGCCTGCGGAATCGGATTTTGAGGTTATGATCGGGGCAATATTGACACAAAACACCGCATGGACTAATGTTGAAAAGGCCATAAATAACTTAAAAACTCACAAATGAAGCACCACGGTAAGCGCGTATTTAGGGCTACGTTTCAAATAGTTGCAATCACAGACAGCATTTTTAGGCTATTTATTTATATCTTTCTCGGTCTTTCAACCCTTAAGGCGCTAAAACTGTCCGCAATTTTAATACCGTCCTTGCTGATTCTTTTTTTAGGCAATAAGTTCCATTTTGCTATAAACCAAAAAACATTTTTCTATCTGGTAATGATCATTTTATCATTTGCGGTAACTGCCTTGATATTACACTCCATTTTCTGATTTAGCATCTGCAAGTGACTAATATGCCATAATAAGTATGGCTCATTGTGCAAAAAACTAATTAAATTTTAGAATGGGTGAATTTATGGCAAAAGCAAAGGCTTTAATAATTATTCTATCCAGCGCGGACGATCTAATAAAAGTAAAATTATCGAGTTTAGCGAACTATGTGACTAATTGATGAGCCTATTATGACCTATTCATCAGGAATGAGCATGAGGCTTGTTTTTTCCATTGCTATCTTTTCAAAACATCAGATACTTATAGTAGATGAAGCTTTAAGTGTGGGGGATGCCCGCTTTATTGCTTAATGCTAAAGCATTAAGAGATAGAAAAAAAGAAAATATGAGTATAATATATGTGTCTCATGATTTAAACTCTTTAAAACTTCTTTGCGATAGAGTTATACTCTTAAATGCAGGAGAAGTAGCTAAAAAGGGGCAACCGGAAGATGTAATAAATAGTTACAATTTTCTCATCTCTAAAGCTAAATGATGAAGAACAAACGATGCAGATAAAAAATACTCAAAACAGTTCTTGTGGAACTTTTGACATTGAGATAATTGAAGTTAATCTAAAAGGTGAAAAATCTTTATCAAGTACTGTTAGTTCGGGAGAAAATGTTACCATTGAGGTTAGTATAAAATCAAAAAAAGAGCTTGATAATATGACGGTTGGGATTTATAATGAGAGAAAAGTTTGGGCAAGATATTTTTGGTACAAATACTTTTCATCATGAGCAGGTGCTAAGTTTTGAAAAAGACAAAACATATACTTGTACTTTTAGCATGCCTTTAAATATATGTCCTGGTCAGTACTCTATTACAGCAGCTGTTCATTCTGAAGATACTCATTTGGACAATTGTGCATATTGGTTAGATCATGCAGAAAAATTTGAAGTGGCAGGTATACAAGGCAAAATATTTGCTGGACTTTGTCGACTTCAACCTAAGATTATTTTAAAAGAGATTATATAATGCTAAAAACGAATATAAAAGATTTATCTGTAAAAGAGATTATGAACAGGATAAAGCAGGAAATTGCAAAGAGAAAAGAACCTCCTGTAAAACCTGAAACTTCAGTGATTCAAAAGCAAGAGAGTTCTATACCTGATGCAGTAACATTTCAAGCCACTATAACTTATCAAGAGTTATCACTACATAATGAACAAGTTGTTTACAAAACTGAAGAAACTTTTGAGATAAAAGAAGTGTACGAAATAGGTGATTTTACAAAATTTGCAGATGAGTCTTTTATAAACAATGCCTATATTGGTATTTTGGGACGGCAAGCTGATATTTATGGAAAAGAGCATTATCTTAAACTACTACGAAGTGGCGAATATTCAAAGGTAGAGATTTTAATCGCCTTACGTTTTTCAAAAGAGGGAAAAAGAAAGGGCGCAAACATACTATGTATTAAAAAACGCTATGTTCGAGCAAGCTTATATAAACTTCCTTTTGTTGGTTATGTTGTCAAATCAATACATATACTGTTTACATTACCAAATTTTTTAAAACGATTCAATCAGTATAGAAAACCATATGGCTTCTTTGCATGATATTTCCCAAAGAAATAGTTTAAATTTACAAAAGAGCCTAAATGATAAGGCAACAGTAGATGAAGTAAATTCAAAACTAGTTAATATAACATCTCAAGTGAAGCATGACTTATATGCATTAGATGCTTTAAAGGCAGAACAAACAAGCTTTGAAACACTGCAAGATGAACTTCAAAAACAATTTGAAACAAAAGCAGAAACTGCACAACTCCAAGAGATATATAATGAACTCACAACTGCTTTAGATGACAAGGCAGAACGAGAAGAACTTCTTAGTTTTAATCATAACATCCATGAAAGCTTAAAACTAAAGGCAGAACATAAAGATTTTGAACTCTACTTACAAACAGTTAACTATGCAAAAGAGTATATTAAACTATCACAACAAAACATGCAAAACCTCATAGATGAAGCAAAAAAACGCTTGCCAGACGAGGTCATAAGTACTCAGCAACTTCAAAAAATAACAGATGAAGAAAAGCATAAGTTTGATACTTTTTATGTAGAGTTTGAAGATAAGTTTCGAGGAAGCAGAGAAGATATAAAAGAGAGAGTTGAAGTGTACTTACCTTATCTTGAAAAACTACCCTTTAGAAAAGAGGAGATTTTAGCTCTTGATGTAGGTTGTGGTAGAGGTGAATGGCTGGAGTTACTTAAAGAAGAGAGCTATAGTGCAAAAGGCTTGGATTTAAACCGTGTTATGGTTTCGAAATCTAAAGCCCTTGGGTTGGATGTCATAGAGTATCTATGTTCATTAGAGAGTGAATCTTTATCTATTATTACCGGCTTTCACATCATAGAGCATCTTCCTTTTGAGGTTTTAATGAAGCTTTTTGAAGAGAGTTACAGGGTGCTTAAAAAAGGAGGAATGGTAATTTTTGAAACACCTAATCCAGAAAATTTGACTGTGGGTGCTTGTAATTTTTATATGGATCCTACGCATATTAATCCGTTGGTACCAATTAGTATTGAGTTTATAATTACAAATCAAAAATTTAAAAATGTTAGTATAAAAAAACTGCATTCACCTGAGAACTTACATTTTGAAGATTCTTTTATTAATCATCAATTTAATGTAGGGCAAGATTTTGCTGTCATAGGATATAAAAAATAATTAAATTTAAATATGATGAGGAATAATGATGAATCAAAAGTACGATAAACTAGTTTATCCGTTAAATTTACCAATAGGATATGTTCACAATGAATTACTTGATTATTTAAAATCTTTTATATTAGATAATAATACTACCAATGAGTTAGAAGGATATTTAAGTGAAGATTTTAATCGCTTCATATACACACTTGATTTAATACAAAATGAAGAAGGTAAGCTACTTGAGATTGGAAGTAACCCTTATTTTAATTCTATTTTGTTAAAAAAATTTAGAAAATATAAAACATATCATACAAATTTTTTTGGAGATGAGTATACTGGTCCTTATATACAAACAATGAAGAGTTCTAAGTTTAACGAAGTATATGATTTTACATTTAAAAATCATAACATTGAAACTAAAGATATACCTTTTAGTGATAAATTTGACATAATAGTACTTTGTGAGGTATTTGAACATTTTACAAATAATCCAATGGATGTTCTATTGAGAATTAAAAAGTCTTTAATGCAATATGGTACATTAATTCTAACTACACCTAATGTTAACAGACTTGAAAATGTTGCAAAAATGTTAGCAGGTAGTAATATATATGATCCTTATTCTGGGTACGGTCCCCATGGTCGTCACAATAGAGAGTATAATAAACATGAGTTACATTTATTATTATCTCATTTAGGTTTTGAAATTGAAATAATGTTTTCATCAGATGTACATGAGAATAGAAGTAATAATTTTTTTAATACTGATATATTATATGATAACTTAAAATTTAGAGAGCACGACTTAGGACAATATATATTTATCAAAGCTAAAAATGTTAGAATTGCGAAACAATGTAAACCTACTTGGCTATATCGAAGTTATCCTTTAAGTGAAATGTGCGTAGAAAAATAAAATGAAAATAGTAATTGATATACAAGGTGCTCAATCTGAGAGTAAATTTCGAGGTATAGGGCGTTATACTTTTTCTACTGCTTTAGCTTTAGCAAAAAATGCAGGAGAGCATGAAATATGGCTTGTTTTAAATTCAGCATTTACGGATAGCATCTCTGATATAAGAGATGCTATTAAAGACTATACTCCTCAAGAGCATATTGTTGTTTTTGATGTTGTGTTACCTGTTTTTGAACAAGATCAGAACAATCAAAATCGAGCAAGAGTAGCAGAACTTGTAAGAGAATATTTTTTAGAACAACTTAATCCAGACATAGTTTTATTAACAAGTCTCTTTGAAGGATTTGTGGATAATGCTGTTACTTCGGTTGGTTTATTTTCAAAAAAGTATAAAACTGCTGTTATTTTATATGATTTAATTCCTTATATGAATCAAGATATTTATTTAAACAATAAAATTCAGCATGAGTATTACATGAGAAAAATAGAATCTTTAAAAAAAGCTGATTTATTATTTTCTATTTCAAAATCATCAAAACAAGAAGGAATTGATTATTTAAATATTTCTGAAAATAAAATAGTAAATATTTCTGCTGCAGTTGATAATGATTTTAAAAAATTAGAATTAAATGATAGTGAAATAAAAGATCTTTACAAAAAGTACAATATTTCACGAAAAATGATAGCTTACGTGCCCGCTGACTTTGATATTAGAAAAAACTTTGAAAAACTGATAGAAGCATATAGCAATCTTTCACAAAATATCAAAGATTCACATCAACTTGTAATTGTAAGTAAAATACAAGAGGGAGATAGGGTTAACCTTTTAGAAATTGCAAAGCAATATGGGTTAAAAAAAGATGAGTTGATACTAACAGGGTATGTGTCTGATGAAGAGCTAATAATGTTTTACAACCTAGCAAACCTTTTTGTATTCCCTTCCATACACGAGGGGTTTGGTTTGCCTGTATTAGAAGCTATAAATTGTGGTGCAGTAGTTATTGGCTCAAATACTACGAGCATACCAGAAGTTATAGGATGCGAAGAGGCTCTTTTTGACCCTCATAGTGCAGAATCAATAGCTTCAAAAATTGAAGAGGTTTTAAGCGATAAAAATTTAAGAAGTAGATTGTTAGATAAGCAACAAGAACATAAAAAGAGTTTTTCTTGGGACACATCTGCTAAATCTATTTTAAAAATTTTAGAAAGTCATGATTTTCAATCTTCTAAAACAGACAACTATCCCAATTACAAGCCCTATGAGCTATTAATAGAAAAGATTACTCCATATGTTTTAGATCATACAGATGAAGATATAAAAGCTATAGCAAATTCAATATTTTATACTCATAAAAAAACTCAAAAAAAACAATTATTTTTAGATGTGTCAGAGTTATGCCAAAGAGATTCGGCGACTGGAATTCAAAGGGTAGTTAAAGCATATCTAAAAGAGCTGCTGATAGAACCACCAAAAGATTTTGATATTATTCCAGTTTATGCTACTGTAGAAACGGAGTATAAATCTGCAAATAAATTTAAAGCAAAGTTTTTGGGTGAAAAAGGAAAAAATATAGAAGATGAACCAATCAAACCACAAAAAGGTGATCTTTTTTTTGGTCTTGACATGCAACACCATGTTCAGTTATCGCATAAACAATATTTTTATGATTTAAAAAATAGAGGAGTAAAAGTCTTATTTCTTGTACATGATTTACTTCCTATAGAGTTGAATGATATGTTTAATAATGATGAACTCAAGCATTTACACGAAGAGTTAATGAAAATGTTTTCCAGATTAGATGGAGTGATATGTATATCTAAAGGAACCAGCGACTCTTATACTAAATGGCTCTCTGAGAAAAAAATAGTGCCATTACCTCATTTTACTAATGAGTGGGTACATAATGGATCTGGTATGAAAGCCTCTAACCCGTCAACTGGACTACCCAATGACTATCAGGGTTTAATAGAGATAATGCATAATAAAATAACATTTTTAGCCGTTTCAACCATAGAGCCAAGAAAAAAACAGGATCAAATTTTAGAAGCTATCGAGGTGTTATGGAAAGATGGTATTCATGTTAATATTATTTTTGTTGGAAAAGGGGGATGGAAAACTGAATCATTCATAAAGAAAATAGTAGAACATGAAGAATATAATCAAAGGCTGTTTTGGTTAAATGGGATAAGCGATGAATACTTGGATTTGATATATAAAAATTCGTCTGCTTTGATTGCGGCAAGTATAAATGAAGGTTTTGGTTTACCTTTAGTAGAAGCAGCACAATATAAAATACCAATTATTGCGAGAGACATTCCTGTATTTAAAGAAATAGCAGGTAATAATGCATATTATTTTAGTGGTTTTGAAGCTGTAGATTTATCAAAGAGCTTAAAAAAATGGATTGATTTATATAATGATAACAAGCATCCAAAGTCAGATAATTTAAAATATAACACATGGAAGGAGAGCACTCAGCAACTATTATTCGTATTGACACAAAATAAACCAAAAAATACGCTGTTTTTAGATATATCTGAACTTATTACAAAAGATGCAGGAACTGGCATACAAAGAGTAGTGAAAAATTTACTTTTTCAACTGCTTAAGAATCCACCTTATGAGTATGATGTTATTCCTGTGTATGCAACAGTTGATGATTCTTATAGATTTGCAGGACGATTTACCTATAAATGTTTAAACCATGGAGATATAGAGATAGAAGACAATTACATAGAATATAAAAGTGGTGATATTTTCTTTTTGCTAGATTTACAACCAGGAGTTCAAATACAACAAAGTTCATTTTATAATAAAATGATGCACAAAGGTGTAAAAGTAGGTTTTATGCTACATGATTTGTTGCCTGTTGATTTGCCAGAGTTTTTTCCTAAAGGGACTAAAGAGGGATTTGAAAATTGGCTAAGAGTTATGTCTCTTTTAGATTTTTCAGTATGTGTCTCAAATCAAACAGCAATTAAATACAAACAATGGCTATCAAACCAAGCAGAATATAAAAAAATAAATATTCAAGTCTCTCACAGTGGCGTAGATATAGGTAATTCTATGTCATCAAAAGGTTTACCTGATAATGCTAAAAGTGTGTTAGATACAATCCAATCTAAAGATAGCTTCCTGATAGTAGGTACTATTGAGCCAAGAAAAGGGCATATGCAAACCTTAAAAGCGTTTGAAATACTTTGGGAAGCTAATCAAGATGTCAATCTCGTTATCGTAGGAAAAAAAGGCTGGTTGGTTGATGAGTTAGTAAAAAAACTAAGAACTCATCCCAAACTAAACAAAAGATTTTTTTGGCTAGAAGGCATTAGCGATGAATATCTTGAAAAAGTCTATAGTACAAGTTCTTGTCTCATCGCAGCGAGTGAAGGAGAAGGGTTTGGACTCTCACTCATAGAAGCAGCACAAAAGAAGAAGCCAATTATTGCCAGAGATATACCCGTATTTAGAGAAGCAGCAGGAGAGTATGCTTACTATTTTGAAAACAGCAAAGACCCAAAGGTTTTGGCAAAGACTATAGAAAAATGGATAGAGTTATATAAAGCAGATAAACACCCTAAATCTGACACTATGCCATGGCTTACTTGGGAAGAGAGTACACAGCAACTACTAAGCTGCTTAAATATAGATATTCATTTAAATAAAAAGGAGAAAATTAAATGAAAAAAGCAATAATAACAGGTATAACAGGACAAGATGCTGCTTACTTAGCAGAACTACTTTTGGACAAAGGTTATAAGGTTTATGGAACATACAGAAGAACATCTTCTGTGAACTTTTGGCGTATAGAAGAGTTGGGTATAGAAAACCATGAGAACTTAGAGCTGATAGAATATGACTTGACAGATCCTGCGAACAGCATACGAATGGTAGCTGACATTAAACCAGATGAAATCTACAATCTTGTAGCACAGAGTAGTTTCGTAGGGGTATCTTTTGAACAACCACTTGCTACTGCGCACATCACAGGATTAGGGTGTGCTCATCTACTTGAAGCTATCCCCGCATAGTATAATACAAAGATAAAGCTTTACCAAGCTTCAACTTTAGAGATGTTTGGTGATGTTCAAGAGATACACCACAAACTGAAAAGACATCATTTTGGACTAGAAGTCCCTATGGAGCAGCTAAAATGTATGCACACTGGATGGTAGTAAATTATCGAGAGTCTTAAATATGTTTGCCTCTTCTGGAATCTTGTTTAACCATGAGTCACCACTGCGTGGAATAGAGTTTGTTACGAGAAAGATTACTGACAGTGTTGCCAAGATAAAACTTGGTAAACTTGACTACATGGAACTTAGTAACATGGATGCCAAAAGAGACTGGGGTTTTAAGACTACATAGAAGGTATGTACCTTATGTTACAAACAGATAAGCCAGATACTTATGTACTTGCAACAAACGAAGTTTTAGATGAATCTCTTTGTCCAAAACCAGCAAATCATTATGGTGCTAGTAAATATGCCATGGAGTCTTTGGTTAGTGGTTATTTTAACAAACTGCCTATAATCATCATCAGACCTTTTAACTATACTGGCGTAGGACAAGCAGATCACTTTTTGATACCTAAAATTGTAGAACATTTTAGAGAAAAAAAGAAGTCATAGAATTTAGTAATCTCAATGTTTATCGTGAGTTTAATGATGTAGGTTTTGTGGGTGAAGTTTATAAGCGATTATTAGAGTCTGATATTGACTTTGAAGTTGTCAATATTTGTTCAAGTCGAGGTATAAAACTTCTTGATGTTATAGAGATGATGCAGATAATTACAAACTATACCATAGAAGTAAAGGTAAATTCTCAGTTTGTACGTAAAAATGAGATAGAGAAGTTGGTAGGTTCTAATGAGAAGCTGTTTGGGCTTATTGGGTATGTTACTCAAAAAGATTTTAGTGAAACGCTTAAAGAGATGTATAAAGGTGATATATAGTGTCTAAAAATAGTTTACTGATAGATGTTATTCCTTTGCTGTCACAACTTACAGGAATTGGTAGATATATCTATGAGATTGCTAAAGTTTTAGAGACTGATGATGCTTTTGATATCTCCTATTTTTATGGCTACTATTCAAAAAACTTAGTAAAACCAGATAATATGTCTGAGCTAAAATCTCTAAAGTCTTTTTTAGTACGAAACTCAGTTGTTAAAAAGCTTGCACGAAAGTATCTAATTTTATTTAGCAAGATATTTGTACATAGGTTTAGCCTGTATTGGGTGCCGAATTTTATTCCCCTTGATGGAATTAAAGCAGATAAAATTGTGAGTACCGTGCATGATTTTTCTTTTTATGTTCATCCTGAGTGGCACCCTCAAGAACGACTTGATTATTTTAATACTAATTTTTATAAAAATATTAAAAAATCTGACTGGATTATTACAGGTTCTGAGTTTTTTAAAAATGAAATTATAGAGTACTTAAAATTTGATGCAGAGAAGATTACTGTTATATATCACGGTGTTGATAATGGACTCTTTAAACGCTATGATAAAAATGTGTTAAGTGTTACGAAGGAAAAGTTTAATTTAGCAGATAATTTTCTTCTTTTTGTAGGAAGCATAGAACCAAGAAAAAACCTTTTAAATACACTCAAAGCCTACCGCCTGCTTAATGATGATGTCAAAGAAAATTATCCTTTTGTTTTAGTTGGATTTAAAGGGTGGAAAAAAAACACTGAAATTATGCAAGAGATAGAAAAAGAAAAAAAATATGTTCGCTACTTGGGTTACTTGAGTGATGAAGAGTTGGCTCATGTTTACAATTTAGCAACTCTCTTTGTCTGTCCATCTCTATATGAAGGATTTGGAATCCCACCATTAGAAGCTATGGCATGTGGAACTACTACAATAGTTTCAAATGTAGCTTCCTTGTCCGAAGCTTGTGGAGATGCTACTTTATATATCAACCCTAATGATATTGAAGATATTGCAGCGAAAATTAAAATGCTTTTAAACGATGAGAACTTGCAAAAAGATTTAACTGAAAAAGGACTAGAGAGGGTAAAACAATTTACTTGGGAAAAATCTGCACAAGCCCATAAAAAAGTATTTGAAAAGGTCTTGAAAATATGAAAATTTTACAGTTTGGAAGATTTTATCCACCTAGTATGGGTGGTACATAACAGGTAATGTTTGAGATACCAGAAGGTGTTGGCAAAAAAGGTTATGTATGTGATGTGTTATGTTCAAACACTGAGGCAAAGTATGTAGAGGACAGGTATGAAAACTATGCAGTTTTTAGAACAGTTTCTTATGGTATATTTTTATCTACATCGATTACTCCGCAAATTATATATAAACTATGGAAGTTGGCTCCTAAGTATAACATCATCCATATTCAAGCACCTGACCCTATGTCGTTCTTAGCACTGTTCTTGGTGCGACCAAAGTTAAAGGTTATCATACATTGGTAATCAGACATCGTAAGACAACATAAAACAAGGAAACTTTTTCTTCCATTGCAAAACTGGGTGTTAAGGTTCGCAGATAAAGTTATAGCAACTTCTAAAAATTATGCTAAATATTCTCCTTGTTTAAAAAACTTTATGGATAAAGTGGAGGTTATGCCTTTAGGAGTAAAATGGTAAGTTTATTCCTGACACGGCTAATGTTGCAAAAATCAAACAAAGATATCACGACGAAAAAATAATCTTTGCCATTGGTCGTTTAGTAAGTTATAAAGGGTTTATGTATTTGGTAGAATCTGCTAAATATTTAGATGATGATTGTGTCATCTTAATCAGTGGAAAAGGGTATGAGGAGGGACGACTTGAGAGTATTCTAAACCAATATAATCTTCATGATAAAGTAAAACTACTTGGCTATCTTAGTGAACAAGAAAAATATGACTATTTGGAGGCTTGTGATATATTTTGTTTACCGTCAATAACAAAAGCAGAAGCCTTTGGAGTTGTCATCATAGAGGCTATGCCTTTCTCTAAACCTATTACATGTATGATTCAGGAATAAGCTGGGTAAACAAAGATGGAGAGACAGGTATTCAAGTAGATGTAGAATCTCCAAAACAGTTGGCTGATGCTTTTAAGAAACTGACAAGCGATGAAGCACTATACAACACTATGGCAAAAAACTCACGAGAAAGATTTTAAAAGCTTTTTACAGCAGAAAAAATGGTTCGATCTACTTTATAGGAGACCGCTTCCTATTTTGTGTAAGTCATTTTACTAATACCAATAGAAGAAGATGCACAACTGGCATTTACATAATTTCATGATATTTAGGGTAAAAAGTACCCTCATATCACACAATCTTAGATCAATAACTGGAATGAAATATTAATTTTTATATGCATGAATGTCCATTGCTGAAGTTCAAAAAGGCTCTAAAATTAGTTTTAAAGTATCAAAAATATTTCCGAAAGAATATGTCGTTACGGTTGCATTGTCAGAAAGCACATAGTTAAATCACATACAACAATATTGAATATATGAGGCAACAACTATTAATGTAATGTCATCAGATAACATTGATGGATGTATTGTGACTTTATATTCAGATGAAGTGGAGTTTACATATGAGCAAATATAATTTTGGGTTAGACTTAGAAAGCAGAAATAGTCTTTCTTTACTTATAGATAGAATCAGGCCAAATAGTACTATTTTAGAATTTGGTCCAGCCAATGGTCGTATGACAAAATATATGAAAGAAAATCTAAAATGTAAAGTTTATGCCGTAGAAATAGATG
>VAOW01009340.1_pt1 | contig 11680 bp, 12 predicted proteins | sample 3393921 | NCBI WGS metagenome assembly VAOW01 (sample SAMN08290428, study PRJNA428436) | hydrothermal vent metagenome | isolation source: Deep-sea hydrothermal vent chimney | place: Indian Ocean: Southwest Indian Ridge | depth 2742 m m
AGGGCGAGAAAGTCTGGCCGGGAGATCGCATGGTTATTGATTCTTTTGGCATCATAAGGCGCGAGATCAAGATGAATGGCGGCCAATGTTGTGGCCGTGCCCGCCGTGCCGACAAGGGATGCGGGAATACGGTTATCCCCCCAGTGTTGTTCAACATCGTCCAGATGCCGGTTGCAGACGGAGAGCATGGCAGCGTAATCCCCGGCGCTTGGAGGATCGCTGTTTAAAAATTCCTCGACCAGGCGCACCACGCCCAGTTTACAACTGACGGCATCTTGCAAAGGGCTATTTCCGGATCGAATGAATTCGGTGCTTCCGCCGCCAATATCAAACAACAGCATATTGTTGCGCGTATCACTCTTCAGGACTGCCATTGCGCCCTGGAGTGACATGGAAGCCTCGGTCCCGCCATCAATGATGCGTATATGAAGTCCGGTTTCCCGCCTGATGCGGCGGCTGAATTCCTTTCCGTTTTTCGCATCACGCATGGCGGCGGTGGCGACGGCATGAGCCTCCTCCGGTCTGATGCCATGGTCGGTGATTATTTCGGCAAATTCCTTCAGCGTCGTGATGGCGCGATGCATGCCTGCTCCGGACAGCCTTCCCCTGCGGTGCAGCCCTTCCCCAAGGCGGACGATACGATGGGCGTAATGCACCGTTTCCCAGGGCGCTGCGGCTGGTTTGCCCTCAGCAGGCCGGGCAATCAGCAGACGGAAAGTGTTGGAGCCAACATCAATCGCGGCGTGCAGCATGGATGAATAGTTTCAGTCCGGTTTATGCTTCTTGGACAGATCAACGTAATGAAGGGCGGATGCAAGAAGAAAATCATGTTCCGCATCAGTCAGCTCCCGTCGCTCCCGTGCCGGAACCCCGGCATACAGATAACCGCCGCGTAACACCTTTCGTTCCGGCACAAGGGCGCCCGCGGCCAGAAAACAGCCTTCTTCGAGGACGCATTGATCCATGAGAATTGCGCCCATGCCAACCAGACAGCGGTTCTGAACCTCGCAGCCATGCAGAATAACGCGGTGTCCAACGGTCACGTCATTGCCGACAACACAGGGGGTGACGCCCTCGCTTGTATGGATAATGGTATGGTCCTGGATATTACTGCGTGCGCCAATCCTGATGTCGCGCAGGTCGCCGCGCAGTACGCACTGGTACCAGATGCTTGAATCCGTGCCGATTGTTACGTGACCCATCACCTCAGCCGAAGTTGCGACGAAGACCGAGGCATCAACCTCCGGTTGCCAGTGCAGGTAAGGAGTAATCATGGAGAAAATTACGCAGTCTGGGGTGAATGATCCACGCTGCCAGCGACTGCATTTGCTTTGGCGGTTTTTTTGACTCGCTCTTTATCCTCAATACGGTGACACCTTCCGTTGACGGCCGCACCTTCCGCAAGCGTCACCAGGCTATATTCCACGTCGCCGTTGAGCTTGCCCGTTGGGCCGATTTTCAGGCTTTTGCTGGCCCGGACATTGCCGTGAACGGTGCCGTGCAGTAGCAGATTGGGTACATCGACTTCTCCTGTAATTTGGGCTGATTCGCTCAGGATTAGCGTGCCATCGTCGGTGGATCGAATATTGCCTTCGAATTTCCCGTCAATACGCAAGGCACCCTCAAAATCGAGTTCACCATGAAAGTGTGCGTGCTTGCCAATCAGCGTGTCAATATGCTGGTTCTCGGAGCTGGTTGGGGCAACGGTGTTTTTGTGTCTCATGTTGTGTCTCCCTGTATTTTAATTTCAGTTCGCTCGCGTTCCTTCCCCTGGCGGTTCAGGTGGATAATCAGGAGATGATCGGGCCGCCAGTTTTGCTTCCATGCATAGTTTCCATGCAGAAAGGTATGGGTTTTCATGAGGTAAGGCAAATCCGGATCATCCTTTCCGAGATGAAGGATGGCCTCTTTTCCGTCACTATTGCTCGCGATGAGGCGCAGGCTGCCGGATACGCTGCGTGGATAGTTTCCACTTTTGACGATGACAATATCATAGGCGAGGATCGCCGGGCTGATCCAGCGGGCCGTTGCCCGAAGGATACGGATTCCACCGGATTTTCGCGCCCCCAGAATGCTTTCATAGACGCGTATGCGTTGCGTCAGGGCGCCGGTGTGTTGTTCTGTTTTTCTCAGTTCTGTTCTGAGTGCGTTGATTTGTGCATCTCTGAGGCTTAATTCACCTTCAATTTCATCCAGTTTTGCTTGCGTATCATGTAATCGTTGTAACGGGTCATAACGGGAAGGAGGCGGAGGCGCATGATGCGGCAGAAGAAGCCAGCTTGCGCCGCTACCCGCCAACATCAGAATCAGCATCAGGAAAAGAATGCGCCCAATGCTGATGCTGAAATGGCGGACAGCCTTGCCTCCATGGGGTTTCAGAACCATGATCTGAAACGGTTGGCGAAGCATCCTGGCGAGCCGCCGCAATGGCACCATGCGTTACGGCCAGAGCGCGGATACAGGCAACCCCAGTGATTCTTCCCATCCGAACATGAGATTGGCGTTCTGAACGGCTTGCCCGGCGGCGCCCTTGATAAGATTATCCAGACAACTGACCACCACGGCAGTGTTTGTTCCGGTGACGCATAAGCCGATATCGCAGCAATTACTACCGTTCACGGCCTTGGTCGAGGGCAGTAATCCCTCCGCTAATATTCGCACAAAGGGTTCATCCTTAAAGGTTTGTTCAAGGATGGCATGCCAGCGTTCCGGTTGTTGTCCGGAAAGATGGAGGGTCGTGAGCATGCCCCGTGTCATGGGTAGAACATGCGGGACGAACTGTACGGATACGGCCCGTCCCGAAAAGTATTCGGCCCATTCCTCCATTTCCCACGCATGCCGATGCCTCGGCAGTCCATAGGCGTACACGCCTTCGTTCATCTCACAATACAGTAACTCTGTTTTTGCACCTCGGCCCGCGCCGGATGCGCCTGACTTGGAATCTACAATAACGCGGCCGGTATCCAGCATGCCCGCTTTCAGCAGGGGCGCCAGCGGCAGCAGGGCGGACGTGGGATAGCAGCCCGGATTGGCCACCAGCCTTGTCCTGGATATGTTGGTTCTGAAAAATTCGGTCAGGCCAAATACGGCCTCTTCCAATAGTTCCGGGCAAGGATGATCGAGGCCATACGCGGATCGATAGGTCTCGGCATGCCGGTGCCGGAAATCAGCGGAGAGATCGACCACTTTTTTTCCAATATCCAACATATTTTTTACGCGCTGCGCCGCTGCGCCATGTGGTAGCGCCGTAAACACCAGTTGAACGTTATCCGGAAGCGCCGCGTCGGCGTTTGCCAGTTTCATCTCCGCCGCACTGCCACCGATGCCGGGCAATACGTCGGATACTTTCCTTCCCGCTTGCGAATGGGCGGCAAGATGTCCAATGGTAAAATGTGGATGACCCTCGATGAGACGAATCAGCTCGCCTCCGGCATAACCGGTCGCGCCCAGAATCGCAATGGATACGTTCATCATTTGACCATACTAATATTTTTACAAATAAAGTCACATGTGGAGCCCCGCGGACAGTTCGGATCAAGGCGCCCATGAATGGGCGCGCAAATCAAGGGCTTGCAGCGTAAGTTATCGATTGGTAAGAAAAGTGAAAATCGTACTTTTCACTTTCCGTGGAGTAAAAAGGCCATGGACGAGCTTTTTACGACTTCATCATGGTATCAGCGCTTGGAGAACTGCGGCGCTTTTCTTGCCTTATGCAGGCCGTATTTCTTGCGTTCCACCTTGCGTGCATCACGTGTGAGCATGCTTGCCAGCTTAAGCTGCGGGCGCAAACCGGCGTCATACTCGAGGAGTGCGCGGGCGAGGCCATGGCGAATTGCGCCTGCCTGACCGCTGATACCGCCGCCGTGCACCTTGACCCGTACATTCAGGCGCCCTGATAATTGAGTCAACGCCAGGGGTGAAAGAGCATGTTGGCGGACGATCTCTACCGGAAAATAGTTGCTAACATCGCGGCCATTAACCTCAACCTTGCCACTGCCGGGTTGAATCATAACGCAGGCCACACTGCTTTTGCGGCGTCCCGTGCCGCGATACATGGATTCTGCCATCTGTTGGTCCCTCGCTTTTAGTCCAGGTTCAGGGGTTTGGGCTGCTGCGCCGCATGCGGGTGCCTGTCACCTGCATAAACATTCATTTTCCTGATTATTTTTCGGCCCAGTGAATTTTTCGGCAGCATGCCCTTGACCGCGGCTTCAATAATGCGCTCCGGATGCTTCTCGCGCTGCTTTTCCAGCGTGATACTTCTCAAACCGCCCGGATACCCTGAGTGTCTGTAATAGGTTTTCTGTGTTTCCTTGCGCCCGGTTGTGCGAATTTTTTCCGCATTAATGATCACCACATGATCGCCGCAATCAGCGTGAGGCGTGTATTGCGGACGGTGTTTACCGCGAAGAATGGTGGCGACTCTGCTTGCCAGGCGGCCAAGGACAAGATCCCTGGCATCAATGACATACCAGTCGCGTTCAATACTGCCGGGACGATAGGTCCAAGTACGCATGCATATTACTCCATTACCAAGCCACGCAATGGGCCGTTTTTCAAGAGGCGGCGGAGTATAAGCCCCGGTGCCAGGATGTCAAAACCTTTCGGCGGCGTTGTTGACGGGCCGGGTACACATCGGGAAATTACCGGGAGGCTTGAAACGCCGGGCGGAGGCCCCTACAGATGAAGCAGGGTGGTATGTTATGGTTAGTGGGCGTGGACAATGTTTGACGAAGTCGCAAAAGGCCGTCCATGGCCTTTTCACTTTCCTGAATGCAGGTTGGCGCACCGGGAGTCAGGGGATCGAAGCGTGTTGTACCGGATTATGGGCAAGCGTACCGATTGTGGATAGTACGGCCGAACGGGTGAACCAAAGACTGGGAGCGATGAATTGATCAAAAAAATAAAGCAGAAAAAACAGACGCAAGCAGTGGAGACCGGCGAAACGGATCCGGGCGCAGCGGGCAAGTCCGAAGCCGAAGAGCAAAGCCGGGAAGGAGAATCGGCCGATGCCTTGCAGGGTGCGCGGGATCAAATTGCCGATTTGAAGGATAAGCTGCTGCGCGCGCATGCGGAAATGGATAATTTGCGTAAGCGAAGCCAGCGGGAGGTTGCGGATGCGCACAAATTTGGCGTTGAGAAGTTTGCCGCGGCCCTGCTCGATGTGGTGGACAATCTGGAACGGGCGCTGAGTGTCGAACACGGTAATGAAACGGGGTTGCGGGAAGGCGTGCGGCTGACGCTGGATAGTTGGCACGGCATGATGAAGAAGTTTGAGGTGGAGCGGATTGACGCAGTAGGAGAAGCCTTTGACCCGCATCGGCATGAGGCGCTGTCGCAAATGCCTTCGGATGAACCGGAGGGGGTGGTGATTGGCCAGCATGTGGCGGGATATACATTGCATGGGCGCTTGATACGTCCGGCAAAAGTGTTGGTGTCCGCGGGCTCCGGCGATGGCGGCGATCAGGAACAGGCCGGACGTGACGGGGGTTGAAATAACTACGGCACACCCCCACAAAGTCTGGGAGTATCCAGGATAGCTTGGACTATTCATGAATCGCCGTGATGATCGCGCCGATTCATGAACAGTCCGGGCTGGTAATGAACAGTCGGAACAAGTTTTGAAACAATGGAGAGATAACAATGGCAAAAATAATCGGTATTGATCTGGGCACCACAAACTCATGCGTGGCCGTGATGGAAGGTGACAAGGCCAAGGTGATTCCCAACAGCGAGGGTGATAATACTACGCCGTCCGTTGTGGCCTTCACCAAGGACGGCGAACGTTTGGTCGGCGCTCCGGCCAAGCGTCAAATGGTAACCAATCCGGACAAGACGTTTTATGCAGTCAAACGCCTGATTGGGCGCAAGGCGGATGCAAAGGAAACGGAACATCACAAGTCTCTGGTGTCCTACCCTGTGGTGGCTGCCGATAATGGTGATGCATGGGTTGAGGTCGATGGCAAGAAAATGAGTCCGCAGGAAATTTCCGCTATCACATTACAGAAGATGAAACAGTCCGCCGAAGATTATCTGGGTGAGAAGGTAACGGATGCGGTGATTACCGTGCCCGCTTATTTCAACGATTCACAGCGTCAGGCGACCAAGGATGCGGGCGCGATCGCCGGTCTGAATGTACAGCGTATCATCAACGAGCCGACAGCGGCGGCGCTGGCCTATGGTCTGGACAAGACCGAAGAGAATCATCTGATTGCAGTTTACGACCTGGGTGGCGGTACCTTCGATATTTCTATTCTCGAGATTGGTGATGGCGTGTTCGAGGTAAAAGCGACCAACGGCGACACCTTCCTGGGCGGCGAAGATTTCGATCAGCGTGTGATCCAGTATCTGGCTGATGAGTTCAAAAAGGAACACGGCGTTGATTTGACGACCGACAAGCTGGCTCTACAGCGCCTGAAAGAGGCAGCCGAGAAGGCCAAGATTGAATTGTCCAGCGGGCAGCAGACCGAGGTGAACCTTCCGTTCATTACGGCCGATGCATCCGGGCCCAAGCATTTGCTGATCAAGCTGACGCGCGCCAAGTTCGAGAGTTTGGTATCCGATCTGGTTGATCGTACCATCGCGCCGTGCAAACAGGCATTGAAGGATGCGGGCGTGAAGGCCGCGGACATTCATGAAGCGGTGTTGGTGGGCGGTCAGACACGTATGCCGCTGGTGCAGCAGAAGGTCGCTGAATTCTTTGGCCGTGATCCGCACAAGGGCGTGAATCCGGATGAAGTCGTGGCAATTGGCGCAGCCATTCAGGGTGCGGTGTTGACCGGTGATGTGACCGATGTTTTGTTGCTGGATGTAACGCCGCTTTCGCTGGGGATTGAGGTGGAAGGAGGCATCTTCAACAGGATCATCGAAAAGAACACGACGATTCCGACCAAGAAGAGCCAGGTCTATACCACGGCTGCCGATAACCAGACCGCAGTCACTATCAAAGTGGCGCAGGGCGAGCGCGATATTTTCTCGGCCAATAAGCAGTTGAGTCTTTTCAATCTCGAAGGCATTGCTCCGGCATCGCGCGGTATGCCGCAGATCGAGGTGACCTTCGATATTGATGCCAATGGCATCATCCATGTGCATGCCAAGGACAAAGGAACAGGTAAGGAAACCTCTATTCGTATTGAATCCGGTTCAGGCTTGTCCGAGGATGAAATTGAAAAGATGAAGAAGGATGCCGAGGCGCATGCCGAGGAGGACAAGCAACAGAAGGAAGTTATCGAGACCCGCAATCGTGCCGATGCACTGGTGTATTCCACCGAGAAGTCGCTGAAAGAATATGGCGATAAGGTGGATGCGGGCACCCGTAAATCTATTGAGGATGCGCTGGCTGAATTGAAGAAGGCGCTGGAAGGCGGCGATAGCGAGGCCATCAGGAAAGCCGAAGAGGATCTGGCGCAGAAGTCACAGAAGCTTGGTGAAGAGATTTACAAGCAGATGCAGGCCGAGGCTGCGTCCTCTGCCGCGCCGGAAGGCGGCGGGAAGCCGGGTGATTCGGGTAATCAGGCCAAGGATGCCGAGGTGGTGGATGCCGAGGTTGTCGACGACAAGAAATAAGCCAACAGGCGGATTTCAGCCTTCGTATCGCGTGACCTTTGAGCCAATTGCAAAACTCGGGGTGGATGAGCGGCGATCCCGCTTTGAGTCAATTTTCGGGATGGAATGAGGTGCATGGTGGTTCCATGGACTGAAATTTCAGCCCGGAAATGGGCCAAAGTGGGGAAGCTGATCGCCGCTCATGAGTTTTGCAATTGGCTCCTTTATCTCAGGGTTTCGTGATGCGGAGGCTGTTGGCGTTTTATGAATAATCCGGGATAGCGAGGTAACCGACCGGAAAAGGAGACAGGGTGCCGACAAAACGTGATTACTACGAAATTCTCGGTATAAAGAAAGACGCGGACATCAATACGATTAAACGCGCCTACCGTAAACTGGCCATGAAATATCATCCGGATCGGAACAGGGGTGATGATGGAGCGGAGGAGAAATTCCGTGAAGTTACGGAAGCCTATGAGGTGCTGTCCGATACGGATAAGCGCGCCCGCTACGATCAGTACGGTCATGCCGGCGTTGATGATCAGATGAATGACTTCTGGGCGCGCGGCGGCTTCCAGGAATCACAGGCATTCCGCGATTTTGGTGATGTATTTGGCGATGTGTTCGGTGATATCTTTGGTTTTAGCGGTGGCGGTGGCCGAGCCAGCCGTGGTGCGGATTTGCGTTATCAACTGGATATGAGTCTGGAGGATGCGGCCAATGGCCGTGAGGTGGAACTGGATATTCCCAGCCACGTCGCTTGTGGAACCTGTCATGGAAGCGGGGCGCGTCCGGGCACTCATCCTGTCCCCTGCCGCACTTGCGGCGGTCATGGACAGGTGCAGATGCAACAGGGGTTTTTTACCGTTCGGCGCACTTGTCCGGAATGCCAGGGGCAGGGAACCAGGATTGATTCCCCCTGTGTCGAGTGTGGCGGATCGGGGCGTGTACGTAAAACCAGAAAACTGAAAGTGCGTATTCCGCCGGGAGTTTATGATGGCGCACAGGTGCGTGTAGGCGGTGAAGGGGAAGTGGGCATGCAGGGCGCCCCGACAGGGGATCTGTACATTGTTATCCGTCTGAAAAAGCACGCGATATTTGAACGCGATGGCGCGGATTTGCACTGTAATATGCCCATTACCTTTCCCCAGGCCTCGCTGGGCTCGGAAGTGGATGCGCCGACCCTGAGCGGCCGGATAAAAATCCGGATTCCGTCTGGCACGGAAAGCGGAAAGGTGTTCCGGCTACGCGGTAAGGGGGTTCCGGATATCCGTGTGAATCAGACCGGCGATCTGTATGTGCGCGTACACGTGGTCGTTCCCGGGAAACTGAGCAGGAAGCAGGAACATTTGTTGCGCGACTTTGCGGCGGAGACAGGGGATGAGGTTTATCCCGAACGCACATCTTTTCTGGATAAAGCCAAGAGGTTTTGGGACGAGCTGGCGAGAGAAGTCAAGTCATGATGCAAGTTATTATAACGGGTGCATCCGGTCGCATGGGACGCATGCTGGTGCGCGCTATCGCTGAATCCGAAGATGCGGAACTGGCGGGGGCGATCGAGCGCCCCGGGTCCGGTTTTATTGGCGGAGATGCAGGCAAGGCGGCCGGTATCGGCGCGCTGGGAGTGACGCTCACTGATGATATTTCCTCGCTTCCGCAAGCTGATGTGCTGATTGATTTTACTGCGCCGGAAGCTTCGGTGGAGCATGCCGAATTCGTAGCCATGCATGGTATGCGCATGGTGATTGGCACCACGGGACATTCCGTGCAGCAGTTGGGGGATTTACGTCATACATTGATTGAGCGCCCGGCGGTGATGGCGGCTAATTATTCAGTTGGGGTCAATCTGGCGCTACAATTGATTCGCCAGGCGTCACAGGTTCTGGGTCCGGAATATGATGCGGAAATCTTTGAGGCGCACCATAAACACAAGGTAGACGCACCATCAGGCACCGCGCTGGCAATGGGACGAACCCTTGCCTGGGGTCGGGGCGTGGGCTTCGATAAAGTCGCGGTATTTTCGCGCGAAGGCATTACTGGCGAACGTGAGGCTGGCAGTATCGGCTTTTCCGTCATGCGTGCAGGAAGTATTGTTGGCGAACACAAGGCGATGTTTGTGTCCGATGAAGAGCGTATTGAAATCGGGCATGTGGCCACCGATCGCATGGTCTTTGCCAAAGGCGCCATGCGCGCCGCGCACTGGCTGATGGATCAGCGTGCCGGATGGTACGGCATGGAACATGTGCTTAATTTGGACGGTTAATGGTTAAACTTTTTGGTATCAGAAATTGCGATACCATGAAAAAATACCCTCGAAGTATCTGCATTCTCGTCAGGTGGAACCGGCCCCGTTTTCCAGTCGTGCGACAAATTCCTGTAATGAAATTCCACAAGCGTGGAAAATATCCTGTAGCTCCAAAATATCCAGACGGCGCTCTCCCAACTCATACTTACTGATATAGCTCTGCGGTCTATTCAAAAGCATTGCAAGTTTCTTCTGGGTCAACGCGTGATCCACGCGCGTTTTTCGCAGATGAGAGAGCAAGGCTTCATGTCTCGCCGACCACTGATGTTTTCCCATTCTGGCAACATAAGAGGATATTGACAATAACCCATATCGGGATATTATTGGCTTGAGTGTGTTGGGAGGTGGTATATGAAAAAAGTGGGCAGGATTGCTATTTCACCGATTTTTATTGGTCTTCTCGTTGCTGGATTGTGTTCGGCATGTGGTGGCGGAGGTGGGGGTGCGGCAGTGGCTCCGGCCACCAGAACCATTACCGTCGCACTTAAAGATGTACTTGGTAACGCCGTTGCCAAGGTGTTGGTACAACTCGATCAGAGCGGTGCGACAGCCACCACTAATGCCAGCGGTGTCGCCACATTTACTGGAGCGACCACTGGCGCGCACGATATTCATATATTTCCGGCTGTCGGGTCGGGATTTCAATGGGAGAGCATCTACCAGACCACCACCAGTGCGGTTCAATGGCAGATGAGCAAGAATGCCACCAGCTATGTTGAATTCAGCGGATCAATAGCCAACCTTACAGCAGGAAGTACCCTGCACCTTCTCCTCGAAGACGCGACAACCGGGCAAGGGTTTGATCACTCCTGCACAGTAACTGGCGCAACGTATACTTGCTCATTGCCGGCAAGCGGCGTCTCCATCGGCTCAAAAAGAAGCTTTAATCTGTGGGCGCTGGAATCTGATGTTAACGGCGATGTAACGGATGGTAAAAAACTACAGGATAAGGCCACTTACACTGTCACCACGACAGCCCAGGGTGGAGCAGCGGTGACGCAGAATGTAACGTTACACGCCGTTAAACCGCCCGTCTCGAACCTGCTCATCATTAACACGGTCACACCACCTGCTGGTGTGATTCCCCAATATATACTGGGATTTATGCCGCTGCCTTCCAATGCGCTGATAGGTTCATCAGCAGCATTTGGTTCGCCCATTATTGCCTACAATCCATTTCCTGCCGGAAGCAACGTATGGGCCGTTGTCGGTGGCCAGACTACCGGAGCGACATGGGTACGTCTCACCAAGTCCACACCGGGAGCGACCCTCGCCGCCGTAACCAGTAGCTTTACCAGTCTGCCAGCCATTGCCGCTCAGAATGCGGGAGGAGTGGTCAACCATTCGATCATATTTACGCCAGCCCATGGCACTTTTACGGGCCAGTCTCTGGAAATCGAAAATAACGCGGCTACGAAAACACTATGGAATATAAGCACACCTCCTTCCATCACCTCGGTTACGTTGCCAACCATTCCATCAGCCGTCACGCCAGTTCTGACCAACGGGGTCGTATACAAAATGCAGTTAACAGACGTGAAAATAGCCAATGTGACCTTCGAACAAAGTGTCGCAGGCAAATATGACCCTACCCTTTTGAGTTATTCCGACATGGAGGCGGTTTTTTCTTCGACAGTAACTTTCGCAAGATAGTCGAGTGTCCTCTTCTTTCCCGGGCGGCCAGGAAAAAAGTAAAGGAGGCCGTCCGAAGTATCGGTCTTAATCTTCGTCAGGCAGTGCGGAAACGGCACAAAATAAAACACGTATTTCTTGATTCATCTGCGGATTCGGTGAGAATTCCGGCGTATGCAGCATCAGCGGTTATTTCTC
>VAOW01004356.1_pt1 | contig 11673 bp, 8 predicted proteins | sample 3393921 | NCBI WGS metagenome assembly VAOW01 (sample SAMN08290428, study PRJNA428436) | hydrothermal vent metagenome | isolation source: Deep-sea hydrothermal vent chimney | place: Indian Ocean: Southwest Indian Ridge | depth 2742 m m
ACCCTGAACATATCTTCTGATGAGTGTAAGTATGAACGCCTGCTGCACCGGGCAGGAAAAAAAATAATAGACTCTCAAGGAGGTGAAAAAGAAAATGAATAAGAATTATAGGAAAGTAGAGGTTCCACGTGAACTCTCTGAAATTAAAAATGTGATGGAAAAAATCATAGATGAAGAAAAAGCTGCAGAAATAATGGCAAAAATAGTGTATGGCAAACAAGAGCTGGAAATAGATGGAATAGAACTAATACGCAAAATGCTTGAAGCTGGAGCAGAGCCTGAGAAAATAAGGAGGATGCTCGGGATTGATTGGGGACTCGAACAGAATGACGTACAGAAAATACTTGAAGTTTCTATGAAGCCTGAAGAAGAGACTGACGCCAATATACCTATCACCCAGGAAAAGGATGAATCCAACGAGGAAGCTGACGGCACAAACTTTGACAGTCTCTTGAAAAGCAATGTTTTATCTCGTATTGATAATGAAATTGATTGATAAGGAGTGAACTACCTCAGCTCAAGCATGAGGGTTTTCCCACCTAGTTTTTTACAAAAAAGCCTCCAATCAAAGACATATGTTAATAAAAGGAAAAGATAAATTAGGGGCTTAGATGGGTGAGTCTATGTTCCTCCCTTGCTTTTTGTGTTTTCCAAATATCTTTGAAAAGCCCAGACGTTGGTAATACTTCTGCACTGCGAGGACGGTACCAATAGGAAAAGAGATATCATTCGGTATAATTACTTCTGTTCTTAGGGATGTTTTTTTGTTCATAAAATAAACTGAACTAAGAATACCTAATTATTTTTAATTCTCAAGCTTGAGATAAAAGGAGTTTTTGCAAAGCAAAAATTTGGGGTTGAGTGAGTGCCCTCAGGCATGAACCTTTTATGCTGTGTTACACGCCGTATGGCAATCATCCTCAATATCTCCTTCTTCTGTTCGCTCTATCGAATTCTAAAGGAAAGCCCACGGTATCTTTTGTAGCAAGTTCTAATGGTTTTTTTCCAAACTTTTTATTTTGCATAAACCATTCAAAATTCCTTCCTTCTATATCAGGTTCTTCAGATGTACGAGGATAATGCACTGGTAGAGATGGAGAACTAGATATCGCTTTAAGGTCCTTGATATTTTCTAATTCGTAAAAATCCTTCTTATATTTATCTGTCATAGATTTTTTGAATAGATTTACCCATTCTCTCTTTTTATCATTATTTATTGTTACCCACCCATCTTTTGCATAAGAACTATACCTCTCTTTAACTTCGAGAATTTTAACATCTTTAACAGAAACTTTAACGCTTCCAAATCCTAAAGACTTACCCAATCCCAATTTATGGAACATTCCATTCTCCATTTTAATAGACCATAACAATGACCCAAATTCTACTGGTGCGAGATTTTCAAACTCTATTGTAAACTTAAACTTAGCACCAGGTTTTAAGGCGTCTCTAATTGTTCGATTCTGATGGTCTTCTTTCTTTTCTGCTCGCACATATTCCTGCTCTTTGGCTTCATTTTGATGCCTATAAAATTTTCTACCTCTTAAGTGTGCATCAGGAGTATCATATGTTACAGAAAAATCAGGTTTACCATTTTTAAGGAGATAGAAAAAGGTCGCTGTAGGCTTTGGAGTTGACAGGATTGCTAATGGGAACTCATTAAGGGTACCCTTATTCTCTACTATTTGTGCATGGCTTATTTTTATTCTTCCGGCATAAGATACTTTAACAGCCAGATCTTCTAGTGGTTCTGGATGTACCCAGCCGAATAATCTGCAAGCCGGGCAAAGGTTGTTATAATCTAAACAGGGGTAAGAAGGTTGTGGTGGAAGATTGCCAATTGTATTTTCATAACCAACTCGTGGAACACTTACAGGGACGATAAATTTCACAGATAAATTCTGTGAATCTCCATCAAGCATTGCGTAAACTAATTCTCCGTTTAAGTCTTCTTTGTCTTCTATAATAAAACGACTGTATGCTATAGCGTTATTATTCACAGTTGAGGGGTCACCTCCTCTTTCTCTTATTCGTTCAATATCCTTTTTATGTCTCTCTTTATAATCATTTATTAAATCACGATATTTTTGAATTATTTCCCCGTTTATCTCTATTGTTTCAGGTAAAAAATTATTCTTACTTCCCCTGAAAAAGAATCTTTCATCATGTTTATTTTTTATATTCTGAAAAGTAACACATACAAATCCCTTTTTTATTCTTTCATTCGATTTTGGCGACTGAGAAAGTTTTTCTTTCTTCTCTGCAATAGCCTTTACATTCCAAAAGCGGAACCCACCAAAACTCCTTCCTGCGCTATTTTGTCTGGGTGGGTGTTCAATTTTTTCCAATAATGCAAAGCATTCGCTTCCATGTTCTATTCCCCTAGGTAGTTTTATTAGGTTTCGCTTAGTATAAGGCGACTTGAGATTTTGTCTCTCCGTATTACTACTTCGCAAAAGTGAATACATTTTAATCCACGCCGCATAAAGACAATCACTTCTTATAGGCCCATTTTGATTATACGGTGTTTCTCCCGGAAGTAACCTTAACCTCCAATTCCCATTATCATCTTTTTCAATTCTCCCTGGAATTAGCTTCCTAGCATCACTCGCTTGTAAGTGATAATACAACCTATTTTTTATCTTAAACACAGAAAAACAGGAATTAGTAGCAGCTTCAAACACACTTCTTAGCATTCCTCGTAAACTTGTAGATGGGATAGCAAACTCTTCTTGTCCGTTTTCATTTCTTAGTCTGAAAAATCCATAGGACATGTGTTCATTTCCTTTATTTTCTACAAACTCAGAATCAGAAATAAAAATGGGAGTTACCGCTTCCAACTCGCATTCCATCCTCCCTGTTATGCCTATAAATCTATCATGTGTAGGTGGAGCACATCTTCCCAACAGTTTAATTTCAGGACGCCTATCTTCCTTACCTTCAGGAAGATATCTTACAAAATTATAAGGATTTAAAAATCTATATTTATTCATTTTCAGCACCTCCTTTGAGTTCCGTAAACCATACAAAAGAAACACATCCCTTCTCACTCAAAGTTTTATAGCATATCTTCACTCGTTCTGGATTTCCATTAACTGGATATGACAATTTTGCTCTTGCCACCCTATCATCATGCCACAATTTCATGTTTTGATTATACTTCCCCCAGAGAAGAGCCTCTTTTTCTTCCAAGAAAAATTTCTTATCTGGATTTTTCTCCCAAAAAGATTCTGTAGTTATATTTGAAGGTGGACGATTTCTTCCAATATATCTCCATCTAAAGCATGAGGAATCTCGCCTCAAATCCATATCTCCTGCATTTCCAAATATGCGAATTCGTTCAACGATTTCAGGTTTTATATTTATATGACCAGAGTTTTTAGTAATAGTAATCTCTTTGAATGTCTCAATAATTACAAATGACATATTTGAAAAGTTCCAACTCTTGATGAATCCTTGCAATTCTTTTTCTTTTATCTCCCCACCCCATATCTGAATCTCATCCTTTGATATTCTCTTTTCATTGAGTAACTTATCACTTTTTGTCATATCCCCACCTCTTTTGGATAAAGGTTAGGAATATCATCTTTGAAATAAGTATCTGAAGTAGGAACCAGGTTATTTTCTCTTCTAAAGTTTGATAATATATTATGAAATTCTCTAACCCAGAGTTCAATCGGTTCACTTATGCTATCTATTTTTAGAATCTGTGTATTAAAAATACCTTCGTAAGAACTGCTTATTTTTAGTCCGCTTGGAATAAAATCTTTTGAAATTGCACCTACCTTTATTGCTTCATTTTCTACTATCACCTTCCCAAGCCATTTGTTCTCTCCAAAGCCAACAGAAATGAGACCATCTTTCAAGTCCTTCAGCACAAGCATCAGCAAGCCTAACTGCCATTCTTTAGGATTCTCAATGAAAATGCGAACTTTAAATGATGGTTGCCATAAAACCAATGCATCAAATTTTGCACCTTCTCTAACTCCACCAGTAAATCTATCAATGGCAAGAAAGTCCATTATTTTTATTTTAGGAGAGTCAATCAAATAACCATCACCCACATACATTTTACTGCCTTTATATGAACTGCCAAAAAACTGACAGGCAAGACACATCTGTTCGTCTTTTATTTCCTCATCTTTATGTTTGCGTTTATGTTCACGAAGAAGTATATTGCAGGATGTTAATGGTGTCTCTTTACCCGCAAAGGGATTGCATGCTGGACATTTCATGAGAAAATCATAAGCATTTTTACTGTTTAATGTTGCTAAGCTCCTTGCGATTTTTTCAGCATGGGAACGTATAACGCCTCGTAAGGATGAACCTGGGAGAACAAAATTACCATTCTCCATTCTGGGACAAAAGTCGAAGCCTGATTGAACCGCCTTTAATACATCGTTTATTACGAAGCCACCTGTAAATTTAAGCGTAAAATCCAGCTGCACAAAAGAATTGTAAAGATATTCATTGTTCGTGCTGCATTTTATCAAACTTCTTCCACTGTTTGTTTTGACTTCCAGCCAACCTTTTTCTTCATCTGCAACTTTAGTGGGGTCATCTTCTTTCAAAAAAGCCATCAGATTCTCTATACTGGACAGGTTAATTGAAAAAACTTTGATTTCTATCAATTGTATATTTCCCAATCCTCTGGCAACATTGCCGCCAAGATAGCCCCTCCCTTTTCGCCACTCAGCCAAGGCACATGAAAGAATTTTTTCTTGTTCCTCGGTAACACCACCCTCAATAGCAAGTTTAAAAGAAAATACTGAATCTTTTGGTATCACCTCCAAATCATATTTTGCCTGTGCTGCTCTTGAGGAAGTTCTCGTTTCTCTATCAATGCCTACTCCATCACGGATTGAAGTTTTTGAGTCATTCTCCAAAATCGCATCAGACATCCATATCTTTGAGGCTGTGCCTTCGTTTGAGTTCTTGCCGGAATTAATCGAACCGAATAAATTACAGACTGGGCAATTACAGAATTTAGATGATGAGTTCTCATCAAGTGCGATACATTCCTTAAATCCAAAATGAGATGCAAGCCTTGTGGCTAATGAACGTAAAGAACCTGCAATTGCTGTCCCATGAATAATAATTGCACCGTCAGAATTTCTGAAAACTGGTGAATCTGTGGTTTCTGTTAAGTCACCTGAGCCTATATGGAGCCCTGTTAGTGCCTTTAACCTTCCTGTAATTATTTTTTCAATCATTTTTATTCTCCCCTTAAAGATTCAATGAAATCAGCTAACATCTCTATTCCTCTGAATTGTAAATGTTCTCTTATAGCCACATTCTCATTTTCTAATCTTTCTGAAAGTTTTTTAAATGATTTCAACAACAAATCACGACCTTTTTCCCCCTTTCCTTCCAGAAACTTTTTCTTATCCCGATAGGGTTTTTTTATGTTAACCAGTTCTGTTATCTTCTCAGGACTGTGAAAATTTGAAAAAGTTTCAGCTATTTCCTCAATAGGCATTTTAGAATTCTCTCTTAACCATCTTGCCACTGCTTTCCATTCATCCTGTGAAAAATTATTTTTATGCAGACTTTTAGCTAGATAATTTTGCCACTGGTGCTCGAAGTTCTTTATATTTTCTCCTGGTTTATAGATTCGCATGAACTCTGGTAGATTAATCCTTACATCAACATCCACATTTTTCTCATAGATAGTATGATTAAAGACAACTTTTCCAAACCCTTCATTTTTTCTTAAACCTATACCTTCTTCTTCCAATTTTCCAAGTCGTTCTAATAACTCGTTATTTCTCCCAGAATTCTTTATCTTAAATCCAATACTTGACCCAGCAGAAATAGCGTGTTCCCTCCATTTAGGAAGACCAAGGTAAGTGTTAAAACCATCGATATTTTGCGTTTTTACATACGTATTGATTACTTCAACATCAACCCCAAGTATTTGGTCCAACATCTCACTGTTCAGTGTGCTGTAAAACCTCTCCCATTTATCCATGAGAATTGCATCTGTAATCAGAGTCATTGTGAGGGGTTCAGTTATATTTTTTACGCGCTCTTCTATCGGTTTTCCGAGAAAAGTAATTTCTGTATCTTTTTCATTAAACCATATTTGTGTAAGCCCATACCCGCGAGAGGATGCTTTTCCAACTCGCAATTCAAATAAAATGTTCTCCTGAGAGTCATCTATTCCTGAAAGAACAACAAAATCTACCCAATTTTCAATGTCAATTGTGCCAATAAAATACTGTTCAGATTCAATAGCTGCATAGCTAAATAAATCCCCTGTTCTTGTTCTTCCTGTTTCTGGATCAATGGTGATATGCATCTCTTCTCTTTTGGCAACGTCAACCCTTTCTCGTCTAGAATACAATGGAACGAACTTGTTTAATGGTACAAGTGAAGTTTCAAGTCCCATTTTTGAGCATTTATCACAATTCTTGGGTTCATTTTTATCAGTGGCAAAGGCCTTTATATCATGCTCATTATCTTCCTCAAATTTAGGGTGTAGTTTACAGATTAAAAAGTCCTGAGGTGAAGGAATGGTTGGGTAAATATCATCGTCAATTTTACAGCAAGGATATAAAGGACTTACTTTAATCCCGCCTTTACGAAAGAGGTTAATGAATTTATCATAAATGTCTTTATTCGTTAAATCGCATCTATTTGCAACTTTCCATGCAAAAGCCCCAAGCATGGTGTATCCAGGTATATAGTCATTGGTTTGGAACCTATTGCCCGACTCACTCCTGTTTGATATAAGTAAAGGTTCTTTAGTGAGTAGAATAAGGTTAAATCTCATTTTAGTAGGAGAAATCTTTACTGCCTGTCCTATTAAGTTATTCTTTTCTATGATATTTAATTCTTTATTCTCTAGCCATTTAGTTTTGAAAATATCAAGTAGGTTCTCTTCTTTAGAAGTGATTTTTATATCTTCTAATTCTGATAGTCCTGGTGTTATATCAACAAGATGGAACTGACATAAACCTTTACCTCTTCTTCGAGATGCCCCAATATTTCTTATCATTCTGAAAGCCGCTACAATGAAAGAAGCTTCTTCCAAAGATTTCTTATCATCAGACTCATTACTTACTGTGAAAACAAAATTTATATTTCCTCTAGCTGTTTCTTCGTTAAATAATTTTCTAGATTCTGCAGTATGTATTCTGGGGTTAACTCTATTCCGCCAGACTATTTTCTCTGACCTCAGGATTGATGGACCTTCTATTTGGGCAGAAGATGTCTTCCATTTTTTAGGATATTTCGGCGAACCTAAAATTCTGCAAATCGGACATATCAATTTTTCATCTGTTTCCATACAGTATGAATTTTCCGAAGCACCTGATTGTTTACATTTGCGATGTTGGCTTAATATGTCCAGTTGCAGTAGTTCCCACATTCCCTGACGAAGTAAACCAGTGAGTGTTGTGCCTCTTATTGTTGGAAGACCATTCTTATCTTTTAAGATAACAGAGTCTATAACACCTTTACCATAACCTGCCCCAATATGGTAATCAGACAATAGATTTATATTGAATGTAAGTTTCATTCTTCCACCCCCTCGTATTCTGATAAATCTCTTTCAAGGTCATAGGCGAAGTCCCAGGCAAGCAATAGGTCAGGAAGTTTATGGTGATAGGAACCATCAATTATCTGCCAGTTGTCCTCCCTTTTTTCATCACCGAGTTCCTTTAATGCTTTTTTTACCTTATCTCTTTGATTTTTCTCTAACCTTTTCAGGATACCTTCCATCTCCGGTAGCCATTCATATTGCATTCTCTGATATGCCGTTCTGCTATTCTCCTCTTGTAAATCTTCGGCTTTATGGAATAAAGCCTCTAACTGAGCCCTTCTCGTTCCAGGTAAATCTTTTAGTTCGAATCTGTATTCAACCAATTTCTTTAACTCTTCAATTGAATATGCTGGAAAACCTGCCACGAACTTTTTCTTTTCATCTGGTGCTTTAACAATCTCATTTCCACTTATGACTTTAAGAGATATAGTAGATTTCTTATTTTCTTTTGATGATTTTTTAGCTACCTCTAACAGCTCTTCTCCGATATCATGAGCGAGTAGATAAGGAAACTTTCCCTTACACATTACGATAGATGCTGCAATTGTGGGGGAAATATTACCATCAATACCAGTCTCCTCTAAAGATTGTTTCATTCTCCTCTCAAATTCTTGGGAAAAACGTAGAGTAAAGTCCAGTGCCCACTGTGCAGGTATTAGAGTAAAGACATCATCCCCACCCAGGATAAGTGGGAGGACAGGTATAATGGTTGGGTCTTTTAATTGCTTTTGTGTAAGAATCTTAGTGGGTTCAGCCAAAGATTGTTGAATCACTTTGCTTAAACCATCTGAAAGCTTTTTAAGTTTTTCAAAACTGTCACAAGAGTTAAAAGTTACGCCCATGTTATTAACATCTGCGACAATATAGGCAACATAATTTCTTGATTCTAATTCTGCAATGGTATCTGCATCTTTTGGAAAATCAATATCGCTCTGTTCACTGTTCATTATATAAGAATATAATTCAGATAAAAATTTTTCTTTTATACTGTCTCTCGCCTTAGATTTCTTTTCACAAACATTACAAAGGTAGTTCTCTTTTTCGTCTTCGTATCTTTTTTTATAGTTTCTTGCTATACCAATACCGCAGGAGGCACATATTGCCATATACGGCATCTGTTCTACGGAGATTGGTGTTTTGCCAGAGTGCTTCGCTTTTCTTAAATTTTCCTGCGCTTGTTTTATTGCCCTTTTTTCAGATATAACTTCTACTGGTTCTACAACTGTTATCCTTCCGCCTAACTCTCTTCTATATAATTCGGACAGATATTCTCCAAATTCTTCTGCTTTTCCTTTTGAATCAAAGAGTAACCTAAAAGAACCTCCTGAGGAGATGATAATATCACTACCAAATTTTTTAGCCAATTGATTAGTTGTATCTTTACAAAATTCTTCAAGCATCTGGCTACCTCCTGTCACCTCCCGCAGTTTAGAGGAGCGAAATAGAAGGTCCTGTATTTTATCTGCTTCCGCAACAAAAAGATATTTTTTATTCATTAGTATTCCTCCTTAGTTTGGGTAAGAATTTTATTCCACATGTATCACATAAATCATACCAACTCATTGCTTCATATTTTCCGTTAACGGCTGTTCTTTTAGTCCATTTCTCTTTGAAATCTACCATATTTTTCTCTGCAAATTCAACTGCTACTTCAGATGTTTCTTTTGGAACGCTTAAGCAGAAATGGATTGCTTTATTCCTTAACATAAAAATATCGTCAGGGAGATTCAACTTCCTATAACTTATATTCCCCCAAAATTTCTCAAGCTCTGTGCCATTCTCAGAACGATGTCCTTTCGCTTCTTTATCTAGGCCATAAAGGTTCAACATATAATTGTGTTTTTCCTTCGACGGCTTCCATCTCAGGGATTTAATTATATATGAAGCACCAGCAAATTCCAGTAATTTTTTGTCAACTTTTGATTGGTCTTCCTTATTCTCAAGACTCTTCCTAGTTAAACACTCATTATTCATTTCAATAATAAACTGGTCTTTCATCCACAATCTTATTATCCTTGCCTTCAGTAAAAAATCGCTTAAACCTGCGGCACGAAGTAATGCAGAACGATAATCTTCTTTATATCTTATGAGCCTTTTAATCTTTTCAAGTTCATCATAGACATATATAAGAAGTTCTTCTTCAAGATAAAACGAATTATTTATATCATCTGGACTTTCAAGGGATTTAATTTCAGATTTTAAGTTATTTTTGTCAGGCCAAATATTGCCCAGTTTTTCTACTGCAGTAGGACAAGTTATGCTAGGAATTTTTGTTTTCAAATTCCCATATATATCCAATGATTCCTTGTAATTGCCTTCGTCCCAATTTTCATAAAATTCTAAGCACTTAGTAAGAAGATTGATTGCTTCAAGTTCATCCTTTTCGATAAATGATTTGGTACTTCCTTTTATTTCGTTAATAGTTTCAAAAGCACTTTTAAATGCATATTGGTTATATAATTGTTCTACTCTGCTCCACTCACGAAGTTTAAAAAGTTCCATAGGATTTTTTAGTTCATTAATCTTACATGTATAACCATATGGCCTTCCATATTCTTCAGAATATTTGCCATGGTCAACATAAGAAACTGTGCAGTTTGAGAAACTTGCAAAAAGATATGCTCCAGAAACCATGCTTTTTTTAGCTCCAGTAATGTCTATAATTATCTGTTTACCATTATTGAGATGTGGCAGAATATGTTTCTTCAGAAATTTAAAAACATCTACTGGGGTATCTTTTACAGTCTCCAGCGGAGTAGGAAGGATTTCGGGTGAAGTATCGATAAGACTCTCCTCATTTAATTTACGTATATATTCTTTGAACTTATCACCACGAGCCTTGCCTTCCTGTTCACCATACCACTCGTTTAAAATTATATAGATTTTTTGAGGTTTATATGCACACACAGAAATCAACAGTGGATCCCATGAGAAACCTACCAGTTGAACAAGAATTTCTGTATTAGAGGTTCCAATTCTATTTAGTTGTTTTGAATATTTCAGCTCCTCAGGCAATAATTCTTTGATGTATCTTTCTGTATCCCTACTATATTCTTCCCAGTATAGGTGAGTTAGTACTTTTAACTCATTTTTATCCATCAGATACCCTCCTTAAAACACTGTTGCCAGATGGCGTATAGTAACCATACTATACTGCTGCAATCAATTTGTTCATTCCAAGAATATTCATTGCCCTTTTGATATTATATTAATGTGTTAAATTAACCAGACCGTACTGCAACACAGCACAATGTAATCTTTTTGCGTCATCTCACTTAATTCTTCTTTCAATAATCGTTATCAAGTCTTTAATACTTTCTTCCCAAGAGTTTTCATCAGTTATCCATTTAACGAAATTGTAGTAATTATCCTAACAGCTTTATTAAAATCTTGCCAAGAAAAGCCGTGAGTTTTTAGAATGCTTCCCCAGTCCATCTCTGTCCATAATGGGCTTACTATCCATGCTCCTTGCTTAATATTGGCCTGTCCCAACTTAGAACCTTTTTCTAATTCTTCATTGAAATCCTCTTTTATTTTAGTAGGTTCTGGAGGTATTGGTAAATCAATTACTTTCATTTCAATCATCCCCTCATAAAAGCTACATTTTCTATGATAGATGAGTAGAAATACACCTCCTCCCAAAGCCTTTATTAGTCCCAAGGAAGGGATATTCCCCGTGTCATAAACATAATACTATTGAACTGCACACTATTTAACATTTCGCTTTGATCTTGAGAGAGTGCCCATTCAACAGTTCACGATAAATCCTTGCAGGCAGCCCTGATATAAAAACATGTGATCAAATAAGCAACGTTCATAAGCTGAGATGTAGCAAAATTAAGAGGTGTGAAGTCTCCGCATAGAGCAACTGTTTAGGGATGTAGAGTATAACAGGAGGTACCTCTCAAAAAGCAATGCAAGACCACCTGTATATTGGTGTCGATTGACCTGTTTATTAAAATAAGGTTTTACTTCCACAACGGTCTGATTCTACGACCTCTGAAAGCTCCTTTGTAGCCCACACCCTCACCTCCTCATCGGTGAGGCCTTAAGCTTCGACTGATTCTAACTTGATATTCAGGGGAAGGTCTATAACTGCCATCTTCTCCTTGGTCCTTTTCTTGAAA
>VAOW01021585.1_pt1 | contig 11656 bp, 14 predicted proteins | sample 3393921 | NCBI WGS metagenome assembly VAOW01 (sample SAMN08290428, study PRJNA428436) | hydrothermal vent metagenome | isolation source: Deep-sea hydrothermal vent chimney | place: Indian Ocean: Southwest Indian Ridge | depth 2742 m m
CAAATATAGTGATTTTCGGCATGTATAACTACTATATTCGTTACAAATAAAGCGAAATCTGTTCAGCGAGCATGCCATTGGAGTTAAGTGTGAATCTATGGTTAATTCCCAGTTAAATTACCACGCTGGTTAAAAGGACACACAGAGCACATGTTTTTCTACAAAACGCATTGTATAGTAGTGTAATTTTGAAAATACTAAAGAATTCTTCGCTAACTTAAAGATGTCCTCGATGATTGACTGTATATGTCTGAAATCCTTCCATCTGCATATCTTCTCCTTGAACTCCAGTACCAGAGAGTTACAAAAATGCTTTTTCTCTTTCACATAAGCTAGCTTTCCATTGAATACCTCCAGAGGATAACTGACTATTCCCAGAGCTTTATTTAGATTGAAATTCTTCATTGGGAATATTAGCGGAACAATCTTGAATCTGGCTATACCTTCGACATAGTGGAGATAATTGTAGAAGCCTTTGTACAGGACGAGAGTGCTGCCTTTGTGGAGGGCTCGCCTTCGAATCAACTTCTTTGCAATATAATCAAAAATCTTCGCATTTTCTGGCGAGCCCTCATAAATCAGAAAGCTTAGAGGTTTGAGTGAAGGATAACTTATCGCCAGCACAAGCTTCATACCGATATAGTAGCCCTTGCTTGGAGAATAACACCACTTGAAATCTTTATCTTCTAAATCAGACTTCTTAATACGTCGGCGGAACCAGTTGATATCAAGGCTGATATCAGTACAATCAACGATGACTGTGTTTTCCCTGTTGTTATTCTGGCAAATGGTGTTGAGCACCTTCAAAACTATCTCAACAAACTGTTTAGCAGTGAACCTGCTGAGAAAACTGTAAACAGTGACAGTCTTGGGAGCCTCTACGATACCTGCAAAATTACGTAGTTCTTCCTTGCTATTTAATTCCTGGATAACATAGGAAATATCCAAAGAGAAATATATAGCGATGAGGACAATTTTTGTATAAATCCCTTCCTGTTTTAACCTGACTTTTGCACTATATAAATAAATATTCAGCTTTTGCTTTGTGTCCACCGGAACCTTGATGTTATTTATCTTGGCATGTTGTGCAAGGATTCAGGGACAGACAGGGAGAGGTAAGGCAGAAGAGGGTGTTCTATCTTGGCAGAATCGATAACCTCACCCCATCCAGGAAGCGTGAACTGGAGCGCAAGTTAAGAAGGCTTAAAGACCCCCCCAGCCCATGGAGCAGTTCACGGAGGAACTGGAAAAGCAGGGCTACGGCAAGGTCCTCTTCAGCGTTGGGCAGATGAGTGTGAATCGAGTCATGGACTTTGGCGATGTGTTGGTCCAGTGGATCATCGCCCAGCAACTAGACATCCCAGAAATAATAGATGAACACACCACCAAGGGTGGAGGCAGCTTGGGCGTAGGCGAGCTGGCGACTATTATGGCGATAAACCGGAATTCTGAGCCCTGCAGCAGGTTGAAGCTGCCCAGATGGTACTCCAAGACCGCACTGCCACTTATAACCAGCATAAAACCAGAAGAGCTCAAGGAGAACACCCTGCTTAGGATCCTCGACTATCTGCAAGAGGAGAGGGCCATAGGGATTCAGAAGGATGTCTACGAACGCATAGAGAAGACCTATGATGTGAAACCTGACAGAGTGTACTACGACATTACTTCAACCTATTTTGAAGGTACCAGATGCCCGATTGCAAGGCACGGTTACAGTAGAGATAGGCGCAAATACAAGCTCCAAATAGTCCTGGTCTGGCCGTGGACCAGCATGGCATTCTGATAACTCACTCCGTATTCCCGGGCAACACTGCCGATATCTCTACGATAGAGGGGATGAGTACAAGGCTTGAGGAAGAGTTCGGTATCGATGACATGCTCCTCATCGTTGATCAGGGTATGATAAGCGATGGGAAGATTGCCTTCTTCGACGAGAAGGGCTATGACTATCTGGTGAGCACCGGATTGAAGAAGGATGTGGTGGAAAGGGCGTGGCACGGAGAATGGGGTGTCATCGACAAGAAGACTGAAGCCTTCGTATGTCTGGAAGGAGTCACATGTCATCGGAAATGTCTTCGTATGTTGTTGGCTTATCAGTTGCGCTCTGTGATGAGTCATATCTTGAAGAGCTCTGATGCAGGTATGAACATTGAGGTGGCACTGGACTACCTTCAGAGCATAAAGGTGGTGGAGATTAGGTTCACCGGCGAAAGGGCTGAGGTGGTGAGAAAAGTCACAAACCTTGATGAAAGACAGTCATTACTAGTCGAGGTGTTCAATCTGAAAGAAGAGGTCGAGAGGATTATTTAAATAGTGCAAAAGATAGGTTTAAACTGCTTGGCTTAAGCCCTGTAGTCCACTTAGTAAACTCTTCCTGCTTAAATTCTGGGATAAACTTATGTTCTGTCATGTATAGCTCTCAAAGTATTAATATAGATAGTTCCTGTTGTAATCCAGACATAAGGAAGAATGTTCTTTTAACTTCATAAGCTTAAGAAAATGCATAGAAAGTGGACCTGCAACACCAGATGCATGGTTAGTCTTTTTACAAAAAAACCAAATAAACAACGAAAGTTAGCTGACAGATAATCATTGGCCACCATATAAACACTTTTCATATAGCCTGTCATATTACGAATTCGAACAGTTCGGAATCGAAATGTTTATATGTTTTCATATCTATGTAACGTCATGATTGTAGAAACTCGCAACCTTGCCAAGGAGTATAATGGTATTAAAGCTTTAAATGGTGTGAGCTTTTCAGTTAAGGAAGGAGAGATATTTGGATTTCTGGGACTTAATGGGGCAGGAAAGACAACAACAATTAAAATCTTAATGACACTTCTAATGCCTACATCAGTGGAAGTTTATGTGAATGGTTACAATGTTGTCGAAAAGGCAATGAAGGTGATGGAGAGCATAGGTCTTGTGCATCAAAGAAATGTACTTAAAAATGACATGAGTGCCAGAGAGATTTTAATTTTCCATGTTATGTTATACAGCATTGAAGATAGAGAGCTGGAGGAAAAGGTGGAGAGAGCTTTAAAGTTTGCGGACTTTGAATCCAGAGTAGACGAGAAGGTCAGAAACTTTTCAGGAGGAATGAAGAGGCGTCTGGAAACTGTCAAGGCTTTTATGCACAGTTCCAAGATAGTTTACAGGGATGAGCCTTCTTTAAGCTCAGACTCTACTTTACGAAGTACTAAATTTAGCAAAATATGAGGGATTATAATAAAGCATAACAACTTGACTGAGGGATCTGTTTTAAAATCTCTGCTAGCATTATCAGTGCCAATTATTTTTGCGAATATTTTGCAGACTGGTTATCAATTGACAGACACTTTCTGGGTTGGACGGCTTGGAACAGTTGCAATCGCTGCTGTTTCTATTAGTTTTCCGTTCATTTTCCTTCTTATTTCTCTGGGTGGAGGTCTAGCAATGGCTGGTACTATCCTTGCTGCCCAATATAAAGGAAGAGAGGACAAAAAAGCAGTAGATCATATTACATCTCAAACATTGATGATGGTTTTTATCATTTCAATCGTTCTTGCTACTGCTGGTTATCTTTTGTCCCCTTTTTTTGTCAATTTAATGGGTGTTGAACCAAGCGTTTTTTCAAGTGCAGTTGTATATCTAAAAATTTCTTTTATTGGAACGATTTTTATGTTTACATTTATGGCTTTCCAGTCTTTAATGCGTGGTGTTGGAGATGTTAAAACCCCTATGTACATTGTCTTTGGAACTGTTTTATTAAATTTAATTCTTGACCCTCTATTTATCTTTGGTTATGGTTCTATTCCTGCTTTTGGTGTTGGTGGAGCAGCAGTTGCCACTATTGGCACACAAGGATTAGCAGCAATAATCGGCATAATACTATTACTAAGAGGAAAACATCAAATACAGTTAGACTTAAACGATTTAAAACCAGATGTTCCTTTAATAAAAAAAATGTTTCGGCTTGGATTTCCTGCTTCTATTGAACAATCAACAAGAGCGTTGGGAATGATTATAATGACTTTCTTAGTTACGACTTTTGGAACACTTACTTTAGCTGCATATGGAATTGGTAGTAGGATATTGAGTTTTATTATCATTCCTGCGTTAGGATTATCAATGGCTACTTCAACGTTAGTGGGTCAGAATATTGGCGCGGGTAAAATAAAACGAGCAGAAGAAATAGCAGAACTAAGCTCTTTAACAGGTTTTATTATTTTAACACTCGCAGGAATAGTCACATTCTTATTTGCGAAACCAATTGCTGCATTTTTCATTCCAGGAGATTTAGAGACTATTCAGACAAGCGCTTTGTTTATTAAAATAATGGCTTTAACATTTGGTTTTATTGGGATACAAATGGCTTTGAGTGGTGCTTTTAGAGGTTCAGGAAATACTATGATTTCTATGGTTTTATCCATAATATCCTTGTGGGTTTTAAGAGTTCCTTTAGCTTATATTTTATCAAAGCACACAGCATTTGCAGAGATTGGTTTATGGATAGCGTTTCCAGCAACTAATATTATTGCCGCAATTATAACAATCGTTTGGTTTATGAAAGGAACATGGAAGCGAAAACAAATAACTGAAGAAATCAAATTGACAAAAGAGATTACTCAAGAAACAATAATTGAAGATAATATTGAATAATTTAAAAAGTTTTAATCAATTCTTGCAGCCACATCTACAGATTAAATCGAAAGTGATTATCCCTTTAATTAGATAAATACTGTCTTCTCAAATTAGTAATAAACCTTTGTTTTATATCCTTACTTTAACACTTTGCTCTTCTAATCTATTCAAAAAATGATTTGACAGAAGCCTCTAATCAGTGGTGTTTACCTTATATTTATCTTTTTTGCTCACATATTCGAATTTTTACACAAAACTATCTGTTTGGGAAGAATTATATAATATTGCTCATATTCTTTATTATTCTGCATGAGTTTCTTGAGTTAAACCTTTACGATATCGTGAGTGGGAAAGCCCACTATCTTTAGTCATGGGAGTATGTCAGAGATGACACATCAGGTTGTGTAAAAACACATATTTGTATGGGAAATGAGCAATATATACCCTTTAAATCAAAAGAGGGGGTAGGGAATTTACAAAATTGGTAGTTTTTACACAGTCTGACATCTATTAACGTTAAGTTAAATAGCTAAGAATAGAGTATAAAAACATGTAGATGTATAGTGGTTTAACTTATGATTAGTATTGCTGATAAATATTTGTATGTCTAAAGCTTAGTTTATATTATGATAATTTTAATTGCAGGTTTGCCTGCCTCAGGAAAGAGCACTATAGCTACGACTCTGGCAAGAAAGTTCAAAGCCACAGTGTTGAGAACTGATTTAATCAGAAAGCAGCTTTTTGATAATCCGACCTATAGCAATGAAGAGAAGCTTCTGGTTTATAAAGTTACCTTTTTAATTGCAGAATATCTGGCGAAGTCGGGAATAACCGTTATTCTGGATGGAACATTTTATAAGATGAATCTGAGGCAAAAGGCTTATGAAGTTGGAAGAAATACAGGAACCAAGGTTTTTGTGATTGAATGTTCTCCCCCTGAAACTGTAATACATGAGAGGATGGAGAGAAGAAAACTGAGAAGCTCTTTGAGTGATGCTAACTTTGAGGTTTACAAAAAGATTGAAAAGGACTTTGAACCTATTCGGAGGGCCCATATAGTGCTGGATACCTCGAGAAGTGTCAGAGAAAATATCAGAGAAATTATGAAAAGAATTCCACATTAAATTATAAAAAGATATACATTTCATACTAATCTGGGCAAAGATACCACCTATTTTAATGGGTGTTGATTGACAGTAGAGTAGCATACTTCCCTGCCAGCTCAAAATACTTCTTAACCAGCCCTCTTATTTCTATCTTCTCCTCTTCGTCGACATTCTCATCAAAGAGCATAAAGCCTGTGACTTTCATTCTCACAAAGGCCCTGTAACACTTATAGAAATCCAGAAGATTCTCCAGCTTTTCCTCATCAGAAAACTCAAAATATGCATCAATAAAGGATTTATCAAGATAATCTCTGCCATTAAACTCAAGATCCATTGATAAAAAGGCGATATCTGCAAGAACATCACTACAGCTAAAGCCTTTGAAGAACTCTATGGCATCAAAGATGTAAATTCCAGATTTATAGAGTTTTCCTGGCCTTCTAACAATAAAGATATTACCGCTGTGAATGTCACCGTGACACTCCCTGATTTTACCTTCTCTGACTCTTCTTTCAAAAAGTTCTTTGTTATTATCCATGAAATTTATAACTCTATCTTTAAGCTCTAGATATTTTTCTTTATCCAGATACTCTACAGTAAGATTCTCTGTCTGCTCAAAATTCTGAGTCCAGTTTGTCATAATCTGCTCATAACTACCATATTTATTAATTTCCTCGCCTCTGTTAGCTGTTGAATGAAAATCTGCCACCAGCTTTGCTATCTCAGCAACATCTTTTTTATATATATTATTTTCCTTCAGAAGATTGCTCATTATTGCAGACTGAGGAAGCTGAATCATTTTGACAGCATACTCAACAACCCTGCCCATGTCATTAACTTTTATCCTGCCTTCGGGAGTCTCCACAATAGGCACAACCCCGAGATATATATCTCCAACAAGAGCTTTATTAACCCTCATCTCCTCCTCGCAGTAAAACTTCCTTTTTTCAAGAGTTGTAAAGTCAAGAAATCCAAAATTTACTGGTTTTTTAATTTTATAGACATAGTCTCCTGTGAGGAATACAAATGAGATATGGGTTTGGATTAGTCTTATCTCCTTTACATCCTCATCATAACTCTCTGGTTTCTGAAGAGCCTGAAGAACCCTGTTAATCATTGCAGTACCTCAATCCTGCCGTCTCTACCTACTATAATCTTTGAAGCCATGCCACAGAATATTCCATTCTCCACAACCCCAACAATATCATTAATCTCCTCCTCAAGCTTCTGTGGGTATTCAATTCTTCCAAAACTGGCATCAAGAATATAGTTGCCATTATCTGTAAGCAGAAGCCCTGATTTCCCTGTTGCACACCTTAATTTAGATTTTTTGCATCCCAGAGCCTTAAGCCTTTCAGAAACAACAGCCCAAGCGAATGGCAGAACTTCCACTGGAACAGCAATATCGAGAGACTCTGAGAGCTTTGATTTGTCAACAACAACAATAAATCTCTTTGAATTTGAAGCAACTACTTTCTCCCTGAAGAGAGCCGCACCGCCACCCTTTATCAATGTGTAACCACTCGAAATCTGGTCCGCACCATCTATAGCTATATCAAGCTCATGAATCTCCTCAAAGGTTGTGAGAGGAATTTTATTTTTAATTGCAAGAATCCTTGTATCAGCAGAACTGGGTATACATTTAATTTCAAGGCCGTCCTCTCTGACCCTTCTGCCCAGTTCCTCTATAGCATACCTTACAGTCGAACCTGTTCCCAGACCAATATAGCCTCCTTTCTCAACCTCTCTAGCAGCTTCGATTCCAGCAAGTTTCTTTTCCTCCTCTGACATGATTAAACCTCTATGCCAAAACTCTTATAAATATTTGTTTTTACTAACTTGAAAAATCCTGAGGCATTCCCGAAAATCTCAGTCTTACCCTTCCTTATATCCTCTATATCCTTAACAGCAACCCCTGCCGAACCTATCTCGCCATAAGTGTGGGCATCACTCCCTCCTGTCATAAACATTTTCTTTTCCAGAGCAAATTCCAGTGCTTTTATGTTGCAGCTCTCAAAGACACATCTGGCATTGAAAACCTCAATCCCGTCAAGATTTTTGTAGAGTTTCTCAATACCCTTTAATCTGTTAATTCTGAAAAAGTCAAAGGGGTGAGGGGCTATACATAACCCGTCCTGGGAGTGCACCTCATCCACAACCTCGTAGAATTCCCTTGTTTTGATTTCATCATTGAGGAATAGACACAGGACCTCGCCTCTGCTGGTAAGAACCTCTTCCCCCTGTATAACTGTGAAATCATCTCCCTCAATTTTCCTTCCATGAAATCCACCTTCAACAGAGTTGTGGTCTGTTATTGCTATACCACTTAAACCTCTGCTCTTTGCAATCTCTATTATTTTCTTCACTTCCATTCGTGAGTCTTTGGAATATCCTGAGTGAATGTGAAGGTCGAACTTGAAAGTCATTAATTTTTAATTCTCCCACACCCTATTAAATCTAACTCTTCAATAATTATTTTCTTTTGTTATTCTTATAATCGATTATTGCAAAAGGAGGTCCAAGTATATGGTTTCTATAAAGATTGATGTAGATGCATGTATCGGATGCGGAAGTTGTGTGGACGTATGTCCCGCTGGTGTATATGAACTCAATGATGACGATAAGAGTGAAGCGGTCAATATGGACGATTGTATAGAGTGTTGTGCATGCATTGAGGGTTGTCCTCAGAGTGCAATTTCTCACGACTCCTGTTAAAAAGTCTATTTCTAACTCTTTAATTTTTATTTTTTTATTTTATATCTGCAAAGTTATCTAATTCTGTAGTTTACATGTTTTTGGCACTGCATATATCTTTTAGCTCCTTAACTCTTGGTATAGAAATTTTACCGTTAACCCTGTCTCCTCCAGAGCATACTGCTCCTCTGACACCAGCTATATCTGCTCCAAGCTTTTTAACTCTTAAAATCTGCTCTTCCTTCAGAGACCCGGCAAGAGCAACCACAAGATCTTTGCTGTGTGCCGCCTCAATAAAAACTGAGAGTTCCTCTTCAGTCATAAAGTCAAATAGTCCTCTTCCTTTTTTGGTAAAAGTGTCAATCATAACGCCCTGAGCACCTACCTTCTCTGCGATAGCGGGAAACTCGAGAGGCGAAAGTGTTTTAATAAGTGCATAATCAGCATAGCCTGCAATTATAACCTTTGTTCTTCCTTCAACAGCTCTTACTATACTATTGGCCATTTTTTCAGCCCTCTCCATGCCAGTGAAAGCAAGCCCTGCCTTGATGTAGTCAATACCAAGCAGAGAGAGACCAAAGGCTGCCTGAGATGCCTGTCCTGGCTTGAATTTAAGGTCTCCCATAGTGGCGCTGGTCTCTGCTTTGCCTTCTGCAATGGAGACTATGTCTCTTATAACCCAAGGAAAGTTGGCGCCAAGGCTGCCTTCCTTCGGGTTCTTTACATCTATAATATCAGCTCTGCCTTTAAGAACTTCCCCTGCTTCTTCAACAGTATAGGGGCTTACAAGAAGTTTCATTGAATTAAGAACTATACAATGATATTTAAAATTAGTGCTGGGATATGGGCAGAAGATTGGATTTAGAGTGTCAGAAATTCGAGCAGGTTGCCAATGCTGCATATAGCTTATGAAATAACTCTGATATCAAATACCACATGGTAATTTCCTGGTGAGTAGCTTCTAACCACCTTACTATTCTCTATTCTAGCAATAACTCCTTTTTCCTCTGCTATTTTCTTAATGGTTCTCTCGCCTTGGGTGAAAAGCTCCTCTTCAGGAGCAATTGTGTAGAAGTGAATCACCCCTCCCTTTTCTTTCAACACGTCAAAAGCAAGGGGTAAAAATTCGTGACTTTTTTTCGGAAGGTTCATAATAATCCTGTCAGCTACTCTCCGTGGAGCAACCTTCATAGCATCACCATGAATTACAATAACCTCTCCCTCGAGTCTATTTAGTTCAATATTCTCTTTAAGATACTCTATGGCTCTGGCATTTATGTCTATTGCATAAACTTTTACTTTTCTGTCTTTCGCAATAAGTAATGTAAAAGGGCCTACTCCTGCAAAAAGGTCAGCTATAATCTCGCCGTCATTCACCCTGCTGAGTATTCTGAGTCTTTCATAGCTCAACCTCGGTGAAAAGTAAACATCTTTTATATCCAGCTTGAGTTTTATTCCATTTTCAGTATGTACTGTCTCACTTCTGTTCTCTCCTGCAAGGTATTTCAATTTTCTTATTCTCTCACTGCCATAAACCGAGCCTTCTTTCTTAAAAACAACCTTCACAGCCTTTATAGAATCTAAAAGTGCTCTGGCTATTTCCGTTTCTTTTTTTTCCAAGTCAGGTGGAATTTCAACTATTGCAATATTACCAATAAGGTCAAATGAGGTTCTAACCTGTGAAATCTCAGTTTCTGTTAGAATTTCACCAAGTCTGTCCTTGAAGCTCTTTCTTTTGTTTCTCTTCTGGAGGGGTATATCAACAACCTTAAAGCCCTCAGGCTTTCCACTTACAGGGAGAAGTACATAGTCTCCATTAATCAGAATTTTATATTCTGAATCAAAAAGGTTAAATCCAATAAGCTTCCTTCTTGCTTCCTCTGCCTTCTCTTTTCTAATCTTAACAGCAAGAGCCATGAGTTTTATATTACATTAAAACTATTAATATTATGCTTGTGCTTATTGGCTTGGGACTTTACAGTGAGAAGGATATAACTTTAAAGGGCCTCGAAGAGGCAAGAGGCAGCGACTATATTTTTGCTGAGTTCTACACATCAGTTATGCCTGGTTTAAATCTGAAGAGGATGGAGAAAATTATAGGCAGAAAGGTTAAGCTGCTTTCAAGAAGCGATATTGAAGAGGAGGGAGAAAAAGTTATACTGGAGAGGGCAAAGAAGAGCAAGGTTTCACTGCTGGTGGCTGGTGATGCTCTTATATCCACAACTCATGTACACCTCCTTCTTGATGCCAGAGAGTTGGAAATTGAAGTTAGAGTTGTGAACAACGCTTCGATTTACTCTGCTGCACCCTCTCTTGCAGGACTGCACAATTATAAATTTGGCAGGAGTGCAAGTATTGCAAGACCTGAAGAAAGGTTTTTTTCAGAAACACCTTACACTACGGTTAAGGCAAATATGAATATGGGGCTTCATACAATGCTCTTCCTTGATATTAAGGTTGAGAAGAGCGGAACATATCTTATGCATGCAAAGGAAGCTATTGAAATTCTGCTGAAGCTTGAAGATAGAAAAAAGGAGGGAGTTATTACTCCTGAAACCATTGCTGTGGTTGTTTCAAGGGCGGGAGCGCCTGAGTTCAAACTAAAAGCGGGCAGTATAGGGAAACTGCTGGAAGAAGACCTTGGCAGACCACCTCATACTCTTATAATTCCTGCAGAGCTTCACTTTATGGAGGAGGAGTTTCTAAGAGCTTTTGCATCTTTTCCTGAGGAGTAGACTCTGTTGTGATGAAACTGTGCTATATCTCCTGGCTTTTCAAAATTCATTATTTATTTGGCTTTTGATGATGGCATGAACTCCACATCACTCCCCAATGCCAGTCCAGGAAGCCCGTGGGAGAAGCATACCAGCAGAGCATTGCCGTGGTTTTTTCTGACCTTGCCAGCTATCTTTTTTCCTGTCAGCGTGGTGTATACTACCTTCCTGCCAATGTAGTTTCCTTCAATTGAAGGTTTCACAACCGCATAGCGTGGATTGCTCACCCGTCTGCTTTGCCTGAAGGCCTGTATTCTTCCTTTCATATTTTAATCCTCCTAAAATTTTCTTAATATTTCATCCTATACTCTTCGTCTATAGTATATAAACACGTTCGATTTTAAAGAGGTTGTCAGCTATAGCGTCAATCCTCTTTTGGATTTTTTCCGTTATTTCAGACAACAATCATTCATGTAATCCTTTTATTTCCAGGACTGAATGACTTCTGATTCCACA
>VAOW01012137.1_pt1 | contig 11645 bp, 15 predicted proteins | sample 3393921 | NCBI WGS metagenome assembly VAOW01 (sample SAMN08290428, study PRJNA428436) | hydrothermal vent metagenome | isolation source: Deep-sea hydrothermal vent chimney | place: Indian Ocean: Southwest Indian Ridge | depth 2742 m m
ATTGGCCACATGGCAACTTCTGGAAAAAGATGTCTACAAAGAGATGGAAAATCTGCTGAGAAAAGAGCTTTGCATAGGGTAACTAAACAAATACCAAAATCTTTTACAATCCTGTTTATGTGACTTTTGAATCTTCTCCTGTCATGTGAAATGTATTTCGTCACATATTAAAGGTTAAATGCTTTATATCAAAAAAGTCATAAATTAGAGTTATATTTGTGAAATATATATAGTATTTCTTGAGATTCCTCTATATTTCTCGTTTATAATAACTGGTAAAATTAAAATCAAGTATTTCCTTTTTAAAATAACTGTTACCATTGTTTTGCCAGATTTATCTGATTATCTTAGCATAAATCCAGTTTAACATAAAAACTATAAAAAGCCTGGCTTTGTCTGGCTTTTTAATCATACTCATAGCCTATCAATTTTGGTTGCCGACATTAACCTTAAAATTATGTATGTTAATGGAGGTAGTCATATTCAAACTTTCCTAGATGAATGGTTAATCGCCAAAACAAGAGAAGCGGAGCAGAGAGTAGGAAGTTATACAGAGGCTAGGCCTGCAAGATTTTTAAAATTGAAGCCAGCTGGTTATCCACTAAAGGATTTCTCAAGGAATTATCCTATAAATGTTAGTGATGAGAAGCTTTTTGAAATCTATGCCAAAGAACAGTGGATGGGAGCGACTATAAAGAATGGTGACTTTCTCTTCGACCAGAGGTTAATTCCCGACTTTGCGTTTCGTGTTATAAAGGTTCTGCCTGCCGGGGATGTGATGATAACAGAAAACACGCGGATTTCCCTTGAAAAGAACAATGGAGAGGGTAAGTTAGATTATGGTGTGAAATTCAGTGATGTTATAGGCCATGTAAAGATAAAGGATAAATGCAAAATTATAATGCAATATCTTCAGGAGCCTGAGAAATTCGGGTACTGGGCACCCAGAAATGTACTTTTCTATGGCCCTCCCGGAACTGGCAAAACTATGACTGCCAAGGCTCTGGCCTCAGAAACATCAGCGAATCTATTTATGATAAGAGCAACTGAACTCATAGGTGAGTATGTTGGTGATGGAAGCAAGAGGATTCACGAGTTATACAGTGCTGCACTAAACTCTTCTCCTTCTATAATCTTTATTGATGAACTTGATGCAGTGGGCCTCGACAGAAGTTATCAGAGTGTGCGAGGTGATGTGAGTGAGATAGTAAATGCTCTCCTGACTGAACTGGAGGGTATAAACGACAACGTTGGTATTGTGACTATAGCTGCCACAAATAATCCTGTCATGCTTGACAGAGCTCTCAGGTCAAGGTTTGAAGAAGAACTTTCCTTTGAACTTCCAGGAGAAAAAGAACGCCTTGAAATCCTTAAGTTCTATTCTGCAAAACTACCCCTGAAACTCAAAGCCAATCTCAAAAAGTACTCACAAAAGACAAAGGGCTTCTCAGGTAGGGATTTGAAGGATAAGCTTCTAAAAGTTTCTCTACATAGAGCTATACTGGATGAAAGTAAGACTGTAACAAAGAAGCATCTGGATTATGCTCTCAAGCAGCTTGAAAATAATCAAAAAGTTAACGAAATGCTCTACACATGAACATTATGAAGTTCTTTGCTTTGAAGTGTGAAGAAGCTGTTGGTCACGAAGCTCTTGCGAACCTGCCAGAAATCCAGATTTCTGATGCTAGAGCTGTTGCAGGCGAGGAGCATATTGCCTTTGCAATTGCCCAAGCACACAGAGCTTTCAGTAATAGCTACAATATATCTCGTAATAAGCAGATTGAGGTTCTTATAAGAGCTTCTGCCCAGCGTCAGATAAATGTTGCTATTGACAGGCTAGGTGTTGATAATACCAGAGATGTCGTTGTGATTGCTGAGATGTTCCCAGAGGAATTTATCAGGCAATATAAATGCAGGGAATGTAAAAAAGTGCTGGAGATAACTCCTGAGAAACTTGATTATCTCAAAAAACTTTTCAATATAAATGAGAGGGAACTTGAAGCAGTAGGTGCAGGAAGTTTTGATGAGATGAGAGAAGCTATAAAGAATATAATTATTGAGAGGATAGCCCTTCTCAACCTCTAAAGATAATTCTGTTACTCTCCAAATTCTCTTGTTGTTAAAAGAAAGCTCATTCAATAATTCAATATGTTGCTATTCTTGGTTCAAATTCTGTTTCAGGGCGGGTGGTCTAGTTGGTTATGACGGCGGTCTCACACACCGCAGGTCGAGAGTTCGAATCTCTCCTCGCCCACTAAACAATTTCTCTCAGACTATCCACAAACATTTTATTTTCATTTTCAAGACCAACACTAACTCTGAAGTATTCCTCACTTAATCCAGGGAAAGAGCCACAGCCCCTGACTATAATTCCTTTCCTGAACAGGTCCTCCACAATTTCAGGCTTTCCTTCTACTTTAATCAGCACAAAGTTGCCTTGAGAATCATATGCTTTTAAGCCTAGGCCTCTTGCCCTTTTTATAATATATTCCCTGCCATTTCTTGCAAGTTTTACACTTCTCTCAAGATGCTCCACATCCTTCAAAGCTGCAAGGGCAGCATTCTGAGCTACAAAAGAAACATTGAATGGCTGCTTTACCTTAAGTATCAATTCCTTCAAAGCAGTGTTACAGGCACAGTAACCAGCTCTTAGTCCTGCAAGACCAAAGGCCTTAGAAAATGTTCCTGTAACTACAAGGTTGGAATAAGTTTCAGTCAGTTCAGCCATAGAACTTTCACTAAACTCCTTATAAGCTTCATCAAGCACAACAACTTTTTCAGTTTCAAGAATCTCTTCCAGCTCACTTTCAGAGATTGAGTTTCCTGTTGGGTTGTTTGGAGAACAGATGAAAATCAGTTTTGTTTTAGATTCTACAGAATTTAAAATACTATTCACATCAAATGAGAAGCTATTCTTACCCTTCTTAAGGGGTATATTATATGGAATGCCGCCGTACATCTTCACAAGAATGCTATAGTAGGAGAAGGTAGGTACAGCAATTAAAGCAGAATTTCCATATTCAACAAATATCTTAACAATCTGCTCAAGGACATCATCACTCCCATTACCCACAACAATCTCAGAATTTATATTCATATACTCCTTAAGAGCAGAGCATAAATCTTTAGCCTCTGGGTCTGGGTAGAGGTGAGATACCTTCAAAGCCTCCTCTGCAGCCTCCAGAGCAGCTGGAGAAGGGCCCAGAGGATTTTCATTTGAGGCGAGTCTGATTATATTATCAACCTCTATGCCATAGATACTGGCAATCTCCTCAATAGTCTTTCCTGATACATAGAGAGGAACGTTAGATATACTCTTCTTTACAAATTTTTCAAGCTTCATGTTCAATTTCTCCCAAGATGGTATCAAGCTTATCTATAACCTCATCAATCTGAACCTCTGTGATTACAAGAGGTGGAGTGAACCTCAGTGTTGTGTCATGAATACAGTTGAGAAGCAGCCCAAGTTTCAGTCCCTGATTTACAATACCCGAGCAACTTCTATTAAGCTCTAGACCAATCATCATACCTCTGCCACGAACTTCTTTAACCAGCCTATGCTTTTCTTTTATCTCTTCAAGCCTGTTCATGAAATATTTTCCCAGCCTTCTGCTCGCCCCTATAAGTTTCTCGTCAAGGAGCACATCCACAGTTTCTCCCGCAACTCTTGTGGCAAAAGGATTTCCTCCGAATGTGGAAGCATGGTCCCCAGACTTAAAGGCTTCCATAACCTCAGCTTTTGCAAGCATGGCACCTATTGGTAAGCCTGAACCGAGAGCCTTTGCCAGAGTGAATATATCAGGTTTAACTTCGAAGTGCTGCCAGGCGAAGAACTCTCCTACTCTACCCATACCTGTCTGAACCTCATCAAAAATCAGAAGAACATCTTTATCCTCGCAGATTTCCCTGACTCCTCTTAAGTAGTCACTGGGAGGCACAATTATTCCACCCTCACCTTGAATCGGTTCAAGAATGACAGCACCTGTATCACCAGAAACAGCTTTTTCTAAGGCTGTAAGGCTACCATACTCTATGTGTTTGAACCACTGCAGGAGAGGCTCAAAATCTCTTTTATACTTTTCCTGTCCTGTTGCTGAAAGTGCTCCTAAAGTCCTTCCATGAAAGGAGTTTTTCATGGCTATTATCTCCTTTCTGCCACTGTATTTTCTTGTCAGCTTTAAAGCAGATTCCACTGCCTCAGCACCTGAATTACAGAAAAAGCTACTGTAACCTCCAGAGAGCTTATAGAGCCTTTCAGCAAGAGAAATCTGATTTTCAATATAATATAAGTTTGAAGTGTGCATCAGTCGGGATGCCTGGTCAGCTATGGCTTCAACAATTCTCGGATGAGAATGTCCCAGATTCAATACAGCTATTCCAGCTATACAGTCTATATACTCTTTATCTTCTATATCCCTGAGAATAACACCTCTACCCTCTTTAAAAACTACTGGAAGTCTTGAATATGTCTGGGCTACATACTTCCTATCCTTTTCAATGAACTCCTGCATGCTCCTGTGCTTGATTTGAGAGAATATAAAATTTTGCTTTACCTATTCTCGCTCCACCAGGGTGTGGAGGGATTTTCGTCGATATATAATGCAATCCAATCTCTTTCTGTTACTCTATCTTTTATATGGTATAATCTCAAAAATAGGGAAACCATCTCTTTATATTGATAATATTCAAAAATTCTTCCCCTTAAAATTAAAAAACTCTCTTTACCAGTATCAATCACTTTTCCAGAATCAATTTTGATAGCTATAACTTCACCTTCACCAGAGAGCTTTCCAAGCTTCTCTTCAATATGCTGTTCGATAGCCTTATAATTTTCTGCTTTAGAAAAAAGTGAGGCAGAGACATAATCTCTGTAATGCCTAATCTTTTTCTCTCTGGCGAGACTCTCAAGCTCCTTCAGTATATCCTCACTTAAACTCATTTTTTACCTCATAGCCCGAGCCCAAATTCCGGGAAATAAGGAGCAAGGATTGCCTCTATCCTCAGCTCAATTCCAAAGTAGAAAGCAATACCCATAATTATAATTATTATTCCTGCCACCTTCTTTATACTCTTGTTATATTTGCTGATGCCCTCTATCCTTGAGGTTGCATACTTACCGAGATAAGCCACTGCCAGCATAGGTATTCCAATACCGATAGAATAAAGGAAAAGAGACAACCCACCAACGAGAACCTGTCCTTTCAGGGCAACTGCTGTGAGCACAGTGCCAAGAACAGGGCCAACGCATGGGATCCATACAACTCCGAGAGATGTACCGAGAATTAGGGCACCACTCCATCCTTCTCCCATTCCAGATGAGGTAGCTAGATTTAACTTATTCAGAAGAACAGAAGAGTACATAATAAAATAATTGTTGAGCTTATCAGAGACAAGGAAAAATCCCATTATAATAATAAGAGCTATGCCCACAATCCTGAGACTACTACTTATTTTAGCTCCAGCCATACCCCCAACCTGAGAGATTATAACTCCCATCAGAGTAAAACTAATAGCTACTCCAAGAACAATAAAAATAGGTCTTAGCTTTGAACCTGTACTCCCTGCCATAACAATAGGTATCAGAGGAAAAACACAAGGCGAAGTAACACTAACTATACCCGCCACAAAGGATAAAAAGACAAGCTGTAAATCCATACCTACACCTATTACACAAAAAAATTTATTAATAATTCAACATATGTATCATCATGAAAAAAATAGGAATACTTTCAGATTCCCATGATAACATGAAACTTCTGAAAAAAGCAGTGGAAAAGTTGAATAAACTCGAAATAGACTTAGTTCTTCATGCAGGAGATATAGTTGCGCCTTTTTCTGCCCGATTACTTGGAGAGCTGAACGCACCTGTCAGATTTGTATTTGGCAATAATGATGGTGAAAGGCAACTTCTGAGGAAGGTGGTAGGAGAGCTGAACTCTGAAATTGATGACTTTCTTGAAACAGAGTTTTCAGGAAAGAATATTGCACTCTATCATGGCACAGACAGAAGAATTCTTGATTTAATTGTAGAGAGCCAGCGCTACTTCCTTGTGGCTACCGGGCATACCCATGAAAAATATGTAAAGAAAGTAGGCAATACTCTTGTCGTAAACCCTGGGGAATTGTGTGGTTACCTGACAGGTGAAGCCACATTTGCAGTTTTGGATTTGGAAGAAGGAGAAGTGCAATTTGAACTGCTAAAATAATGCTATGATAGAATGTAGGAAAAATTTATTAGAACAGAGTTCATATTTGCCAATGAATGGAAGGAAAAACTTTTAAAGTTGCAGGTTTACTTATAGTAATTTTAGGATTAGCCTTCTTCTATTTTGCCTGTATTGAGAAGCATTTCTATATTACACTAGGTTTTGCAGCCCTTGCCATAGCTCTGGTAATTTTCGGGCTGCTTTTTATATTAAACAAAAATAGAGAAAAGAGGGATAAGGCTGCCAAAGCCTCAGAGAAGTTAATATGTCCGAACTGTAAAGAAGAGGTGATAAGTGCAGGAAAATTCTGCGGGAACTGTGGAGCACTTCTGGAGAATAGAAAGCTATGATACTTAAGCCAGTCTATACACTATATCAATACATTCTTGAAAAGCAGGTGAAGGTAGAAAAGATTCCAGAGCATATAGCAATAATAATGGACGGGAACAGAAGGCTGGCAAAAACCATAGGAAAACCTCCATGGTTTGGGCACCGTCTGGGAGCACAGCGTCTTGAAGATGTGATAGAGTGGTGTATTTGGCTTGGAATTAAAAGTATAACTGCCTATGCCTTCTCCATAGAAAACTTCTCCCGTAGTGAGAAGGAAATAAATTATCTATTTGACCTTTTTGAGGAATATTTCTATAAGGTAGCTGATGATGAGAGAATCAGAAAAGATGAAGTTAAAGTTAAAGCAATAGGACGGCTGGAAAAGTTTCCAGATAGAGTATTGAAGGCTATAAGATATGCTGAAGAAAAAACAAAAAACAACAGAAACCTTCTTCTTAATATTGCAATGGCATACGGAGGAAGGCAGGAGCTTGTGGATGCAATAAAAAAGATTGCCGTAAAGGTAAAAGCTGGAGAGGTCGAAATAGAGAATATAGATGAAAAGCTTGTTTCAGGGCACCTCTATACCAGTGGAGTAAAAGACCCTGATTTAATTATAAGAACTTCTGGCGAGGAGCGCATCTCAGACTTCCTGCTATGGCAGAGTGCCTACTCTGAATTATATTTTTGTGAAACCTTTTGGCCCAGTTTTAGAAAGATTGATTTTCTTAGAGCAATAAGAACATATCAACAGAGAGAAAGGAGATATGGTAGGTAATGGCAAGAAATATAACCATTGATATTGATAATTTAAATCTTAAAGGTGAAGGGACAGGAGAATACAAGGGAAATCAGATAACGGTTGATTTTGGCTATCCCGGCGATAGAGTTGTGGCAAGGCTTTTTGGCAGGGGTAAGGCAAAAGCTGAGACGATTTTAAAACCCTCCAGCTATAGAAGTTCTCCCCCATGTTCAGCCTTCTCAATCTGTGGAAGCTGCAGATGGCAGGGAATCAGCTATAAGGCACAGCTTGACTTCAAGGCTGAGAGAATAGAGAGAATTTTTGGCATTAAAGCTCCAGTCTTACCCTCTCCCAGAATCTGGTACTACCGCAATAGAATGGACTATACAGTCGGAAGAGAAGCTATAGGGATGCGTATATACAGAACTTACTATAAAGTGGCAAAGGCAAGGCGATGTCTACTTCAGAGTGAGGAGGGCAATGAAATAATAAGACGTTCTGAAATTTTCTTTAAAAATAAAAAGTTGAAGCCATATAATCTCAGAAACCATGAAGGTTTTCTCAGATATATTGTTGTCAGAGAAGGGAAATTCACAGGAGATAGGCTTGTTACGGTGGTTACATCTGAAGGTGACTTTCCACTGGAAGAATATTATAATGAGATAGAAGATATATCCTCTAATGTAATATGGGCAGTTAATGCAGGCATGAGTGATGTTTCTCAGGGTGAAATCAGAAAAAAAATAGGAAACAGTTATCTTAATGAAAAAATTTCAAATATAAATTTCGAAATTCCGGCTTTCTCTTTCTTCCAGACCAACAGCTATCAGGCTGAAAATCTGGTGGATATTGCTGTTGATAAGGCAGAGCTTGATGGGAGTGAGGTTGCTGCAGATCTTTACTCTGGTGTTGGAACCTTCTCCTTTGCTCTTGCCAGAAAGGTGGATAAAGTTTTTGGTATAGAGGAGGATGTGGAGGGTGTCAAAGCTGCAGAGCAAAATGCAGAGTTGAATGATATAAAGAATGTTAGATTTGTTTCAGCTAAAGCGGAAGAGGGAATGAGCGACCTTGATGAAATTGATGTTGCTCTTCTGGACCCGCCAAGAGCTGGAGTCCACAAAAAGTTAATAAAAGCACTTCTCGAGTCTCAACCAGAAAAAATAATCTATATTTCATGTAACCCCGTAACTCAGGCTGAAGATATAAAGAAGCTGAAAGGTTATAAGCTTGAGGAAATCATACCCATTGATATGTTTCCACACACTCCTCATGTTGAGAATATAGCTGTACTAAGAAGAATCTAGAGTAGATGCTCTGCAAAGATGAGGCTGAACTCAAATATGAAGACAAGAGTCAAAGCTATTACAATAGGTGTTATAGGTGTAGGGTCAGGAGAAAAAAAGAATCCCAGTGCTAGGAGAATGGCATATACATATCGCCTCCTGTGTTTCAGCCAGCTCACAGTTACAAGTTTGGCTTTTACAAGAAAGGCGATAGCAAGGGGTAGTTGAAATATAAGACCAATACTCAGAATCATTACTCCAACAGCAGATACAAATCTGCTTAGAACAAGCATGGGTTCAGCAGTCTTCTGTGCATAAAAAACTAAAAATTTCGTTGAAGGTGGAATAACTACAAAAAATGAAAAGAGTAAGCCCAAGGTTAAGAGTATAAATGAACTTGGGACAATCCTGACAAAAAGATGCTTTTCATCAGGATAAAGTCCTGGTTCTACAAACCTGAAAATCTCATAAATAATTACAGGGGTGGCAATATAAATCCCAATTACAACAGATATTAGAAGGATACTATAAATGTATTCAATAGGACTCAGAGCAATAACCTTGGTACCCTTGGGGAGAAAGTAATGTATCATAAATGGTATTATCCTGCTGCCAAAGACAAAAGCTATAATGATAGAGGCTAATACAACTGCCACAATAGCTACAGCAAGCCTGTTTCTGAGCTCTTTAAGATTCTCTACAAGCTCCTGTATTTCAGTTTTATTTAGCTCTTTCATATTTTCATCATCTCAACTTTCTCAACTCTAACCCAGAAGGTAATTTCCTGTCCTGCAAGGGGTGAAAGTACTGGAGCTCTACCTCTTTCTCCTCCACATTTGTAACTAGGGCAAAGCCCTTATCAGTCTTAATTTCAAGCCCGCTTTCAGGAGTCATATTATTATTTTTAAAAGCTTCAATTGACACCTTTTCAATAGGATACTCATCATTGTGGTCATAACCCTCCTCTACATCAAGTCTAAACTTGCTGGGGTGGGCAATATTGTCTCACATTCACGTCATTCTTTTCATATTATGGGTGATATCATGGCTAACAAAATCAAAGAATTCGAACAGGAAAAATTTAAAAAATGGGTAAGAGGTTTAAATAAAGAAAGCATACAAAATTATAGAAATGGTATGAAACTTTATATGAAATTTACGATATTGTGAGCGGGAAAGAACAAATAAAACAGGTAGTGAGGAAAAGCAGCGCCCAGAGAAAGCTTGGTTGAATGAATGACCTGAAAGAGATAAAAAAAATCATGGAGGTTCATAAAAAAGAGCTTGAAGAGAAATATCAGGTTAAAAGCATAGGTATCTTTGGATCTGTCGTAAGGGGAGAACAGAAGAAGACCAGTGATGTGGACATACTGGTAGATTTCCATGAGGTACCAGACCTTTTAGAGTTTGTGGCTCTGGAAAGGCGCTTGGAGGAGATTCTGGGAATCAAGGTGGACCTGGTGCGCAAACAGATCATCCGGCACGAACTTCAAGACCGGATACTATCAGAGGTGGTGGAGACTTGAAAAGGGATTACGGACTCTATCTCAAAGACATCTTGGAGTGCATCGACAGGATAGAGGAGTTTATTGCAGGCATAGATTTTGACCAGTTTGTAGAAGATGATAAGACAACGAGTGTCGTAATCAGGAAAATCGAAGTCATCGGCGAGGCCACCAAAAACCTCCCGGCAGAACTGAGGGATAAATATCCAGAAGTTCCATAGACTGACATGGCTCGCATGAGGGACAAAATCATCCATTTCTACTTTGGAGTTGACCATGAAATCATCTGGCGGGTCGCAAAGGAGAGATTGCCGGAGATAAAACCCTATAGAAAGATTCTAAAGGAGGCTATATAAAATGAAACACTTCCACACAATTGCAGTCCCCCACAAAGACCGCTGGAGTTAGTGTGGAAGAGCAATCTTTCAGTCCAGACATTGGTTTTCCTTCAGAAACTTACAATTTGATAAGCAAGAAAGTTCATACCCTTCGGGGTTAAGATGAATTGTGAAAGGGTACCATAGAACACAAGAGGGAAAGAGTAGGTTCTCTTTCGTTTTCCTCAAGACTTTCCATCACCTATGCTCTCCTCCTTTTCCCAGTATTTTACCACACCATAAGCCTTCACAGATGTTCTTTCTGACTACCTGATGAAAGAAACACCCACCTTCCCTATCACCTACCAAGAAGCCCATCACTGGTAATATGCACCTTAGCCTTCCACACAGCCTAAATTTCTTGGGCAAAATATCGCAATTTTAATCAAAACTCTCCGTGTCCTTAATAATAAACCCTTCATCCTCTGCAGCCCCAAGCAATTTTTTATCAGAGCAAACAAACACCAGTTTTTCTGTGGAAGATTCGTAAAGCTTAGGCTGAGGGAGTAAAGCGGTTTAAAAAAGGGCTCAAATTACCGTCGAGAAAGTAAAGAGGAAGGGTTGGGCGGTAGTGTGCAGGGATGAATCTGTGTTCGTCTATGACTCAGTGATTCGGTGGGTATGAGCGAAGAGAGAGTCCAAACCCGTAGTTCTGACGACAGGACCCCACAGGAGGACATACTTGTTCGGTGCACTGGGCATGGTCGGCAGACAGCTGTTCCGCCAGTACTCAAAGATAAACGGCGAATTCTTCCTGTCCTTCCTCAAATAGATGAAATGGAAGTGGAAACGGTTCTACCTGTTCATCTACGGTCAGTCGTGGCATAAGTCCAAGAAGGTGCGACACTTCTTCGAGGGGAACCAAGATTCTATAGTAATGGTGTGGTTTCCCATTTGCTCTCCTAAGCTGAACCCTGTTGAGGAGCCGTGGAGGCAGCTGAAAGACGAGCTGCAGGCGAACTGACTGCATTCTTCATTTGATGAGATGAAGAGGGCGATTGGAAAGAAGGTAAGGACAAAGAGGTTCAAGGTTGATGTAGTCAAATACTTAATTTGTTAACTATATCGTTGTTTAACAAGCGTGGTCATTTCAATAGGAATTATAGTCATTTTAGCAACCTTTGAGCGTTATTGAAAACTTCTCCATCCACACTTTTGAATATCCCATTTTTCTTTTTTCCATAATACTCGTGATGGTGGAG
>VAOW01027197.1_pt1 | contig 11610 bp, 12 predicted proteins | sample 3393921 | NCBI WGS metagenome assembly VAOW01 (sample SAMN08290428, study PRJNA428436) | hydrothermal vent metagenome | isolation source: Deep-sea hydrothermal vent chimney | place: Indian Ocean: Southwest Indian Ridge | depth 2742 m m
CATGTAGCGCTGCCATACTCAAAAAAGAGTTTAGCATACCATTAAACCTTTTATATAATTGGAACTATGAACAGCCTGACAAATTCTATAGCCCCGATAGATATCGCTCTTAGGAGAAGATTATCATATAGGGTATAGTTACTTTATGAAGATACGAAACGAAGAAGATTTAGACTTTGTGTGCTATGGGCTAAATTAAAACAAGATAGGATTAAGTTCATGGCTTAATCTTCTAATTTACTTAAAAATTCTAAAAGTCCCTTGGGTAAAAAGAGAAATCACAAGCTGACTGCGTTAAAGGTTCTTGAAACTACTAGTAGTTCATACAAACTTTCGCCTTGCATTAGTCCTCTTTTTGAGGTTTTAAAAATTGGGTTTTCTTTTGGATAGGCACTTGTGCAATAAGTCTATTGTTTTACTTTTTTAAAAAGTAAAAATATAATAGCTGAGATACCAGAACTTCCAACAACCATGCTCATAATTACAATTTGATATCTAGCGGCTACTAGTGGACTGATGCCTGAGAGGATTTGTCCTGTCATAAGACCTGGAAGCGAAACCAAACCAACTGCCAAAAGTACATTTACACGAGGCAACATGGCAGCTCTAAAGGCAAACAAACGAGCTTCTTTATAGCTAACTCTTTGTATCTCATTTTCAAACCTCTCTGCTGCTTGAGCTACTGAATTCATGGCATTTGCATATATCATACCAGCTAAAGGAATCGCAATCATGGGTGTATATAGTGGTTTTGTATCAATTATAAAAGCTAAAACTAATAGTAAATTAGCGGTACCTCCAATCGAGATAGAGATAAATACATGCCAATAATTGATAAGATTTTTATGTTTAAAATTACGTAAGGCTATCATACTTGAAACAGATATCATAAACAGTACTACCGCACCACCAACAAAAATAGAGCTTGATTTAAATATCGCATCTAAAACATAGCCTATAATTAAAAGCTGTATAACCATTCTAACAGTTGCGTATCCTATCTCTTTTGCATCATTAACCCATATATAATAAAAATAGGCGACAACACCCATGGGTAGCATTATGTAAAATAAATGTATTATTGGTATATCGTGCATTATAATTGTAATCCTAAAGGTTTGTTTAGTCTCAAGTTTCACCACATTGTATCATTTCAAAAGCAATATTTTAAAACACATCTGGTAAAATCTTAAATATTTTAGGCTTTGCTTGAAACCAACTTTAAACTGCATCAAAACTTAACAGGTGTTTAAAAAATTAGAGTTTATAAAAAGTTGTCTTGACAAATTATGGTAGTATAGAAATCCTTTGATTTTTTTGTAACCTATCTTACAGTTTTAATCCTGGAGCTTTCCACATTGAAGTTGTAACCCCTTTGTCAACAAGTCTTAGTTGTAATCTATAGGCTTCTTTAAACTTTATTTTCATATCATCATATATCTTTTTGTTTTCTAAATTTGGTTTATATATTTTGTCCCAAACAACTAACTTTTTTGAGGCAGAGATCAGATCTTTATAGATGCCAGCACCAACGCCAGCGGCTATGGCAGTACCAAGCGCTGTGGCTTCTGTTACTTTTGGGATTTTTACCTCACAACCTGTTGCATCTGCTAATATTTGCGACCAAAGAGCACCTTTGCTAGCACCTCCTGCAAATACAAGAGTATCTATTTTTATGTCTGTGAATTTTGATATTTTATCAAGGTTTATACTAGAAACAATAGCTGCATTTTCCTCCAAGCTTCTAAACATCGATATAGGATTACATGCAGTTGCGTCTAAATTTAGATTTAAAAAACTAGGAGCTGCGTGATACCATTTTTTATAATTCATGCTATCTGAAAATATAGGAATAATGCCATAAGAGCCAACAGGAACACTCTTGGCTTTTTTCTCTAAAACTGTATATGGATCAATATTTTTTTCTTGAGCATATTTTTTTTCTATCTCACAAAAAGCATCTCTAAACCAACGCATAACAAGACCACTAAAAAAGGTTATCCCCTCAACTTGTGAGAGTTTATCTATTGCATGTGGATTTACGCGAACTGACATATCTTTTGGAGGTGATATTTTATTGGAAATATTTACAACTTGTTGCCAAAATGAACCGCCAAATATTGCAACATCTCCAATTTCAACGACACCTAAACCAATAGATCCCATCTGAACATCACCACCACCTACGACAACCTTTACGTCTGTGCTTAAGTCTGTTTGTTTACTTGCTTTTTTATTTACATTGCCAATAAGAGTTCCAGTTTGTACGCATGATGGGAAAATATTATCTTTTAATCCAATCATGGTTGCCATACTCTTATCCCAATCTCTTTTTAAGAGTGAGAATATTCCTGTAGTTCCACTATTACTAGGATCCGTTACTATTTTGTCGCAAAGCTTAGCTAAAATCCAATCACTTATCATAGATATGTAAGCTACTTTGTCATATATCTCTGGTTTATTGTTTTTTAACCACAATATACGCGCAAGAGCGCCGAGTGCAAAAGTTTGACCAGATATTGCATAAAATTTCTCTTCGATATTTGAAAAATTTTGTTTCAACCATGTTACCTCTTCGCTAGCTCTTGCATCAACATTAGCAACTCCAAAAAGTTCATCACCATTTTTATCATAAAGAATGATTCCCTCACGCATACTAGTCGCACTAACCGCTGTAATATCACTACCCTTTAAATTGGCATCAAAAAGAGATTCTTTTATGCATGTGCTTGTAAGAATCCAATTTTTATCCCAATCAAAGCTCATGCTATTTTTAACATGATTTTCAGCGATATGCGTCCATTCATGTTGAGACATGCCAAGTTGATTGCCTTTTTCATCAAAGATAACTGCCCTCACGCTTCCAGTTCCAGCATCTATTGCCATTAAATAATTTTTCATCTCTTAAGCTTAGCCTGCTCTAGTTCCCAATACTCCATTTCAAAACTATCTTTTTCATTTATGCTTTTATATCCGCCGAGCTTATCTGCTCTAAGAACTGCTAACATGGTATGAGATACTATATTATCAATAATCATCGCTTCTTGCTCATTTTTACCAAAACTAACAATACCAAAATCTTTTATCACAGCATAGCAAGGAGTTGGATTTAGGCATATTTCATTTGTTGCAAATTTTTTAAAATATGTTAGATAATCTTTTTTAAATTTATCTACTGCTTTTTGAATATTTGTATCTTTTAAAATAAGTGGCACTCTTTTAGTTTTAATGATATGTTCTGGTGTTAAGACGCCTTTAGTCACAAATTGTTTCAAATCTGGCATTGAAGCGTATGTATAAGCTAAATCACAACGGTTGACCTTTAAAACTACCTCATAGTCTTTTTCTTTTGAAATAATCTTTTGTAAGCTATCTAAATTAAACTTCTGAGTTAAATCGCTTTGTTTTAACTCTATTTTGGTATTTATTTCTAAAAATTCTTGAGCAATTTGTACAGCATCTATCATTTTTGTATAAGATTTCTTTGCATCATCATCAAAAGTAAAGATGCCGTGATTGTGTAAAATAATTCCTTTACATGTAAGCCAATCCAAATCTCGTGTCATTTTATAAATAGTATGTGCTAAGATAAATCCTGGCATAACGTATGGGATAATTAAAAAATTAGGGTAAAGTTTTTTAATATTTTTTAAACCTGTTTTAGAATTTGAAATAGTTACAATAGCATCAGCATGCGTGTGATCTACAAATTTAAAGGGTATGATTGCATGTAAAATTGCCTCAACAGAAGGGTTTGGAGCATCACTACGTAACATCGCATTTTTTTGAGCTTGTACCATTTTACTATCACTTAAATACTCTAAATCTGCCATCTCTTTTAATGTTTTTAGCAACACAGGGGCAAACCCTTGTGCTTTAATATCTACTAAATCCCAACCACTACCTTTAACATAAAGTACCTCTTGATTATTTTGAAGAATTTTAACCGAAGTATTACCTCCACCATGGAGAACTAGTTCGTCATTTTTACCTAAAAGATTTGAGGTATAAACCCTTTTTTCTAAATCATCTGTAAAATTTTTGGCAACCTCATCATCATACAAATTTTTCAAACTTTAACCTAAAACTTCTAATTCGTCTGTATATTTTTTGGCACAATAAGACCCATAATTACTTTTATAAATCTTATAATGCTCTGAGTGTTTATGACTATTTAACGCTTTTTCATCTCTCCATGTTTCTATCGCTATAAATTTTTCAGGTCTATTTTTATATTGAAGAATTTCATAAAAAATAGATCCATCTTCCATTTTTGATGGCTTAACCATAGCCTCTAAAAGCTCTTTCATTTTATCTACGCTATCAGGTTTTGCTATAAATGTTACACGTTTAGTAATTATCATGACTACATCTGCTCTCTCATTCTTGTTAAATAATCTTTATAATCTTTCATATCCAAATCAGTTTTTCTAGCAACACCATCTTCAATAGCTGCTTGTGCAACCGCAGCTGCAACCCATGGAAGTACCCTTTTATCAAATGGTGAAGGAATAATATATTCATGTCCAAAAGTCATATCATCGCCTCTATTGTGAGCCTTTTTAACATAATCTGGAACATCTTCACGAGCCAATGAAGCAAGTGCTTTTGAAGCAGCCATTTTCATATTTTCAGTTATTTTAGTTGCTCTAACATCTAATGCACCTCTAAAGATTTGAGGAAAACCTAAAACATTATTTACTTGATTTGCAAAATCGCTTCTACCTGTACCTATAATAAGATCGGGACGAGCCTCTTTTGCAAGTGGCGGCATGATTTCTGGTGTTGGATTCGCACAAGCAAAAATAATTGGATTAATATCAGACATAGATTTAACCATCTCAGGCGTAATTAAACCAGGTTGAGAAAGACCAAGCACCATATCAGCACCTTTTATCGCATCTTTTAAAGTTCTATCTGACGTATCAAATGCAAACTCTTGCTTATATTTATTTAAATCATCTCTTTTGTTATGAATTACACCTTTTGAATCGAGCATAGTGATATTTTTAACACCAAGACGTTTATACATCCTAGAGCATGCGATTCCAGATGCACCAGCACCAATAACAACAACTTTTAAATCTTCTGCTTTTTTACCACTCATCTGCAAAACATTCATAAGTCCAGCAGTTGTAATAACAGCTGTACCGTGTTGGTCGTCATGAAAAACTGGCACATTACATATCTCTTTTAGTCTATCTTCAATCTCAAAACATCTCGGAGCTGAAATATCTTCAAGATTAATTCCACCAAAACTATCGGCCATTCTTGCAACGGTTTGTATAATTTCTTCGCTATCTTTTGTATTTAATTCAATATCAATAGCATCAACATTTGCAAAGGCTTTAAATAAAACACCTTTACCTTCCATTACCGGCTTGCCAGCTAAATGACCAATATCGCCAAGACCTAAAACTGCGGTACCATCAGTAACTACTGCAACTAAATTACCTTTATTTGTATAATCATACGCCTTATTAATATCTTTTTCAATCTCAAGACATGGATACGCAACACCGGGACTATATGCCATAGCTAACTCTTTTTCAGTTTGACAACTTTTAGTTAACAGTGTACCTGTTTTACCATTTGTATCAAATTCGCTTTGTGCTTTGTGATAATCTAGTGATTCTTGTTCAAAATTACTCATTTAATCTCCTTAATTGTTTATGACTTAATTATATACAAAAATAATAAACAGGTATTATATTTTTTCTATAACGACTCCATTGTCTTGTAAAAATTTTGAAATAATTTTGGATTCATTGTATTCATAAGCAACTGTATAAACTATTCGCTTTATACCACTTGCAATTAGATTTTTACTACACTCACTACAAGGTTCTAAGGTTACATAAACAGTAGCACCCTCAATACTAATACCTTTTCTAGCTGCCCATATTATAGCATTCATTTCAGCATGAATTTCGTATGTTTTAGACCATTCATGATGCTCTTTTGTATATACATTATCCCAATGCTCGTTGCAATTTGTATATCCTGCTGGAGTTCCATTATAACCTGTGCTTAAGATCCTACCATCTTTTACGATAACTGCTCCAACTTGCTTTGAAATACATTTTGATGCGCTAGCTATCTCTTTTGCAATATTTATAAAATGAATATCGCTTATCACTTGCCATCCTTAAATAAACTTATGGTATTATATCACAATACAATGTGTATTTTTATCTAAGAAACTGACCTTATATGCTTTTGCAAAAAAAGCGGGTAAAGTCCTCTTGTTTCTCAAAAAACACTGTTTTTTGTAGCTTTAGGGGATTGCTCGTTGTAGTACATAACATCGGTAAGAAAGTAAAAATATCTTATTTTTTAAAACATAATTTTTGGAGCAAAATAGATGGACACAAAGCAAATAAAATCGTTAATGCAAGACTTTGACAAGAGTGGTCTTAGTAAATTTAGACTAAAAAATGAAATTTTAGAACTAGAGTTTGAAAAAACTTTTACTACATCAACTGTTGTTAATACACCAGTTATCACGCAACAGCCACAACAGATGATATCTACTGAAGCTAAATCAGAGACTTTTTCTGGTGAAGCTATATTGTCTCCAATGGTTGGAACATTTTATGCATCACCTTCACCTGATTCTGCTCCTTTTGTCAAAAAAGGTGATATGGTTAAAAAAGGACAAGTATTGGGAATTTTAGAAGCAATGAAGATTATGAATGAACTTGAAGCTGAATTTGATTGTAAAATTATAGATATTTTAGTTAGTGATGGACGTCCAGTTGAATATGATATGCCATTATTTGAAATTAAAAAGATTTAACAAATGGCTGAAATAAAACGAATTCTTGTTGCAAATCGTGGAGAGATTGCTCTTCGCGCTATTAGAACAATCAAAGAGATGGGCAAAGAGGCTGTTGCAGTTTATTCTACTATAGACAAAGAGTGTGAATATTTAAAGTTAGCCAACAGTGCTATTTGTATCGGAAAAGGTCCGAGTAATGAAAGTTACTTGAGCGTTCCAGCTATAATCTCAGCAGCTGAAATTAGTAATTGTGATGCAATATTTCCAGGCTACGGCTTTTTAAGTGAAAATCAAAATTTTGTTGAGATATGTGCTCATCATAATATAAAATTTATTGGACCAACACCTGATGTGATGGCACTTATGAGTGACAAGTCAAAAGCAAAAGAGATGATGATATCAGCTGGCGTTCCAGTTGTTGCTGGTAGTGATGGGGCGATAGACGATATACAAAATGCAAAAAAACGAGCCAAAGAGATAGGTTATCCAGTGATTCTTAAAGCTGCGCAAGGTGGCGGTGGTCGTGGTATGCGTATTGTAGATGATGAAAGTTATCTTGAAAATGCTTTTTTAGCAGCAGAGAGTGAAGCTATTATCGCTTTTGGTGACGGCACGATTTATATGGAAAAATTTATTGATAATCCTCGCCATATAGAGGTTCAAATAATGGCAGATTCGCATGGCAATGTTATTCATATTGGCGAGAGAGACTGTTCAATGCAAAGGCGTCATCAAAAATTAATAGAAGAATCGCCAGCAATTATTTTAAATGACAAAGTAAGAAAACAGCTACATGAAACGGCAATAAAAGCAGCTAGGTTTATTAAATATGAGGGTGCTGGTACATTTGAATTTTTGCTTGATTCTAATCTTAAATTTTATTTTATGGAAATGAACACTCGTCTGCAAGTTGAACATACAGTATCAGAGATGGTTAGTAATCTTGATTTAATTAAAATGATGATAGAAATAGCTGAAGGAAAAGAATTAATCAAACAAGATGAGATTAAGCTACAAGGTCATTCTATAGAGTGTCGTATAACTGCGGAAGACCCAATAAAGTTTCTTCCATCACCTGGTAAAATAAGTAAATGGATTGCTCCTGGAGGTAAAGATGTACGTCTTGACACTCACGTACATGCAGGATATATTGTTCCACCAACTTATGATTCTATGATAGCTAAATTAATAGTTTATGCTAAAACAAGAGATGAAGCTATAGCAAAAATGAAAGTTGCACTTAGTGAGTTTACTGTAAATGGCATAAAAACTACAGTTGCATTTCATCTAAAGATGATGAATAATCATGATTTTATTACCAATAATTTTACTACAAAATATTTAGATGGATATAGTGGCTAAACTTTACCCCTATAATGAACTTTGCTTATTATAGGGGTAATTTAAGTATCGTTATATCTATATTTAATCTTAATCGTTTAAAATACTCGCTTAAAACTTCCTCTCTTTTTTGCATCATAAGTTTATTTTTTATTTGTGCTTTTATATTTAATAAGGTAACTTTTATAGGTTTGCCCTTTTGTTTTAAATAAAAACTAATATATCCAAGCTTATTATTAGGAATAATTTTTGAAAAACGGTTTAATTTTGTTGAGGCTAATATTGTAGCTAATCCAGGCGCGATTTTACTTGTTATAAAAGTTTTATTTTCACTAGAAATTCTTGGTGAATAAAACATTGGATTGGTTACTTTTCGCTGTAAAAGTGCTTTGATAGTTGAAGAGTATATAATAACAACATAACTGCTAGGTGGTTCGAACTCCCGTTTGTGAAGTTCAAAATAATTTTTTATCTCTTGTTTACTTGGCTTATACATGTGAGCAAAAGCGATAGCTTGAAAAAGTTTTTGATTAAGAAGTCTTTTTTTTGTTTTTTTTTGTATCTGTTTTGGTGTTAAATCATCACTATTTTGCAATGCTGTGTAAAATTGTTCTACATTCATATGATTTAATTTAGCAATTCTTTTAATCTCTTGTAATACTTCTTGATACGTAACTGTGATATCTCTTTGCTTAATCTCAATAGCTTCAAGTTTTTGTCTTATTAGCAAATTGATCGCTTTTTTTCTACTGATACCATCTTTTTGCATAGTTTGTGCTATATCCAATGTTGTGATTGGTTGATGTTGCACAACAATAGCGACAGAATCTATTATTTTAGCGTTCAAAACAATAGAAAAAAGTAATAATAAAAATATTTTATACATATAAAAGACCTAATTTTGATTTAAAAGTAATATTTTACCAACTTTTAACCAATGATAATCTAAAATTAGATAATTATTAATAAAGGCTCATCATGATTGTTACACGCTTTGCTCCAAGTCCAACTGGATATCTACATATTGGAGGACTAAGAACGGCATTATTTTCTTATTTATGGGCAAAAAGAAATGGCGGTAAATTTATTTTACGTATTGAAGATACCGATAAAAGTAGAAATAACGAAGGTGCAACTACTGCGATTATTAATGCTTTTAAATGGCTTGGCTTATCGCATGACGGTGAAGTAGAGTATCAATCAAAACGTACCAAAATTTATAAAAAATATATACAAAAGCTTCTTGATGAAGATAAAGCGTATTATTGTTATATGACAAAAGATGAGCTAGCAGCCCTAAGAGAAGAGCAGATGAATCGTAAAGAACGTACAAAATATGATGGACGATATCGTGATTTTAAGGCAGATATACCAAAATCAGTTGAGCCAGTCGTTAGAATAAAATCTCCGCAAAGTGGAACTATTACCGTTCATGATGGAATTAAAGGTGATGTAATTTTTAATGTCAAAGATATTTTAGATGATTTTATAATTGCAAGAGCTGACGGAACTCCTACTTATAACTTTGTTGTGGCTATTGATGATGCATTGATGGATATAAATGAGATCATAAGAGGTGATGATCATCTCTCTAATACTCCCAAGCAAATTGTTGTATATAATGCGCTTGGTTTTAAAATACCAAAATTTTATCATGTACCTATGATACACAATAGTGCTGGAAAAAAACTTTCAAAACGTGATGGTGCTACTGATGTCATGAAATATAAGGAGATGGGATACACACCAGAGGCACTTTTAAATTTTCTAGTTCGACTTGGATGGAGCCATGGTGATCAAGAAATATTTTCATTTAATGAAATGAAAGAGCTTTTTAATCCAAAAGATATTAATAAATCTGCATCCATTTTTAATATTGATAAACTAAACTGGTTAAATACACATTATATTAAAAATATGTCTAATGAAAAATTAAAAATTTTACTTGAAGATTATGATTTAATTTTAATTTCAAACGATAAAACTACTATCTTGCTAGATAGCTTAAAAGAAAGAGTAAAAACACTACAAGAATTTTCTTTACAGATAAAAAATATTTTAACAACTCCGCAAATTTATGATGAAAAAGCATTTAAAAAAGCTTTTAAAGGTGATGGTAGTAAGATTTTACAAATTTTTAATAAAGCATTAGCAAAAAATAATAATCTACATCTTCCAATCGATTTTCATGAAGTGATGCAAACAGTAGTTAAGCAAGAAAATATTGGCTTTGGAAAATTGGGTCAGCCTTTAAGAGTAACTTTGCTTGGTAAATCCTCTGGCCCTTCGCTAGATGCAGTCATGGCGATCATTGGCTCACAAGAAACACAATTACGGATATTGCTGGCACAAAAAAAATATAGTATAATATTTGCAGAAAATTAAAAACTTTCACTAAGCAAGAGACCATAAACAACTTCTTTGTTGTCCAATTTCACCACGTTATGGTTGCCAAATTTTATAAAAATAAAAGCGATAGCTTAGAAGCATAATAGTAAAATCTTAGTTACCAAACAAAGGATTTAAATTATGTCACAAGTCTATCACTCCAATGCTAGAACAAACCAACATGTTAAGAAGTATGATACAACAATCTAATTTAACAAATGTTGAATTAACAGATAAGACTTAATGAAAAATACGGAGGTCTAAATAATCATTTTTTCTTATAACTCACCAGATAATCATCAACCATTTTTAACTTCAAACTTTTAGTAAATCCATTATGTATTTTAAGTAACTTTTTCATCGGAGAAAATACACCTCCATCTATGGCATTTGTAGTGTTGTGAATCTTGATATTTTCCTCATTTTTATATGTGAAAAGATAAGGTGAATTTGTCTTTAAACTTTTGTAAGCTGATACAAGTTTTTGATGAGTAAATGCTTCTTTTAGTGTGTCAGAATTTATAGTCTTTTCTGCTAAAAAATCTTTATGCTTTTCATACCATTCATTTAGTTTTTTTTGTAAAAATAGTTTGGGTTGTTGATGTCAGGTATAATACCCTCACAAAAGCAAACAATTTTCTCTAAAGTTTAATTCCAAAAATGCTAAGATTAAACAATAAAAAATAAAGGCTAAAAAGATGAGCAGAAGAAGAACGACATATAGCGCAGAGTTTAAAACCAAACTTGTTCTAGAAGTTTTAAAATGTGAAAAAACACTAAATGAAATAGCAAGTGCAAACAATATCATTCCAAAGAATCTATCAAACTAAAAAGAGATATTTCTATCAAACGCAGAGATAGCAATGGAACCAAGTAAGGCAGTAAAAGAGTATAAAGATCAAATAGCAGAACTCCAAATAAGAGTAGATAGATATGCCAAAGTAGTAGGAAAAATAACAGTAGAGAGAGATTGGGCAGTGAGAAAGCTACAGAGCTTGGGAGAGTGTAAAATAAACTGTGTAAACCTTAAAAATTAGATTCAGTTGATAAAATATCAAGTGAATTATTTTAAAGGATTTACATATGAGTTTAATAAACCA
>VAOW01045085.1_pt1 | contig 11595 bp, 10 predicted proteins | sample 3393921 | NCBI WGS metagenome assembly VAOW01 (sample SAMN08290428, study PRJNA428436) | hydrothermal vent metagenome | isolation source: Deep-sea hydrothermal vent chimney | place: Indian Ocean: Southwest Indian Ridge | depth 2742 m m
GCGCAAACAGGACGCAGGTCAGCGACGGGAGGTACCCCACCAGGGCATGCGAAAACGGGGGTCGGTGCGGGGGATGCGCGAGCATGGCGTTTGGAGCTCGGTATCGGTGGGTATCGACGGGGCAGTATAGGGCTCAAACTACCCCAGAGGCCAAATCGGGATAGCATGGCAGTGTTCTCATGCTGCACCTGCACTTGCAAGCTTGGCAAGACAAGGTAAGGATTGCATGCGTCCGGGAGTGAATTGGCTGTGTGCGTAGGCCTGTTTGTATACTGTCCCATACCCTGAGGAATGTTTCGATGAACAAGAACGATTCGATTTTCTGCGTCAATCGAGGCGCTTTGCTGTTGAGTGGTTTGGCTCTGGCAATTGCTGCCGCCTTGGTGATACCCCAGACGGCGCAAGCCAGCGCCTTCCAACTCAAGGAAAACAGCGCCCAGTCCATGGGCCGTGCCTATGCGGGCGGGGGAGCGGCGCCGGGGGATGCCTCGGTCGTTGTTAACAACCCTGCTGCCATGGCTTGGTTCAAGCACAGTTATCTGAAGTTTGACGCCACCGCGATTAGCTTTAATGCGCAATTCAATGGTGGCGCTACCGATGCTCTAGGCCGACCGATCTCCGGGGGTGACGGCGGCAATGCGGGCGGAGTGATTCCAGTCCCTGCATTTATGTATCTGCGACCGATCAATGATCAGTGGGTCGTCGGCTTCGGGGTCTCCGCGCCGTTCGGCTTTAAAACCCAGTACAACCCCGGCTGGGTGGGTCGTTACAACGCCATCAAGTCCGACCTCAAATCCGTCGATGCGACGTTTTCGGTTTCCTACAAGGTTACCGAGCAGCTGGCTCTGGGGGCCAGCCTGATCGCTCAGCGGACTAGTGTCGATCTGACCAATGCCGTAGATTTCGGCGCAATCCTGTCTAACCCCGCTACCTTCAATCTAGCGCCAGCCTTCTTGCCCCAATCTGCGGATGGCTATGCCCGGATCAAGGGCCATAACTGGAAATGGGGCTGGCAGGTAGGTGCTTCGTGGAAGCCGACTGATGTAGATACCTTTGGCATTCTTTATCATGCCAAGATTCATCACGTCATTCATGGCCAAGCTACTTTCAGTGTGCCTTCGCAAGTACAGGGGGTCTTCACCCAGGCCAATTTACCCTTGTTCCAGAACACGGCCGGTACCGCTAATTATTCCACCCCGACCTATATCAATCTGAGTTACTGGCGGAAAATGAGTGACCGTCTGAGTCTGGGTGTAGAGGCAGACTGGACCCAGTGGTCAAGCTTCAAAACGCTCACCGTGAATTTCACTAATCCCTACCAGCCACCCAGCTCTGAGGTATACAACTGGCGCGATTCTCACTACATATCCGTGGGTGGTGACTACAAGCTCAGCAAACAGTTGACGCTGAGTGCCGGGGTGGCCATAGACAGTACGCCAACCTATAACTTGACACGGTCTCCCAGGGTGCCTGATGCCAGCCGTCGCTGGATAAGTTTTGGCCTGACCTACAAGCCGTTGAGTAATTTCAAGATGAGTCTGGGCTATGCGCATTTGTTCGTCAGTAACGCGAACGTGAACATCGCCAGTGCTACCCAGGACCGGTTAACCGGTTATTACAATAATAGTGCTGATCTGTTGGCTTTCTCGAGTACCTACCGCTTCTGAGTAGTCGCCCACAACAGCTTAATCAGCAACCCCGCACCGTCATGACGGTGCGGGGTTTTTTGGGTTACTCAGACAGCGTCCATGAATTGCTGCTCTATAGATACCGACAGGGCGGATATCACAGTCATTTCAGAGCCATGAGGGCTGGGTCAACGCTTCCCATTCAGCGAGTAGCCTGGAGATGGTTACTCGTGGCGTACTGAGTAGGGCGGGGTAGCGCGTCCCGTATCCGGTTCAGGTGTCGCTGAGAGTGAGCAGCGAGGCATTGCCACCGGCGGCAGTAGTGTTGATCGTCAGCACCCGTTCGGTCGCGAAACGAGTCAGGTAATGGGGGCCGCCAGCTTTCGGTCCGGTACCCGACAGCCCTTCACCACCAAAGGGTTGCACCCCGACGGCGGCACCGATCTGGTTGCGGTTGACGTAGCAGTTGCCGGCATGAATGCCGCGCTGGATCCGCTCGACGGTGGTGTCGATGCGGCTGTGAATTCCCAACGTCAATCCATAGCCGGTCGCGTTGATGGCGGCGATGACCTGGTCAAGTTGCTTAGATTTCCAGCGCACCACATGCAGTATGGGGCCAAAGACCTCACGCTTGAGTAAGTCGATAGAGGGGATTTCATAGGCGCGGGGTGCGAAGAAGTAGCCGTGAGTGCAACTTTCATCCAGTGTCGCCTGGGCTAGTAGTGTCGCTTCGCGATCCATGCGTTCGGCATGCGCCTTGAGGATGTCCAGGGCGGCGGCGTCAATCACCGGGCCTACATCGGTCGACAGCAGACATGGGTTGCCTACCTTCAGTTCAGCCATGGCACCGCTGAGCATCTTGATGACCTTATCGGCAACATCATCCTGCACGAACAGAACCCGAGCGGCGGAACAGCGTTGGCCAGCTGAATCAAAGGCTGAAGCGAGCACATCCTTGACCAATTGCTCAGGGAGCGCCGAAGAGTCGGCAAGCATGGCATTCTGACCGCCGGTTTCGGCGATCAACGCGGCGATAGGTGCTTGGCGTGCCGCCAAAGCCCGATTGATGGCCCAAGCCGTTTCAGTACTGCCGGTGAAGGCCACCCCGCTGACCCGGGGATCAGCGGTCAATGCGGCACCGACGGTCTTACCATCACCGGGCAAGAATTGCAGGAGCAGCTCGGGAATACCCGCTTGATGCAGCAACTGGATCATGGCATGGCCGATCAGAGTGGCCTGCTCAGCTGGCTTGGCCACCACCGCATTACCGGCGGCCAGCGCTGCCGCAATTTGTCCGGTAAAGATGGCCAGAGGGAAATTCCAGGGACTGATACAGACAAATACGCCACGACCATGTAGGGACAAGCAGTTACTTTCTCCGGTGGGTCCGGGCAGGATGATCGGCTCTGCAAATTGCTGCCGGGTCTGGTGGGCATAGTAGCGAAGGAAATCCACCGCCTCACGGACTTCCGCTACCGCTGCGGCGAGGGTCTTGCCCGCCTCGCGGACGCACAAGGTGATGAATAGGCCACGCTGATCTTCGAGTAGATCCGCAGCGCTTTCCAGGATCTTGGCTCGTGAGTCTGCGGCGATGGCATCCCATGCAGCTTGGGCAGCTTGAGCATTGTTGAGGGCCTGATCGACCTGGGCCGAAGTGGCAGCCTGCCAGCGCCCGACCGTCAGACGGGCATCACTGGGGTCCCGTACTTCGCGCCAAGTGCCTTGGGATGGGCTGCCTGGTACGAGCGGCGTGGCTTGCCAAGGACCGTGGTTCGCATTCACGGCGGAGGCCAGTGCCTGTATTTCATCAAGATCCGCAAAATTGACACCCATGGAATTTTTCCTGATTGGTAGATATAAACAGACGGGAAGGGGGATGCGCGGATGGGCTTTGTGGACGTGCGCAGCCGCTTGTTGGCAAGGGTCAGCGGCCAGATCAGTAGCGGCTACGTGCAGGTCGGAGATACGGTTGACGAAACTGGTGTTGGCACCATTTTCGAGTAAACGTCTGACCAGATAGGGTAGTAGGTCTTCATGACTGCCAACCGGTGCATACACCCGGCACGGTGGCCCGGAGCGGTCTTCACCCATGGCCTCGGCATATAAATCAGCACCCATGCCGTGCAGACGTTGAAATTCGAAGGGGCGGCCGCGGGCCATGTGCTGGATGGCAGTTACGGTATGCGCGTTATGGGTTGCAAAGGCGGGATATACCCACTCTTCGCCGAAGTCCAGAAGTTGGCGAGCACAGGCCAGGTACGACACATCGGTGTTCACCTTGCGGGTGAATACCGGGTAGCCGTGCCAGCCTAATTCTTGGGCGTGTTTGATTTCCGCATCCCAATACGCACCTTTGACCAGCCGTATGCCGCAGCGACGCTGCTGTTGGCAAGCCATCCTGCCAAGCCACTCGATCACCTGTGGGGCGCGTTTCAGATAGGCCTGTACGGCGAGCCCAAACCCACCCCAGCCAGCCAGGGAGGGGGCCACGAATACTTTTTCGAATACTTGCAGAGAGAGTTCAAGCCGCTCGGCTTCCTCGGCATCCACGGTCATACCGATGCCTTGGGCGTGAGCGAGTTCAGCCAGTTGCAGCAGCCGCGGCCCCAGTTCATTCATAACCCGCCTAGACTGGGCTACTTCGTAGCGTGGATGCAGGGCGGAAAGCTTTACCGAAATTGAAGGAGCGGCGAGGATGTCCGGCCAGGGGCCACCGTGACCGAGGAGGACGATGGCATTACGGTAGGCCTGTAGATAGTGCTCGGCATCTTCGGCCGTGAGTGCCGCTTCACCGAGCATATCGAACGAGTACCGGTAGTGGCGCAGCGGTTTGGCTCGACCGCGATCGAGCGCTTCCTTGATGGTGCGTCCCATGACGAACTGGTGGCCCATGATGCGCATGGCCTGGCGTACGGCCAGACGTACCAGGGGTTCACCGAGGCGAGCCGCAAGGCGTTTTAGTGCAGCAAAGGCATCTTGTTCGCTTTTTCTACCGAGATTTACCATGTGCCCAGTAAGCATCAGACCCCAGGTCGAAGCATTAACCAATAGCGATTCGCTTTGGCCAAGATGGCGTTTCCAGTCAGCATTGCCAAGCTTGTCCTGGATCAGCCGGTCAGCCGTATCGGCGTCGGGGATGCGCAGTAATGCTTCGGCCACGCACATCAGCAGCACGCCCTCCTGACTGGACAAATCGTATTGCCGCATGAAGGACTCGATCATACTTAGGTCATTGTTGTGGGCGCGAACCCGCTCCACCAGAGAGATACTCTTTTGGCGTATCGCTTCGCGTTCGTCCGCAGGCAGTCGAGTGGTCTTCAACAATGCGTCGACGGCGAGGTCTTCATCCTGTAGCCAGGCGGCGGTGATAGCGGGGTCCGGGGCCGGATACCCAGGTAATTCGGGGCTAAGAATGTCCATATGAACTGCTTGGATGGGACGAGGTGAACTGCATAGTGTACGTATTTACACAGGTTACGGTAGCCATATTGTGACGGTGTGCGGGGTCATACCAAGTCCACCCCGGACGTGGATCGTGGGGTGCTGAGCTTCGCAAGCGGCTACTGAGGTGAATCGCCACAAGGTTCACAATCGCTACAATATTTGACCCAGGTCAAATTCTTTACAGAAATGTATGCCTTGCCGTGATCCCCAGGTGGCAGCTATCCTGCTTCACAGGAGGGGCCTGAGTGCGATGATTTCGACTTATTGTCCGTTCAGCAAACGGCAGGATAGGTACTGGACAAGTTATGGGGCGGTTGCACTGGGGTGAATGCAATTGAATGTTTGACCGGGCATGTCAGGGATTGTGCGCAGCTAGGTGGGTAGGAGGCTATGCAGTCAAGGGGATTTTCTTGATACCAGTTACAGCAAAGTTCCCAGAAACCGGGTTTATGCCGGTTGGCAACAGGACTCGGTTGTTAAGGGTGAGTCGTTGGCTATGCAGGGATAAACGTTTGCAGTTTGGGAACTTGATGAAGACCAAAAGTGTGCCAAACAAAGGTGAGTTACGGGTAGAGAGCCTGGGCCGGGTAGGTCAGTCGAAGTACCACAGAACCGTCGATCAGGAATAGTTACGATGAAGCGAGTTACCTCGAAGCGTCAAAGTCAGTGGGTACTGGGCTTGCTGGCAACATTGCTTGCAGTCTCAGTGAGTGCCCAACCTGGCCCGTGGGCGATCAACCTAACCGAGGGTGCGAGCCAGCTCTCGCACCATGTTTATGACCTGCATATGGCCGTATTCTGGGTTTGTGTGGGGATCGGAGTCGTGGTCTATGGGGCGATGGCCTATGCCATGCTGCGGTTCCGCAAGTCCAAGGGAGCGGTCGCTTCGAAGTTCACCCATAATACCATCATCGAACTTATCTGGACCACTGTGCCGGTACTGATACTGATTGCTCTGGCCTACCCGGCAACCCGTATCATGCTCAACGAGAACAATACCCAGCATGCCAAGTTGACCATCAGGGTAACCGGCTTTCAGTGGGATTGGCGGTATGACTATATCGACTATCTGGGCCAGCCCATCCGCAAGGTGGGGTTCATCTCCAAGCTGGCAACCAATAGTTACGATGCCAGTCAGCTTGGTTCCGGCATCAATCCTTGGTCCATCAAGACCAAGCAGGGCGAGCACGATTACCTGCTGAATGTGACCCGGCCGCTGGTGGTACCGATTCATACCAAAATTCGTTTTCTGATCACCAGTGGGGATGTGATCCATGGTTTCTGGGTGCCGGCATTGGGTTGGCAAGCTGATGCCAATCCAGGGCAGATTCATGATGTCTGGGGCGAAATTGACCGGGCCGGAGTTTATCGCGGGCAATGTGCCTATTTGTGTGGTCAAGGCCATGCTTATATGCCGATTGTAATCAAGGCTGTCACCAAGCCAGAGTTCCAACATTGGCTCGTCGCCCAGGAAGCGAAGCACCCCACTCAGGCACGCGTGGCGCAGACGAAAACAGCGGCAAGCAAAGCGCTGACGACTGACTGACCCCTTTTCCGATCTCACCGAGACTTACTGCCCATGAGTACCGAAGCTGTCCTACACGATACCCACAACGAGCGTCCTAAGGGATTCATCAGACGCTGGGTGTTTGCTACCAATCACAAGGACATCGGCACCATGTACCTGGTGATGTCGCTGGTGATGTTCTTCGTCGGTGGGGGCATGGCCATGCTGATCCGGGCCGAGTTGTTCAAGCCGGGTCTGCAACTGATGCAACCCTATACCTTCAATGAGCTGATCACCCTACATGGTCTGATTATGATCTTTGGCGCGGTGATGCCGGCCTTGGTCGGCTTGGCCAACTGGATGATTCCGATGATGATCGGTGCTCCAGATATGGCTTTGCCACGCTTGAATAACTTGTCTTTCTGGATCCTGCCGTTCGCGTTTCTGCTGTTGATCTCCACCTTCTTTATGCCGGGCGGGGCGATCGCATCGGGTTGGTTTATGTATCCGCCGCTGATCTTACAGAGTGGTGATTCCCTAGCATTCACAGTTTTTGCCATCCATCTGATGGGTATCAGCTCCATCATGGGCGGGATCAATATCATTGTCACGATTCTCAATCTACGCGCCCCCGGCATGGATCTGATGAAGATGCCGCTGTTTGTCTGGACTTGGCTGATTACGGCTTTTCTGTTGATTGCGATCATGCCGGTGTTGGCGGGAGCAGTAACCATGCTGCTGACAGACCGTTATTTTGCGACCAGTTTTTTCAATGCCGCCGGTGGCGGTAGTGTGCTGCTGTACGAACATATATTTTGGTTCTTCGGGCACCCCGAGGTTTATGTAATGATTCTGCCCGCATTCGGGGTGGTCTCAGAGATTATCCCGACATTTTCACGCAAACCGTTGTTTGGCTACGCACCGATGGTCTATGCCACAGTATCCATTGCATTTCTATCTATGTTGGTTTGGGCGCATCACATGTTCACTTCGGGCATGCCAGTCGGGGCGCAAATGTTCTTTATGTATGCGACGATGCTTATCGCGGTACCTACCGGGGTCAAGGTGTTCAACTGGGTGGCCACCATGTGGAAGGGCTCACTGAGCTTCGAAACCCCTATGCTGTTTGCCGTAGCTTTTGTGATTCTGTTTACCATTGGGGGCTTTTCCGGGCTGATGATGGCGCTGGTGCCGGCCGACTATCAGTATCACAACAGTTATTTTATCGTTGCTCATTTCCATTACACCCTGGTACCTGGATCGGTATTCGCCATCATGGCTGCGGTGTATTACTGGCTGCCGAAGTGGTCCGGGCGCATGTATAGCGAGATGTGGGGCAAGATCCACTTTTGGTTGAGCGTGATTTCGGTCAACGTGCTGTTTTTCCCCCAGCACTTCCTGGGGCTGGCGGGTATGCCCAGGCGGGTTCCGGATTACAACGTAGCTTTTGCCAATTTCAACATGATCAGTTCCATTGGTGGCTTTGTGTTTGGGGCAAGTCAGCTCATTTTCGTGGGTATCATCATTCACACAGTGTACTTCTCTAAGAAGAAGGCTCCATCAAGAGTCTGGGAGTCTGCCAAGGGTTTGGAATGGCCCCCGCCCCCGCCCCCGCCATACCATTCTTTTACCGTCCCCAAACAGGTTGACGTAAGCCAGCTTGCCAACGGAGGCCCCACCCATTGATTACAATTCTGCTTAGGCGAAGTGATGTGCTCGTCCAGCGATCCCGTAGGTTTTAAGTACTCATGAACGATCCAAAACAGCAACGGACCACAGGCCAAAAATCGGTAGTACGTACCGCCTTGATACTGGGGGCGATCTCGCTCGGATTATATATATTGTTCATGCTGGAGGCCGTGTTCCTACGATGAACAAGGTCAATTTAATTCGATTCGACTCTGTGGGCTGGGCTCTGCTGATCACGGCTGATGAGGGCTCAGCCTCCACTTACAGTTTTGCAGCAGATGTCTAGGGCTACGAACCACGATTGACGGGGATTCCACCATGGATCAACAAGAAAATACTTATTACATTCCGCATGGTAGTCGCTGGCCGATTATTGGTGGTTTTGGCCTGTTTTTCTTCATGTGGGGCGCGGGGCATTGGATCAATGGCATGGTGACGGAAGGTCGCAGCCTGCTGGCCTTGGGTGCCGCGATTCTGGTCTTCATGTTGTTTGGATGGTTTGGTGAGGTGATCCGCGAATCGAATCAGGGTATTTTCAACAAGCAGGTGGATGCGACGTTTCGCCTGGGAATGATGTGGTTCATTTTTTCTGAGGTCATGTTTTTTGGTGCCTTCTTCAGTGCACTTTTCTATACTCGTGGACTACAGGTACCCTGGCTGGGGGGCGAGGGCCATGGGATGGTGACCCACCTGTATCTGTGGAAGGAGTATGCATCCACCTGGCCTACCAACGGACCGGCCTTGCTGGGAGGGCCGTTCAGCGCCATGTTGCCATGGGGCAAGCCCCTGCTCAACACCCTCATCTTGCTGAGTTCCAGTATCACCCTCACCATCGCCCACTATGCTCTGAAAGATGGCAAGCGTAGCCGAATGCTGTGGTTTCTGGGTGCGACGCCGATTCTTGGTGCCCTGTTCCTATGGTTTCAGGCCCATGAGTACATTGAGGCCTACACCCACCTGAACCTGACGCTGCACAGCGGTATTTATGGCACTACATTTTTTATGTTGACCGGGTTTCATGGGCTGCATGTGACCCTGGGCACGATCATGCTGACGGTCATTTTCTTCCGTGCCTTGCGGGGGCATTTTCGTAAGGATCATCATTTTGCTTTTGAGGCGGTGGCTTGGTACTGGCATTTCGTGGATATCATCTGGCTGGCGCTGTTTCTGTTTGTCTACATCATGTAGTTCAGCACCAATACGAGTCATGAAAAGTGCAGTCCGTAGCCTGCCACCATGTCTACCCATATTGTTTACGAATCTTGTTATTGGCCCAGGGCATGCGGGTGAATGAGGCCGGTGGCAATGCCAACAATAATCAGGACAATCAGCAGTACTGAAAAGCCAATTCGACGTGTCAGCGCTCTGACGGTTCGCTTACCTTGATCCTTGTCAGTCATCAGGAAATACAGTCCCTGACCCAGGCTGAACAAGGCAATCAGAAAAACAACGATTAGCAGGATTTTGTAATAAATGTTCATGATGATTGCGGTGTTGAACGTGACTTCGAGTATAGCGCTTGGACCGCATCAGTCATGCTGATTGGCTGGCAGCGGCCATCCTGGTTTGCAGTGTTGTTGACCTTGCTCGGTATGGCCTTCTTTGTTCGCCTGGGCGTATGGCAATTACATCGTGCCAGCTACAAAGAGCAGCTGCTTAGCCAGTTTGCGAATGCTAACAAGGCTCCACTCAAGCTGTTCGCCAAGGTCTCTGACCAGGTTTCGTCCATCTCTTTTGCTCATGTGCAGGTAATGGGGCGGTTCATACCGAAACGACGCTATTTGATCGACGACCAGTTTGAGAACAACCAATATGGGGTGCAGGTGTTTGCGCCGCTTCGATTGCTGGACCGCAACCGGCTTTTACTGGTCGATCTGGGTTTCGTGGCGCATGGCCACACCGGTCGCCACATTCCCCTGTTGCCAACCCTTCCGACCGGGATAGTGCGCCTGCGAGGCTTGTACACGGCGCCACCAGCAGCGGGACTCGAACTGGGTGGAAATCAGCTGGCGAAGCAATTGAACTGGCCAAAACTCACCACTTACTTACAGCTGGATCAGGTCGAGAAAGATCTCCGCCAGCACCTGTTTCCTGGGGTACTCTTGACCGATCCGGCTCCGGCCTCGCCCTATCTGCGTAACTGGACGCCCAATTTTATTCCGCCAGCCCGGCACCAGGCTTATGCCCTGCAATGGTTTACCTTTGCTATCGCAGCGCTGGTTATATTTCTCTCCATACATCTACGCAAGGTCTCCCCTAAGGATGGTCAGGATGAATGAAGTTGTACGTGGGCGATTGCAATTACTGCTGGTCGTCATGGCCTTTTTAGCGCCGATGTTGATCGCGATTGCACTGTTTTTTTCTGGATGGATGCCTGGTACCCGCAGTCATGGCCAGCCTATTTTCCCGCAGCAGAACGTTCTCACTCAAAGGGTGCGGCTGCACGACGGATCACTGTGGCGGTGGAAGGACACTAAACCACGTTATACATTGGTCGCTTTACCCGGCCCGGATTGCGCAGAGCGATGTGTGGCCAAACTCGATTTGCTGCATCGAGCTAGGATTGGCTTGAATAGAAATGCTGATCGTTTGCGATTGCTCTATCTCGGCTTGCCTTCGCGGCTGAAGAGGGCGGCCCCGGTGATGGCGTCCTGGGTAGAGGGACGGGATGAGAGCGGTTGGTTTAAACGCTTCCGGCCGCTCAAACCGGACTCACTCGCTCTGGTTCTAATCGCTCCCGATGGGGTTGCATTAATCGACTACCCGGCCGGGTTTGTACCCCAGGGAGTAAACAAGGATTTCAAGAAGGTATTCAAATGATGCCCCGGTCTATGCCTTGGTTAGTGCGCTTAGCCTGGTTGGCTACCGCATTCACCTTGCTGGTTATCGTGTTTGGTGCGTTCGTGCGCTTGTCCAATGCGGGACTGTCATGTCCGGATTGGCCGACTTGCTACGGACGGGTTACCTGGCCCGACCATCGGGCGGCCATCATATCGGCGGATCAGGCCTTTCCCGGTAGGCCCGTTGAAACGCATAAAACGTGGCGCGAACAGGTGCACCGGATGTTGGCGAGCATTTTGGGATCGCTGGTGTTAGCGCTGGCATTACTGGTGACCTGGAAGCGCAAACTGCTACGCATGGTGGTGATCATTGCGGCCTTGTCGGCGGCTACGGGCGTGGGTTTATACATCGCCGGAGAGCGAAGTATTGCGGGTTTGCTGGCCATACTGGCGATAGGCTTACCGCTGGGGGCCGCTTGGCGCCTGGACAGTTCGGCACCACGCCGCATCTTGGTGGTGGCTTTTGCAATGATCGTGTTGCAAGCGA
>VAOW01008850.1_pt1 | contig 11552 bp, 7 predicted proteins | sample 3393921 | NCBI WGS metagenome assembly VAOW01 (sample SAMN08290428, study PRJNA428436) | hydrothermal vent metagenome | isolation source: Deep-sea hydrothermal vent chimney | place: Indian Ocean: Southwest Indian Ridge | depth 2742 m m
CTTTTGAAAATCTGCAATCACTTGTCTTTTCTGGATTTAGGTTTGTTTTTATTTTCTGTTTTTATCAGTTTCTTATTCTCCCGTTTACCCTCGCGCTGTTGTTTATTATTGAAACCAAGTGTGGAGAGAATTCCGCTTAGGTTACTTTTCCAAAGATAGCTGACAAACGATTTTTCCGGATTTCTTTCATAATATACAATTCCTTTTTTCACATGGCCTAAAAACGGGGGATTATTGTTCTTAATCAAGATGTTATTCATCATAAAATTAGCAAACGGGCTGAAAAAGCCTTTGCTTTTCTGCGCCTTTTTACGGCTATAAAGTCGGAGTTTCAGCTTTTTGTACATAAAATTGACACTTCCTTTGGCAAAGGTTTCATTTCCTGTTATCATGGGGACCTGTAAACTGCCCTTTCCGGAAATAATAGTAATTCCCAATACGTTTTCAGTTAATATATTAAATTGGGTTAGGTCAATTTTTCCGGCTTCCGCCGAAAACCACCATTGCCTGTGCGGCGCAAAATAGGGCATCGCCAGCGTGAAATCCATATTGGCCTGCTTCATTAATTTTCCCGAACCGTGAACCGTTAATACCATATTAGAATCTATAAGCGACAAGTCATTGGTCATGTTTTCAGCAAGGACATTAAAATTATCAATAAAAAATATTCCGGGATTTTTTGATTTAACTTCATATTCAAAATAGGATATGAGACTGTTATGAAGTTGTACGCTGTCAATTCTGAATTTATACGGAATACGGTTCAACAATCCGATTAGCATGGGCTTAACAACCTTTTTACGTGGGTAATGCTTGTCTCTTTCAAAACGGAGATTGAAGTTATTTAACCGAAGGTCCCCAAAGTGAAGAAGATGGTTGTTAAGCAGATCATCCGGATCGAAATTATCCAATATGGCACTTTTCCCGTAAAGTGTTATGCGATCGGTCTGGTAGCCTGCCTTTGCAAAAAAAGCTTTCCGGTTAAAACGTGGCGTAAGTGTTATGGAGTCGAAAATTATCTTTCTTTTCGCCAGATTGACACGTATATCTCTTGTGCGGAAAGTGTACATGCTGTCGCCGCTGATAATGGAACGGTCATTAAGATTGATAAACATCGTGCCAAACAAGGCAGCGGATGATTTCCCCGATAACCGGTTTCCCAACTGAATGTCGTTGGTGCTGATGCCAAGATTTTTAATATTTATCAGTTTGCTCATATTGTCATATTGATAACTGATGTTGACATTATTAAAAATACTGCTATCTATATGAATACTATTTAAACTATGAGTGTACCGGCTGAAAAAATTGCTCCTGAGAAAAGGTAATGACTTTTTCCGCTTAGCGGAATTATTGTTAATGATATTAATCCATATTTCCGGAACAGACCATTTCTTAATGTAAAGTTCATTGTTTTTTCCGGCGCTTAAGTTAATGTTGTTTAGCGACATATTGTTTATCAGGAAATAAGTGTAAACAGTTCTTCGTTGTGGGTTAAGCATGGAAAATGAAAAATTGGTGCCCGTAATTTTTTTAATACTTAATCTGTTTTCGGAAGATTGAATAGCTACCTTGTCTGCAACCATCCGGAATTTTTTCAGGGCATCCGAAAAAGATATCTCTTTTATAGTAAAATCCCAATAATCCATCAGGTTTTGCGGCATTTTTGACGATAATACAGGATGTCGCAAATTGGGATGATATAGCAGGTTTAAATTTTTAATATTGACAATTTGTATATCAGCGCCTTTATTAATTTTGATTTGCAACTGTCCCTGTTTAAATTTTAAGCTGTCGTAAACAAAAGTCCACCGGCTGATCCTGCTGGTATCTTTTAAAAAATCTGTCAACTGCAGGTGAGCCTGGGGGTACTGCACAACGCCTTTCCCAAAAATGAGGCTGTCACTACGCATTAATGCAGCATAATCAAATGAAAGAATATTAATGTTGGGAATATTTATCCTGAATTGCAGACTACTGTCTTTCAACTGTCTGAGTGAAGTGTTTTGAATTTGTATCGTGCCCGAATCACTATTCAGGTCTGTTTTTCCCAATTGTGCCGTGAGGTCGTTTTGCCGGATTTTTGTTTTATGCAGTGTCGCTTCCCATTGTTTGGGTTCTGAAATCAGGTGTAACGAATCATAACCCATCCTGAATCCATGAAGTTTCAGATCAAATTCACTACTGATTTTAAAGTCTTTGCCCGGCTGCCGGGAGGCCAGCCTAAACCGGCTTTTCCGAAAACGAACATAAGAGATGGCTGTTTTAAACGGTATTTTTATAAAGTTGTTCCAGTGTCCTGCCGGTTGGGTAACAACTGCTTTTACACTATCCTGACGGTTTTCACTAAAGTTTACCTTATAAAAATAGGCCCCTTGTGCAATCAGCGTTTGTTTGAAAACCAACGGGTTGAGTCTTGGCTTTACCAAGATGAGTGAACGTATTCTGAGGCTGTCCTGTTCTGTGGAGCCGGTTTGAAGAAAATGGAGCTTGGTTATTTTAAAAGACCGGTTGTTCCAAAGCAGCTTCCCCGTTTCTACAAGTTGGCTGGTATTCACTACATCAAGTCTGCTGTTCTCTGCCTTAAAAAAGAGCGAGTCGTAATGTATGGCAGCATGAGGGCCACTCAGAGTTGTGCCCTGCAGGTTGTTGGCATAGAAATTAATTCCTGAAATATTTAGTTTAAGGTTATTGTTTGATGCATATCCCAAGATTCCGTTTTTTATCCTGATTTTTTCAATTTGAAAAGGCTTTAACACTGTAGGGAATACTATGGGCCTTTGCTTGCATCCGCTGTCCTGTCTCCAGTCAATTACGGGGGAATCAAGGTCTATGACGAGAAGCTGATTTTTTCCTTCCAATAATCTTTTGTCGGATAAGCTATCAATAGAAAGTTTTTTAGTGTTGAACAGGATGGTAAAAGAAGTATCCGTTTTGCAGCGGGTTTTTACATTTAAATTTTTAACGATAAGCTGTTCGTTTTCGGAAGAGTACTTCGCCTGTCCCGAATGCACAGAAAACGGGCTTTTCCCTCCTCCGAAATCCAATTCGCTGTAAGAAGCGGAAAGACTTTGGTAATGAAGGTTTGCCAACGGATTATTAATAATGCGTTTCGATGTCCATGCTTTTCTCAATTCAAGGTTCATTCGTTTGAGTTTCAGGAGTGTATCCTGTTCGTTATTAATCCGGAAAAGTTGTATGTGTTTAAGGTTCAGGCTGTCCAGTGATAAAATGTTAAAGTTGGAAAAAAGGCTGTTGAGAAGGCCTGAGGCTGATTTCTGCTCTTGCTTTTTGTAACGGGATTTGAATGTATAACTTCCGCCAACCACCTTTATTTCATTGAGCTGCAAGGACGTTTTTCCTGTTTCTTTCTGTCTCTTTGTACTCAATCCTCTTATTCTTGTCCATCGCAAAAAAAGCCGGGCTATTGGTGGTTTTGTCAGATTCTTGTCTAATGCATTAATTTTTAAACCACTCAGAAAAAGGGTATTGGTTTGTGAAGAGTAAAATGCCGAATCGAGTTTAATATCTATCCGGTCAACAGGAGAATAACGATGAAACGCTCTGACGAACACTTCGAGTTTTTCAAAACTTAGCGGGTGAAGTGTATCGCGGCGGGCTCTTATGGTTCCCATATTTTCAATGGAAATATTGTACTGTGCACTCCCGTAAACCGTTGAGCTTTTTCCCTCGTTTAGTTTTATCTTTCCAAAATTTATTTGGGTGCTGTGAATCAAAAACGGAAAATTAAGTTGTGTAATTTCGTGGTTTTGTAGTACTCTGATCAAAGAGCCCGGATCGAAAGAAGAAATCTTTGTTTTTGTTCTCAAACGGCTTTTCCCCAAACTAAATACAGGTTTTTCAACTACCAGATTGTCGCAAATGAATTGCCTGTATCGTAAAATATCCCAAAGGGAGATATTGGTCAGGACGAGTTTTTGAAAATCGGCTTTTTCAAGTGTAGTACCTCGTGCTTTGTTAAAATATACGTTTTTGAACTTTAAAGCAGGTCCGTAAATGGCCAATGTTTTGGAAAAAACACCCACCTCTATTTTTTTGAAATTCAGGGAAATTTGCCCCTTTGACCGCGAGCTCACCGTACGTCGTAAAGTATAAGCTACCCATTGATTGCGGCTGACATACAATGCCGTTATCAACAAACCAAGCAGGAAAATGATAGCTAATGGTAACCATTTCTTTCTCATGGCTCGTCTTGTTTTTGAAGCATAATATCAACATACACAGGGAGATGGTCACTAAATCCGCCATGATAAGTAAATCCAATATATGTACGGTTTGGTTTTAATCTCATGTTTTTTACGTCTTGTTCCAACAGAAAAGGTGCATCAAAGATATGAAAGCTTTTGTCAATCACAAAAATGTGTGTTCCGGGGCGTATGAGATTTTTAGAGCAAAGTATTCTGTCGAACAGCGTCCAGCCTGAAGCGCTTTTGATACTCCCCTGTGCCAGTCTGTAGTCGTAATGTGGCGTAAGAGCAGTAATTTCACAGACTTTTTGCGGTTGGACGACCCATTGCAAGCCCTTGTCGATAAGGGCTTCGTTAAAATCACCGAGGATAAGTATGTGGGCATTGGGTTGTTTTTGGCAAACGGAATCCACTGTACGACGGAGAATTTTTGCTGCAAGCAGCCTTTTCGATACCGTTGCCATGAGTCCGCCGTAGCGTGAGGGCCAGTGGTTGATAAAAAGCTGGAGCGTGTCGTTACCAACCCTGCCTTTTACATACAAAATATCGCGTGTTTTCAGGCTGCCGTCTGCCGAATCACGTACGTGAATGGCTTTGGCGAAGAGGGGTTGAAAACTTTCTTTACGATAGATAAGTCCCACGTCAATACCACGATGATCGGGCGATTCGAAGTGAATAATACCGTAGTTTTTATTTCCTAACGGACTGCTTTTCAGCAGGTCTTCCAGCACAAATTGGTTCTCGATCTCCGCAAAAGCCATGATGTCCATCCCGTGCCATCCGCCCATGGCAGTAATAACTTTGAAAATATGTTGGCGTTTCGTTTTATAGCGTGCAGCAGACCAATGGTGGTCGCCACCCGGATTAAACTGCTGATAGTCAATGGCAGTGTCGGCAAAAGGGTCGAAATAATTTTCTGCATTATAAAAACCTATTCTGAGAATGGTTCCCCGACTTTTTACAGGCTGACCGGAAACGGTAATAATCCATCCGAAGAAAATAAAAAACAGACCGGTGAGAAAGAGATTTTTCATTGTGAATTGTTGCATACAATTTTACGAAAAATTTTAATTGAATAAAGATAACGGATTATTTTTAAATTTTTTTAGTAAAATATTCGCTTTTCATCGCAACAATAGTCTGAGATGAACAAATGTTCAATATATTTGCATCCAAAGTTTAATCAAATGTCGCCACGACCCAAAAGAAGAAGGATACTCAGTGAACCCCCGGCCGTTTCCGGCTTTGTGCCTGAAAGCGGCGACTATTCTTATGCTTCGGAGGATACGGTTATATTACTTTTTGAAGAGTACGAGTCTATAAGACTTGCCGACTATGAGCATCTTACGCAATTAGAAGCCTCGAAAAGGATGCATATTTCAAGGCCCACTTTTACACGTATTTATGAGTCGGCACGTAAAAAAGTAGCCAAAGCTTTTGTTGAAAACAGGCGAATTTCCATTGAAGGCGGACATGTTGAATTTGATGCCGACTGGTATCAGTGCAATAATTGCGGTTCGGTCTTTAAACGAAAATCGGGACAGCAGGCTAATTCATGTCCTGTATGCGGAGATACATGTGTCATCCCGTTACAGCAAGCCGTCAATAATTTTTCTGAAAGATGTTGTGGCAGAGGAAGCCGTTTGCGCGGAGGCAGAGGCATCGGAGGTTTTTGCATTTGTCCGAAATGTGATTATAAAGTTGCGCACACTCAGGGAGTTCCCTGCGGCAGCATGCTTTGTCCGCATTGCGATATACGCATGATAAGAGAAGATTCGGAACATTATCAATTAATTTTAAATAAACGAAAAAGATAATATTATGTCGAAATTTTTTTTCCATCATTAAAAATAAATAAATCAATAAAAATGGACACAAAAAAAGTAGGATTTAATTCAAAACTGATACATTCGGGAGGCATTGAAGATGCCTTAGGTAGTGCAGTAACGCCTATTTACCAAACGTCAACTTTCCGGTTTAAAAGTGCCGATCACGGTGCCCGCTGTTTTTCCGGTGAGGAGAAAGGTTACATATACACCCGCTTGGGAAACCCGACCATCGATGACCTTGAAAATACGCTGGCAGAGTTAGAAAACGGTTATGCCGCAGTGGTTACATCCTCGGGCATGGCTGCTGTAAACAATGTTTATCTCGCGCTTCTCGGAGCCGGCGACCATATGGTCAGCCATAATTCGGTTTACGGGCCTTCACGGGGTGTTATGGAAAAACTTTATCCTAAATTCGGTGTGGAAAGTACCTATGTCGATTGTACCGATCTTGATAATATTGAAAAGGCTATTCAACCCAACACCAAACTATTGTATCTCGAAACGCCTGCCAATCCCACCATGGGAATTACAGATATTATCGGTGCCGTTGCCATTGCCCATGAGCATAAAGTTTTGGTGTGCGTGGACAATACATTTTGCAGTCCGTACATTCAGAAACCGCTGGATATGGGTGCCGACATTGTTTTGCATTCCCTGACCAAGTTTATTAACGGTCATGCCGACATTGTTGGCGGAGCGGTAATAACGAAAACCAAGGCGCTTTTTGATAACATTGCCTACGTTATGAAAAATGTAGGTTTCAACATGGACCCGCATCAGGCATGGCTTACCCGCCGCGGACTAAAAACACTCTCCGTCAGAATAGACCGGGCGCAGGATAATGCCATTAAAATTGCCGGGTTTCTGGAAAAACATCCAAAAATCGAATGGGTTTTGTACCCGGGATTAAAATCGCATCCGCAGTATGATTTGGCCAAAAAGCAGATGACCGGCCCCGGTGCAATGATGTCGTTTGAGGTGAAAGGCGGCCTTAATGCCGGGAAAACCGTTATGGATAACGTTCAGTTAGCATTGCTGGCCGTCTCGCTGGGAGGTATTGAAACACTGATTCAACATCCCGCTTCCATGACACATTCCAAATTGTCGGTAGAAGAGAGGCTGGAAGCAGGTATCACCGATGGTCTGGTACGTCTTTCCGTGGGTATTGAAGATGCCGATGACATTATCACTGATCTTGACCAAGCTCTGTCGCTGGTATAAAATATATTGATGTTTCAGGTATGAACTCCTGAAAAAGATATCGGTTAAATAATATTTTGAGATGCAGAAATAACAACTATTCAAAATATTATTTAGCCTATTTCTTTATGAAAAGATGTCATATTTCAATTAATTCCTATTTTTGCAAGCCTTGAAATGCTCCTACCGGCCAAAAGGTCGGATATGAAAAAAATGTATTATGGAAAAGAAAGATCAAATCAGTCAAAATCCTGCCGGCGAACAGCAGGAGGAGAAGCTCCGGGTTGAAGAGATAGCCCAAACAACAAAACAGGGTGGCCAAAGCCTTACTGATGAAGAAAAAAACAGGATTCTTCAAATGATTCATTCTCCGGGTGAACAAAAGATGCCTAAGCCCGGAACAGTAAAGCTGAAAACCAGGCAAAGAAAACAAATTAACAAGGTTTTAAAAAAGAAAATTCTGAAACTAATGTGCGATAGCATGCCCGTCGCTAAGCCTGTGGAAAAGAGTACGACAATAACAGCAAAGAACATCCCGGTTCTTTCCGAAGCAGAACGTATTTTCATCCTCGGGCTAATTAGAGATACCGGAAAAAAAGTAGTCACAGAGAGCATACATCAGGCCAGGGAACAAGAGATTGATTATGATCACCTGAACAAACAGGAGTTGGTGGAGATGCTGGAAGAGGTAGTCCGGGAAAAAGATATTACCCTGATTAAAGCACGTGTAGCGAGGATAAAGGGGGCTTTTTATCTGCTAAACAAAGAGGAAATTAGCAATAAAAAAAAGAAATTTCTTGCGGCGGGTGGAGAAGAAGAGGAGTTTGCACATGTTCCTGACCCTTTGGAAAAACGTTTTGATAATGCTTTTTCCATATATCGCCACAACAGAGCGAAATATTCAGAGGAGCTGGAAAAAGAGAAACAGCAAAATTTAAAGAAGAAATTTGAGATTCTCGAGGAGCTGAAGCAACTTATCGCATCGGAAGAAACGCTTAAGAAAACTTATGATGAATTTAAACGCTTGCAGGATAAATGGAAAGAGGTGGGCGTTGTTCCTGCAGGTGAGCTAAACAACCTGTGGCAGAATTACCATTTTTTGGTAGAGAAATTTTTTGATAAAGTCCGAATCAACAAAGAGCTACGTGACCTTGACCTGAAAAAGAACTTAGAGCTAAAGTCAGAACTTTGTAAAAAAGCGGAAGCACTTCTCGATGAAAAATCTATCCTTAACTCTTTCAAACTGTTACAACAATACCATGACGAGTGGCGGGAGATAGGTCCGGTACCCCGCGATTTGAAAGATGAAGTGTGGGAGCGGTTTAAAGCGGCTACTGATAAGATTAACCAAATGCGCCGTGAACATTATAAAGAGCTTCACGAAGAACAGGAGAAAAACTTTGAAGCCAAGGAAGCCCTTTGCGAAGAAGCCGAAAAGCTTATTAGCGAAGAGCAGCCCACTTCGGTAAAAGAGTGGCAAAAGGCAACTGATAAGTTTAATGACTTGCTGAACCGCTGGAAAAGTGTCGGCAGAGCTCCCAAATCGAAAAACGATTTGATTTGGAAACGTTACAAAACATCGCTTGATACCTTTTATTCTAACAAAAGAGCTTTCTTTTCTACGCTAAAAGAGAGCCAAATGGAAAATTACAGCAAGAAAATAAAGCTGTGTGAACTCGCTGAAAGTATCAAAGAAAGTTCGGAATGGAAAAATACCACCAACGAGTTAATCCGACTTCAGAAAGAGTGGAAAGAGATTGGCCCTGTGCCACGAAAATATTCCGATAAAATATGGAAGCGTTTCCGTGCTGCCTGTGATGAGTTTTTTAACCGAAAATCAGCATTTTATAAAAGTAATCATCAGGAGGAGGAAGACAATCTGAAAAAGAAAGAGGAGCTTGTTACCTCTATGCTGGCCTTTGAGGCTATGGATGAGAAAGAAGAAAATCTAAAGGCTTTTAAAGAATTTCAGCAACAATGGATAGACATTGGTCATGTGCCCTTTCATTTGAAAGACAAAATCTATAAACGCTATTACGAGGCTTCTGAGAAACTGATTGAGAAAATGCATCTTTCTCCTGTCGAGCTAAGTTCGCGTGGCTTTATTAACAAGCTGGAAGTTATCAGGAAATCGCCCGAAGGAAAACATCGGTTGTTGCGTGAGCGTTCGGCTTTGGCTGCAAAGATGAAGAAGCTGCAAGAGGATATTTCCTTGTGGGAAAATAACATCGGCTTCTTTTCGAACTCCAAACAAGCCAATGCGCTGAAAAGCGAATTTGAGGAAAAAATAGAACAGGCCAAAAAAGATTTCCGTTTGTTGAAGGGAAAAATTAAACTTATCGACCGGGAACTGTAAGACACCATTGCCAGACACTCTTGTCTTGCCGGTTTCTGTTCTAATTTGCCAAGCATCATGAATACCGTTTTCAATAAATCATGTCATCCGAAGATGCAGGAGATTACCGATGCATCGGTAAACCTGATTTTTACTGATCCACCTTATTTTCAGTACCGGGCACAAAATGTAAAAGGGCTGAAAAACCACAAAGATGTGGTTACCGAATTTGAATTTGATGGCTTCCGGTCGGAGGAGGAGTACCTCGCTTTTCTTGAGGATATAATGAAAGAATCTTATCGCGTGGCCAAAGAGGGCGCCAGCGGTTATCTGTTTTGTGCCGATGATTTTGTATCCTATCTCAACCGCATCATCGAAGCTGCCGGTTTTAAAGTACGTAAAGTGATCCATTGGCACAAAACCAATCCGTTCCCGGCCATCTCTTCCCGAAAAATGTTTGCCAACAGTATGGAGTTGCTCATCCATTTTTCGAAAGGAAGTCCTGCAACATGGAACCATAAACCGGTGAATGAAATGCATAATTATCGGAACACGGCAATTACCAAAGCAGATATTGAAGCATTGATAGAAAAATACCACAAGGAAGATGAAATCGGGCAGCTGCTGGATTTGATGAAAGAAGCTATCCGTAATGATACGCTGGACAACCTCATCGAAAACCCCATTTGCATGGGGGAGGAGCGCACCCGGCATAAAACCCAAAAGCCACTGAAAGTGTGCATTCCCTTTATTGAAATCAGCAGCAATCCGGGAGATATTATTCTGGACCCATTTATGGGAGCAGGCTCCACAGCCATTGCCGCATTGAAAACCGGCCGGAACTTTATGGGCTACGAAATTGATGCCGGTTATTGCGACCTGATGCAACAACGTTTTGACAATTTTCTGGAGCAGCATCCCGGTTTTAACGGGCAGAAACCGAAGATTATCAATCTGAGTTCGACGTAAGAAAAACATTTGTAAATACTTGTATAATAGCTGGATTGTTTGTCTTTTAGGTGTTGAAATATTTTTTAAAAAATATTTCAAAGAAGCCTGATCAATTGGATTTTTTACATATTTTTGCACCATCATTCAAATGTTCCATCCATAGAATGTTTGAATTATATAGAGGAGTGGAGAGATCAGGCTCAGTGAAGCTCCGGCAACCTGCCAAATAGGAAAGGTGCCAATACCTGCCGTTTCGGGTAAAAGCCGAGGGGAGTTATAATTTAAACAAAAAAAATGAAAATTAATTATTTTATTACAGTAGTCAGCCACGGGAATTTACTTTCTGTAACGGCAATCCTTTCCTCCCATAATATTAGTTCGGAAATTTCTTTCTCAGGAATGTATATGCGAATGTAACAGGGACTGGTTGTTTTGACTAAACCTTGTCCCTGAGACTCCCGGTAAACTTTTACCTGTCGGGAAAAAACCATTTTCATTTTTTAATAACAATTTCTGAAAAATATGCACAAGATTGTAATAAAAGTAGGCGGTTCCAACTTGAAAAGTATCGAAAATTTTAGCCGGATCATTTCGCTGATGAAAACGTATGAACAGCCTGTAATTTTGGTGGTCTCTGCTTTTTACGGCGTTACCGATTGTTTGGAAAAAGCAGTTGGTGATGAGAATTATACCGGTGAGCTGTTAGAATATCTGCACCATGTACACCGGAAGGTTCTGGAACGCTATGTTATGGATAAAGGCCGGCTTGTGCGTGCCAGCGAGGAGCTAACAGCCTGTCTTTCCGCTTTGGAAGAATTGTTGACATCAAAAGAGAGGCATCAGGTCGCCACAATCAACGAAATTTTGAGTTTTGGTGAAAAACTCAGCGCCCGTGTCATACAGGCTCTGCTCGATGCTAATGCAGTAGCCTGCCGGCTGGCCTTGCCCGAAGAGATGGGCTTTGTCAGCAATCAGCGGTTTTATCAGGGAAGTATTCTTTTGAAAAAGTCATCCCTCAACCTGAAGAAA
>VAOW01045643.1_pt1 | contig 11537 bp, 13 predicted proteins | sample 3393921 | NCBI WGS metagenome assembly VAOW01 (sample SAMN08290428, study PRJNA428436) | hydrothermal vent metagenome | isolation source: Deep-sea hydrothermal vent chimney | place: Indian Ocean: Southwest Indian Ridge | depth 2742 m m
AAAATAGGGTTGGGATACACCGATTTGATGCCTGTTCGAGGTCTAGCACAAGATACACCTATGACTCAGGAAGCCCACGACTTTAGTCGTGGGTAGTTCACGTTTCATTCAGACATAATATCATTGAGGGATTAAAATGCTATATGCCATAACTTTTCATCATCTCAAAACTAGCTATTCGAATTTTGAAAAATTAAAATTTTCTTTTCAGGATGAATTTTACAGAGAGATACCTCTAAAAAATGCTGTACTTCTACAGAGTGGCACAAGAATTGAAATATATTCAACCTCGAAAGACGCTGGCAGGATTCTATTTGATTTTTTCTCTGAAAAAAGCGGTTTTTCTGATGAAAAACTTAAAAAGCTCTTCTCTGTTACAAAAGGTAGGGAAGCTGCCGAGCATCTCTTCAGCCTTACATCAAAGATTGAATCACGTGTTTTAGGAGAGACTTACCTTCCCTGGCTGGTAAAGTCCTCTCTGAATAGAGCAGATAAATATAGAAAAGCAGAAGAATTGAGAGAAATCTTCGAAGGTGCTCTTGAAGCCTATGATAGAGCTAAAATGGAAACGGAAATCGAAGGGAGCCATGCTCCTGTAAATATGGCTATTGAGCTTCTTGAAAATAGAAATATAAAAAAAGCTGTCTTACTGGGAGCTGGTCTCAGTGGAATGAGACTTGCTAGAGCTCTTGATGGAGATATATATATCTCATATAGAGACAAAGATATTGCCAGTTATGCTGCAGAAGAGACTAACGGTAAAATTATAGATTATTCAGATAGAAAAGAGGTTATATCACATTCTGACCTTTTAATATGTGCAACTCTTGCCTCTCACTTCAGAGTAACTCCAGCTCTTGTTGATAGCGCCTCTTCTCTTATTGTGGTTGACTTATCACCCTTTTCCAACGTTTCTCCAGAGGTAGCCACCATTGAGGGCATTACACTTCTAAACACTGCTCTAAGAGACACAATTATGGAAAATTATAATTTAATGAAAGCAGCAGTACCTGAAGTAAAGAAAATAATTGAAGAAGAACTGGAAAAATACATACTACAGTGAACTACCCACGACTAAAGAGGCTGTCCCGTAATCAAAAATACTACGGGAAATAAGCTAAATTTAGCCTTTATTGTCTAAAATAAGCAGTCTTTAGATTACTGAGAGTAATTGTCGGACAGCCTCTAAAGTCGTTGGTTTTCTGCTATGTCTGTCATAATTATTTTAAAAGGTATTTCTAACCAATCAATTAGCAGCAGGTTTTATATCTACCTTTAACTTTCTGCTCTTATCTACGAATAATTTTTATAGTTTGCTAAACTTTTTAGAGGTATTATGATACGCCAACCTATAGTAGCTGTTCTCGGTCATGTAGACCATGGAAAAACCACCCTTCTAGATAGAATAAGAGGTTCAGGTGTAGCAAATAAAGAGGCTGGTGGCATAACCCAACATATCGGTGCTACTGAAATTCCACTTGAGACTATAAAAGATATATGTGGTGGTCTGGTAAAGCAGCTAAACCTGGACCTTACAATACCGGGGCTTCTCTTTATAGACACACCCGGACATGAAGCTTTCACAACTCTCAGAAAGCGTGGGGGTGCCCTGTCAGACTTTGCAATCCTTGTGGTTGATATTAATGAAGGTTTCAAACCCCAGACACTGGAATCCATAGAAATTTTAAAAACTTACAAAACTCCCTTCCTTTTAGCTGCCAACAAGATAGATAAAACATCTCAATGGGTGACCTATGAAAACTACCCATTTGCCCACAGCTTTTCAAAGCAGAACAAGAAGGTTCAGCAGATTCTTGAAAATAAGATTTATAATCTTGTGGGACAGCTCTATGACCTTGGTTTTGAGAGTGAACGCTACGACAGAATTAAGAAATTCGGGAAGCAGATAGCCATAGTACCTATGAGTGGAAAGACGGGAGAAGGTATTCCTGAGCTTTTGATGCTTCTCACAGGTCTTGCCCAGAAATTTCTTGGCGAAAAGCTTGATATAGACACTGAAAAGCCTGCAAATGGAACGATTCTCGAGGTTAAAGAAGAAATAGGACTTGGTACCACTATAGATGTAATAATATATGAAGGAAAGATAAAAGTTGGAGACACTATTGTGCTAGGAGGAAAAAGGGGGATAATAACAACACGAGTGAGGTCCCTTCTCAAGCCCAAACCTCTGGATGAAATAAGAGACCCCAAGTTCAGATTTGACCATATAAAAGAGGTACATGCAAGTGCTGGTGTAAAGATATCTGCGCCCAATCTGGGGGATGCTCTAGCAGGCTCCCCCCTTGTTGTGGCAGGTGAAAATGTTGAGGAGACTGAGGAAAAGGTAGAAAAGGAGATTGAGAGTATCAAGGTTGAAACTGAAAAGGAGGGTGTTGTGGTTAAAGCTGATACTCTCGGCTCTCTTGAGGCACTTGTAAAGATATTCACTGATGCTAAAATCCCCATAAGATATGCTGATGTTGGCGACATCACAAAAAGGGATATAATTGAAGCAGAGGCTGTGAAGGAAGAAGACCATTTTCTTGGTGTTGTCCTTGGCTTTAATGTGAAGACGTTAAAGAATGCAGAAGAAAGAAGTCAGGAAAAGAATATCAAGGTTATACTCAGAGATGTAATTTACAGATTAATTGATGATTATAAGGACTATGTAGAGATGGAAAAGGCACTCCAGAGAATCAGAGAGTTTGATATTCTTACAAAACCTGCGAAAATTGAAGTGCTCAGGGGTTATGTTTTCAGAGCAAGCAAACCGGCTGTGGTTGGTGTAGATATCCTTGCTGGTACTCTCAAGCCAAAAGTAAGGTTGATAAATATCAACAATGAAAAAGTAGGAGTTGTAAAAGGCATTCAGGATAGAAATAAGAATATAGGTGAAGCAACAAAAGGTATGCAGGTTGCTGTTAGTATAGAAGGTGCTACAGTAGGTAAGAATCTGAAGGAAGGTGACATACTTTTTACAGATATTTATGAAAACGAGGCAAAACTAATAAACCAGAAGTATAAAGAGTTTCTCAGAGAAGATGAAGATGAAGTTTTTCAGGAGTTTCTCAAGATTAAAAGAAAAAGTAAGCCCTTCTGGGCAAAGAGTAATATTTAAAGGAGGAATGTGATGACAAAAATGGTACTTTCTGAACCAGATAGTGGAAAGTCTTATCAAATTGAGCTGGACGATAAGAAAATGGATAAAATTATTGGCAAAAAGGTAGGGGAGACTCTCAGTGGTGACATTCTGGGACTCAGTGGTTATGAAGTAAAACTTACTGGAGGAAGCGATAAAGATGGCTTTCCTATGAGAAAGGATTTGTCAGGAATGAGAAGACCAAAGATTCTACTGCGCGGTGGTCCAGGCTACAGGCCAAAAGAGAAAGGTTTGATAAGAAGAAAAAGAGTGAGAAGCAACACCTATGTGAAGGAAATTAGTCAGATAAATGCTGTTGTGGTTAAAAAAGGAAGTAAAGAGCTTGAAGAGCTTGTAGCTGCCATGAAAAAGAAACAGGAATAGGAGAGGATCAGTATAACCCAGTCAGAAATAAATATTGGATTGGTTGGTCATGTTGACCACGGCAAGACCACGCTCACCTATGCCCTTTCAGGGAAGTGGACAGACGAACACAGCGAGGAGTTGAAGCGTGGTATCTCAATAAGACTGGGATATGCAAATATTAGCTTCAGAAAGTGTGAGGAGTGCAGCTACTATACAACCAAAAAGAAGTGTCCAAAGTGTGGAGGTAAGACAAAACTTCTCCGTGAGGTGAGCTTTGTTGATTCTCCAGGTCACGAAACTCTTATGGCAACAATGCTGAGTGGCGCTGCTATAATGGATGGAGCAATTCTTGTTATTGCTGCAAATGAACCATGTCCCCAGCCCCAGACAAAGGAGCATCACATGGCCCTTGATGTAACTGGTATAAAAAATATTGTCATTGTACAGAATAAGATTGATATTGTAACAAAAGAGAGGGCAGTTGAGAATTATAATGAAATCAAGAAGTTTGTAAAAGGAACTGTTGCTGAGAATGCTATTATTATACCTATTGCTGCACAACATCAGGCAAATCTTGATGTTTTAATTAAGGCTGTCGAGGAATTTATTCCAACTCCATCTAGAGATAAAAAAAAGCCAGCAAGAATGTACATTGCAAGGAGTTTCGATGTAAATAAGCCGGGAGCAAAGCCTGAGGAGATTGTTGGCGGTGTAGTTGGAGGTTCTATTGTTCGAGGCGTAGTCAATGTTGGAGATGAGATTGAAATAAGACCAGGGGTTAAGGTTACAGAAGAAGGTAAAGTAAAATGGGAGTCTCTTGAGACAGAAGCTATGTCTCTATTTGTCGGCTCAAAGAAGGTTAAGAAAGTTCATCCAGGCGGACTCATAGGAATAGGTACAAAACTTGACCCAAGTCTGACAAAAGCAGATGGACTCTCTGGTCAGGTCCTGGGAAAGCCGGGTACTCTGCCACCCACTCTCAATAGCTTCACTATGGAGGTACATCTTCTTGAACGTGTGGTTGGAACAAAGGAAGAGATTGAGGTGGAGAAAATTAAGACAAACGAACCTCTTATGCTAAGTATTGGCACAGCCACAACAGTTGGCCTTGTACTGAGCGCAAGAGAAGATGAGGCGACTGTCAAGCTCAAACTACCTGTGTGTGCTGAGAAGGGAGACAGAGTTGCAATTTCGAGGCGTGTGGGCGGACGCTGGAGATTGATAGGATACGGATTGATTTCTGAATATCATTAGGTCTACATGGCTGTAGTCCTTCCCACCGGATTTTTATAAGAATTGACTAAACTGACATACTCTCATGGTAAATACAGTGTGATTTTACGCTACGTCAGGTTGTGTAAAAACCCATGTTTGCATGAGAAATGAGTAATATACACCATTTAAATCAAAAAAGGTGATAGAGAATTCACAAAATTTGTGGTTTTCTGCTATGTCTGTCATAAAAATAGTTTGATAGATTATCCCCTACTCACCCTTTCCCAGACTCCCACTTACAGCCTCAATTACTGCTCTCCAGATTTTTCTACCAAGCCTGCTGGCAGGGCCTGAGTATTCATAAAAACTACCATTTCCCATTTTTGCAACTATCACAGCATCCGTACTTGTGCCTGTAAAATCAAACCCATCTTCAAGAAGAGCCTTTGATTTAGCCTCTGTTGTAGTTATTACAGCATTCACAATTGTATTATCAGACATATCCCCCTCAACCAAAACAACTATATTTATAGTGCCTATTTTCTCATTATGATTTTTAATCCCGGCAGTTGCAAAAACAGTAACATCCTGCTCTACAACAACCGAGAGCCTTTCCATGGGTACAGAGGTTAAGAGTCCAAAATAGCGATTCATAGAAAAACGGTCTGCAACTTCTTTAAGATAAACCACAGGCTGCTCAAGCTTATTATGCCTAACAGTGTGATTAAATATATACTCCACACTACCAAAGCCACCCAGCAGCCCTGAACTCAGAGCATAAAAATCTCCCTCAATTATAAGAGTATTATCAACAACTTTCCATCTCATCAATTATTTTAAAATGATTAACCTGATTCAATAAGGCTGAATTCAGAATTTTAGTAACTTTAATATACTCACATATAGATGTGATAATATGGCTATTCATCCTATTGAATTCAGATATGGTAGCAGAGAGATGAAGAGAATTTTTGAGGAAGAGTCAAGACTGCAGAAGCTCCTTGATGTTGAAGCTGCTCTGGCAAGAGCCCATGCAAAGCTTGGCAATATACCAGACGAAGCTGCCAGAGAGATTTCAAAACAGGCGACTACCGCCCATGTTAAAGTTGAAAGAGTCAAAGAGATTGAGGCAGAGATAAAGCATGACCTCATGGCAATGGTCAAGGCACTGAGTGAACAGTGCGGCAAGGCAGGTAAATATGTGCATCTGGGAGCTACATCCTATGATATTATAGATACCACCAATGCCATTCAATTTAAAGAAGCTCTGGCTATTGTGAATAAAAAACTCTTTGAAATTGAAGGTATACTACTTAAGCTGGCAGAAAAGCATATTAGAACTGTTGCTATTGGAAGAACTCACGGACAGCATGCCACACCCATAACCTATGGCTTAAAGTTTGCTATCTATGCAAGAGAGATTAGGAGGCATATTTCAAGAATAGAAGATGCTGAGAAAAGAGTCATAGCCGGCAAGATGTCAGGTGCCGTGGGAACAATGGCAACCTTTGGCGAGAAGGGAATACAGATTCAGAGAATTGTTATGGAAGATTTAGGCATTAAAGCTGCCATGGTGAGCAATCAAGTGGTGCAGAGAGACAGATATGCAGAGCTTCTCAGTATTCTTGCTCTTATATCTGCATCCATGGATAAAATAGGAAGAGAGATAAGAAATCTCATGCGTACAGAGATAGCAGAGGTCAGTGAGCCCTTTGCAGAGGAAAAACAGGTGGGTTCAAGCACCATGCCTCACAAGAGAAATCCAATAAATGCCGAAAATATCTGTGGATTGGCAAGGGTGGTGAAAAGCAATGTCTTTGTTGCCCTCGAGAATGTCTCCCTTGAGCATGAGAGAGACCTGACAAACTCCAGTGCTGAGAGGGTGATTATACCAGAGAGCTTTATACTCTTAGACGAAATTCTCAACAGAGCAAATACTATACTCTCAGGTCTTGTGATAAGAGAGGAGAATATCAAAAAGAACCTGAAGCTAACAAAAGGGTTGAATATGGCTGAAGCTATTATGATTGCTATGACAAAGAAGGGTATGGGAAGACAGGAAGCACATGAATTACTCAGAAAGCTTGCTGTAGAAACCTACAACTCCGACAGGGAATATAGTGAAGTGCTTAAGGAGAACAGTGAAATTAAAAAGTATATGAATGAAGAGGAAATTGACGAGGCACTGAAACCAGAAAACTATATAGGCACAGCGGTTGAACAGGTAAGGAAGGTTCTTGATGTCTCAAAACATGAGAGAGCATGATAACTATTATATACTGGATACATCTTTTCTAAATCAGGTGTGAAAATGGCAAGGAAAAAACAGAAGAAAATTGCAAGAAGAAAAACTGAAGCTGAAATCGCTTGGGATAAAATAAGAAGAAGTTATCCCAACTGTGTTGGTAGCTACCCAGAATGTCCCAAAGCAATTGAAGATAAATATAAACCCCCTGAAGAATGCCTCACCTGCCCAGTTTATGCAGAATGGAGGCGTTAGGAGGGGAATATCCTCTCCTTTACAGGAAATAGCTCAGGTCAGCATCCAAAGATTTATCAAGAAAACCACTGGCACCTGTAGGCTCTTCAACAAAATCAACAATATCTTCTTTTTCAATACCTTTTATATCCATAGGTAACTGGCAGGGTACAAGGTGTATTCCTGTTTCCACTGCAATATTGAACAGGTCTTTTATATCAGGTGCACCCTTTTCCTTCATAGCATTAGCCTTCGGGTCATCCTCGAATAGATTATCATATACATCCTTTTTAAGAATATCTATACCGTCAAAGGTAAAATAAACATACACATCAACATCCATAGCTTTTGCTGTTGTTGCAAGTACAAGAGCAGCAAAAACCTTACTAAAATTCCCTTGGGAACATACTATAGTCATTATTTTTCCTTCAGTCATATCATTCACCTTTCAAAAATATATACTGAAGAGAAAGATAATATACCCTATATAAACAAATTGAAAAACGCACTAATTCAGATGAATCAAGAGTAAATCCGCTATTATACTTTAGTAACAACTATTTATGATATTTAGGCAGAAAGCCCACGACTTTAGTCGTGGGAGTATGTCAGTGAGGATATGTCAGTGAGGATATACCATATAGATTAAGAACTGGGAGTCTCAGAAATGTATAATTATTATAAGTCTTTTTTAAAGACTTTCTCCGGGTTGGTTTTATTTTCCTCTATGCCGAGGTTCTCATAGGGAATTCCAAGAGCAATACCCAGAATCTGCGTTATATACATGCTGGGAATATCATACTTCTCTCCAAAGTCACTCTCAATCTTCACCTGAAGTGTGTCTAGACTCACCTGACAGAATGGACACATAGTAACAATGAGCTCAGCTCCAGCCTCCTTCATATTTGTGAGTTTGTTGTTTGCAATCGTCATGCCCATCTCTTCACTGAGAGCCAGAAGGGGAGCGCCACAGCATTTATCCTTATCCTTATATTTTAGACTTGTAGAACCCACAAGCTCCAAAATTCTGTCAATTTTTATATCAGCACCAAAATCAACATACTCACTTGGTCTCTGAGCATGACATCCTATATGAGGTGCTACCCTGACCTTAACCTTCTTTACAATTACATCATCATCAATTTTATCAACAATAATGTCAAGAAAGTGTTTTACCTCAATATCGCCCTTTACCTCTCTGCCCAGAATCATTAACTTTTTATTCACCTCATTTCTTAAATTCTCATCATTTTTTAGCCTCTCATTGGCAACCTTCAGTGTCTTGTAACATCCGTTACAGAGAGTAACAAGGTCCATGCCTTCCTCTTCAGCAATAGCTATATTTCTTGCTGAATAAAGAAGGGAAGCAAATTCATCTATAGGTTCTACATTTATCCCACAGCATGTAAAGGGCTTATCCATGAGCTCTATGCCAAGTTTCTCTGCAACAGCCCGAGCAGAGACTTCATACCCACGCTCTCTATATGGAATATTACATCCTGGAAAGTAGAGGTAAGCTTCACTCATCTTTTTCCTCCTTCTTTAAGCTTCTCAAATCTTGTACCTGAAATAAGTTTATTTATTTCCTCCTTGTCAATAGACTCTATAGCAGGTAACCCAAGATCTTCTCTTAAAAAGTTTGTAAATTCATCAATATCAAATAATCGTCCTATTTCCAAAACATTTTCATTTATAACTTTGAAAGCAGGTGGTATTTTTCCCTCTTTTGCAGCAACATTCTTAATTGCCATCAGAATTGTAGCAGGCTTTACATCTCTCGGACAGCGCTCATTACATAAATAACAGACAGCACAGTACCAGGGTTCTATACTATCAAGTACATTCTCAACACCAAGAACTGCCTTCCTTATAATTAGCCTTGGATTGAAATCCTTTCTGTAGGTGTGTACAATACAGCTTGCTGCGCATGTTCCACACTGATAACACCTTGAAATAGCTTCGCCTCCTGGTTCGGCTTTTATCTTTTTAATAAGGTCACCGCTCACCTTCCTATAGGTCCGCTGGAGAACTTCCATTCTAATCCATCCTGTAAAATTATAAGAACTTATTAATTTTTAATATTTAATCATTACAATAATTTATAAAATTTTGCTTCTTCAGATGTGATTCATAACAATCTTTAGTGCCTCAACCCCACCATCCCCATATTCTCTTTCTGTAGTATAATCTGCAACATCTTTGAGGTAGCTACCTATGGATATGGAAAGCCCAGCCTTCTCAAGCATGTCTATATCATTAGAACTGTCACCAATAGCTGCAACTTCCTGCATGGATATGCCAGCTCTCCGGGCAACCATCTCAAGTGCCCTGCCCTTACTCACATCAGGATTTTTTATATGAATGGCAAATTTTGTATCCACAACCTCAACTCTGAAGTCTTTGAGTATTTTTTTTATCTCTTCTACAGGATAGTCCCTCCATAATGCTACCTCTGTCTTTCTGTATTCATTCCTTGTAACCTCCCTTATAGCAAGTCTATCTTTCAGAAAGGAATAAGCCTTCTCTATCTCATCTATACTCGCAAGATATTCCACTTCATCACCATAGCTTATTATTCCTCCATTCTCTGCTATTAATGCTCCAGAAGTTCCAAGAAAAGTACTGATCGTATCTGCCACACAGAGTGCATTGCCTGTGGCAAGTATAACCATGACATTACGTGCTTCAAGCTTTCTGATAAGCTCTCCTGCAGTAAAATTTAGTCTCCTCAATTTATCAGTGAGTGTACCATCTATATCTATGGCAAGGGCTCTGATTTTCATAGTGGAAGTACAAAAGGTAACAACTGAGGAATTACTCTGTGGATATTGTAATTATAGAATGAGTTCTAAACAGCCAGACATTAGAGACTGGATTCCCTGCCGAAAAAGTTAAAAGTAGTAAGTGAAAAATATAAAGAGGGATAGAAATATAAGATTACAAAAATAAAGGTATGTTTAAATGCGACTGAACTTAATACCAATGCTTTCAAATTTTCAGATGGCACCTCGCATGTGTCCAGATATTATTGAGGTATATGAATGATACGCCAAAGTTTTATTTTTCTGGATGGAATTGGCACAGTTAGGGAGAGGAGCCTCTGGAAAAAAGGTATTTTAGACTGGAGAGATTTCCTCGAGAGTAAGAAGATTAAAGGTATTCCTGAAAAAAAGAAGTCAATTCTAGACAGAGAAATAGAAGAGGCAGATTTTAATCTCAATCATCTTGCCTCAAGCTTCTTTTTCAGGCGGCTTCCTAGGCGAGAGCACTGGCGACTCTTCTCTGAGTTCAGAGAACATGCCTGCTTTATCGACATTGAAACCACTGGACTAAGCGCTGAGAGAGATGACATAACTGTTGTGGGAGTTTATAATGGGAGAGAATACAAATCTTTCATAAAGGGTATTAATCTTGAGGAAGAGAGCCTGAAGAGAGAGCTTGAGAAGTACTCTCTGATTATAACATTTTATGGCTCTGCTTTTGATATTCCCTTCCTCATAAAAAAATTCCCTACCCTGAGTTTTGAAAAGCCTCATATTGACCTTTGTTTTACATCCAGAAGAATAGGTTTAAGCGGCGGACTAAAAAAAATTGAAGAAGATATAGGACTTGAAAGAGAGGATGACATTAAGGGAATGAGCGGTTTTGATGCAGTAAGACTTTGGAAGAAGTGGGAAGTTTATAGGAACAGAAGAGCTCTTGAAACCCTTGTTGAGTACAATCGCATTGATGTGGAAAATCTCAGTCCTATTGCTGAACATGTTTATGACAGATTGAAGAAGGCTGTTTTTGCTGATTTTATAGTATGAGAATAACTTCCAGCAATTTGGATGTGGTAATATCTCTGAGAACCTTAAGTTATATAATAAACATTACTGATGAATAATTGATAGAGCTATTGATAAAAAAGTTTATATGTTAATCTGTTAATATATATAAGCGTGGTAAAATCTGTGGTGAAGATGGTGGTAAATACTGTTATACTAAAGACAGAAAGACAATTTCAAACAGTAACAGAGGGGATAGTATCGAATATTACCATAAAAAGAGAACATTCTGTAAGACCTTTCGCGTATATAGATAGTGTATATAATAAAGAGGGAACTCAAAAGTTTCCAGAATGGGAGACTCTATCAATGGACATTTCTATGCTGATAAAAGGAAAGGTGATATAAAATGGTTCCTATATTTGTTGCTCTGTTTATGTTAAGTACAGCCGTGATGGTTATAGGTGTCCTGCTGAATATTATATACTGGCTCAAAGGAAGACACGACCTTAAAGGTAGTATTGTATGGGCACTAAAAAATATTTTTTCTGTAAATATTTTTAGTCTCCTG
>VAOW01026931.1_pt1 | contig 11530 bp, 11 predicted proteins | sample 3393921 | NCBI WGS metagenome assembly VAOW01 (sample SAMN08290428, study PRJNA428436) | hydrothermal vent metagenome | isolation source: Deep-sea hydrothermal vent chimney | place: Indian Ocean: Southwest Indian Ridge | depth 2742 m m
CGGTGCGCTCGAACAGTTGCGGGGCCTTCTTGACCCGCTGCAGTAATTCTTCCTCGAGAGCTTGTGGGTCGATACGTAGCAGGCGCAGATTGGCCATGCCAACCTGCCCAAACCGCACCTCGGAAACGGGGGATGGCACCCCCTTGGCCGTTGCGCTCATGCGTGCCCAGCAGCTTGAGGTGCCGGTACTGGATGATCCTGCAAGCGGGTACGCTCCGCATTTTCCAACCAGGCCAACCCGGGTAGGCCACCGTGTTCAAGATAGGTATCACGGACAAACTGGAAACTGCACAGTTCCTTGGCTAGCAGGCTGACCCGGCGGTTGTTACCGGCCATCCGTTGCTGGGCGACTTCATGGAAGCCAAAGGTGCCGTGGAAAAGGACGACGGCGTCGTTACGTGGTTCAAGAAATACCTCGCAGGCGACCATCGGTACCCGTAATTCGGCGTAGCTCTGCACATCGGCATAGAACACCCGGCCGAGTCCACGTCCCCGTAAGCTCGGGGCGATAACCACGCGATCAATGTACACAAAAGCTGGGTAGTGATCGTGAAACCAGAGAAAGTTAGAGCTATCGTGATCGGCAGTTTCCCGGAATCCAATGATGAAACCGCCGACGATGCCATCAACTTCCGCAACCCGGAAGTAGACCGCTTGATCAAAAAACCAGCGTAGCTTTTTACCATCTAGCGGCAGGATTCCCGGGCTGGTTGCATTATTGATGGCGAGGATGGCATCCAAGTCATTTTCGCCTACGTTGCGGATTTTCAAACTCATTCCGTACTCCGTTGCTATTCGGACCAGGACGAACGGCGGGGCTAGGTAAAGAGCATTATTGCATGACTATGCGGATAAAAAGTGTGATAACGCTTGCGTCATTCTGAATGAAGTGGATGATGCATCCAATGCGCCGATTCATGTTCGACCACATCCGTTTGCTGCGCTATGCAGGTCTGTTCACCTATCTGTGTGCAGGGATCCCGCTGTTGCGCGTGGACTGGGCCCGACAGCGCGTCAGTCTCCTGGTACACCCCGATCTGGGCCTGTGGGCGCTGTTATCGAGCTATTTCCTGTTCGGGATTGTGTATTGGTTTCTGACGCGTCGGTTGGGCTCACATCGGCATCCATTACTGAAGGTTTTCGGTCTCAGCATCCTCACCGTAACCGCCATCGCGGTAGGTTGGTTCAGCCAAAGTGGACTCTCGGCATTGCTGCTTGTGGTGGTGGCGGTGGCCTTGCCGTGGACTTTACCAGCACCCATCGGGATTGCCTGGCTAGTATTACAAAATGTTGCCCTGGTTCCGGTCTTTGCGGGTTTTCCCGGTTTCAGTTGGTGGAGCGCAATCCTCCAGACGAGCCTGTATCTCGGTTTTGCTACGTTGATGTTTGTTACGTCCCTGGTAGCGAGCCAGCAGGATGAGGCTCGGCTAGAGCAGCGGCGTCTGAATTCTGAACTGCGTGCAACCCAGGCCTTGTTGGCCGAGTCCAGCCGTATCGGTGAAAGGATACGGATTGCGCGTGAACTACACGATTTACTGGGTCATCACCTAACGGCCTTGACCCTGAATCTGGAAGTGGCTAACCATCATTTGCCCGGCTCGGCGGCCGAACCGGTGCAGCGGGCCAGGGCGATTGCCCGGCAGTTGCTGGGAGATGTGCGCGAAGTGGTCAGTGAACTGCGACAGAGTGATGCCATTGACCTGACTGCGGCTCTGCGGGCGTTGGTCGAAGGGGTTCCTCCCGGTTTACGAGTGTTTTTGCAGGTGCCGGAGCGCTTCAGCGTTGACCACCCGGGACAGGCACAAATGATTCTTCGCATGGTCCAAGAAATACTGACCAATACCCTACGTCATGCCGGGGCCAGCCAGCTATGGTTGCATTTTCGGCGAGGCTCGCAGGGTGACTTGTACTTGCGAGCGTGGGACGATGGGCACGGGGCCAAGGATCTGCAGCCCGGTAACGGGTTACGGGGGATGCGCGAGCGTCTGGCCGAATACGGCGGGCATATTGATATTTCCAGTCCGCCAGGCCAGGGTTTGCAACTGGATGCCCACCTGCCAGTGGAGGAAAAACCATGATCAAGATTTGCCTGGTTGATGATCAGAATCTGGTGCGTCAGGGGATCCGTTCCTTACTCGATCTGGCCGAGGATATTCACGTAGTCGCCGAATACTCCAGTGGTGCTGAGGCAGTCGACGGCATCCCGAAATTGCAGGTCGATGTAGTCCTGCTGGATATGCGCATGCCCGGAATGAATGGCATCGAGGTACTCAAGGCCCTCCACGCAGCCCGGCATTTACCGCCGACAATCATTCTGACTACTTTCGACGATGATCGAATGGTCTTGACCGGGTTGAAAGCCGGAGCCCGGGGATATTTGTTGAAGGATGTTTCCTTGCAACAACTGGTCGAGGCGGTACGTACCGTGGCCCTCGGTGGGTCGATGATCTCGCCAGCTGTAACCCAGCGGTTGAAGGCAGGCTTTGAACGTATGACCACGGGATTCCGAGCCCTTGCAGATCCTGATCCGCTGACTGAGCGCGAGACCGAAATTCTACGGTTGATGACCGGTGGCTATAGCAACAAAGAAATTGCCAACTCACTCGGGGTTGCCGAGGGTACCGTAAAGAATCATGTATCCAGCATTCTTTCCAAATTAGGAGTTCGTGACCGAACCCGGGCAGTACTCAAGGCTATTGAACTTGGCATTGTATAAGGCGGGTCGCCGCCTGGATGGTGTTTCTCGGATAGAGCCGCTACCATCACACACTTGCTGTGGACGCCCCAGTCCGCGACGGTTGCCCCCCTGGCCGGCAGATGTCGGCTGATCTGGTTGTGGAGACTTCCCAGAATGACTCGTATTTTCGAATTCTTAGTTGCAGTGGGCATGGTGGTGGTTTTGGCCGTGATCGTTGCCTTGGCGCTGCCCACTCATGCGGCGGCTTCGCGATCGATAGAGGTCAGTCATAATATCCGCGAAGTTTATGACATCCTCGCCAATTATCGACGGTTTCCCGATTACGGGGTACTACGCGCCTACGATGCCAACACCCAGTTTGAATTCTCCGGTCCGGCCTACGGAGTCGGTGCCAAAGTGAGTTGGAAAAGCAGCAATCCCAAGGTGGGTACGGGGAGACTTACGATGTGGCAAATCGAACCGGCCGCAGCCGATGTGTTCTTCAAGGGAGCGGCAACTATCACATGGAAGCTGCACAACAGCTGGCCCGGTTACAACAAGCATATTGTGTTTGAAATCGCCCGCTCCGGGAAGGATCAGCGCTTAGTCAAGATCGTGGCCCGGTACCGGGTCGATTACGGCTGGAATCTATTTGACCGCTATTCACGGCTGTTCATCCATGGCGCCCCCGACCATTTTCTTGAGTACACCCTTACCAACCTGCAAAATGTCTTGGCGGTCATTCCGAATCTTGCCTATGGCGAACTGCATCCAAGCTTGGTGGATACGTCTAAGCAGCCCATCATGTATGTATCGGAAAGCGTTAAGAACACCCACAATGATATCAGTGTGGCGGTTGACAGCGGGATGCAGACGCTGGATGCCAGCTTGAAGAAACTGGGCCTGACGGCAGCCGGACCCCAGATAGTGATCACCCGACGTTGGAGTAGGAACACCTACACTTTTGATGTAGCAGTGCCGATCTCAAGTACCAAGCTGAAAGTCGGCGGACAAGAATACGATCTCACCCAGCCTGGGCAGCCGACACTTACCGCCATGGCACAGGATTCGAACCCCGCCAGCACCACACCGACGGGGACCACTAAGACCACGTCTAAGCAGCCTACTGCGCAAACTCCGCCTATTGCCGCAGTGGAAAAGCCCGGAGACTGGGAGGCCAAAGGTCTGCTTATCGTCAGTAACAAGGTGCGTGCCCGTATGGCTTTCGGTGGCCGTGCACTGATGGCGGTTTTGGATGGTAGCTCGGCGCAGTCGTACGCCATCCATAAGGGGCTTGAGGCGTATGCCGCAACCCATGGGTATTCGAACAATCCGGAACTGCTGCCTATTTATGATGTACAGAGCCAGGCACCCAATCCCCACAATCTGACCCCGAACAACCCCAGTGGGGTGCAGTACAAGGTGTATTTACCAGTTAGTGCCGCGCCGCTGATGACTCCGTGGCAGGCCGCTCAAGTCGCTCCGGCGGGAGCTTCCAGTACCTTGGCGCCTGCGTCATCAGCAAGCGTGAATGCCCCTGCGGCGTCTGCCAGCACTGCCACCCCGGCCCAGGCCACGACCTCGGCCGGCTGATCGAATAGGGTGTCGGCGCATGCGCTCAACGGTTCTTCTGAGTTTGGAAGGACCGTTTTGTTTGGGGTTTGATGGAGTCTGCATGCCATGTTCACTTGGGTAATCTCATACCCAGTGCCCATCATTCGGGTAGAACGGATTGCTGGGGGCCGCCATGATTGAGGTTGCTGGACTCAGTCGGCGTTACGGTGGCATCTGGGCGGTGCGGGACATCAACTTGCAAGTGTGGCCTGGACAGGTGTTAGCGCTGCTTGGCCCCAACGGAGCCGGGAAAAGTACCACCCTGCGCATGATCGCCGGGTTTCTTGCACCTTCGGCGGGTACGGTGCGGGTTTGTGGCCGGGATGTGTTGCGTCACCCCAAGGCCGTGCACCGCCTGCTCGGCTATTTGCCGGAGGGCGCGCCCGCTTATGAGGAAATGAGCGTACGCAGTTTTCTTGGCTTTATTGCCGACGTGCACGGTTTGCGTGGTCTGCGGCGCCGACAGCGTTTCGAAGAAGTGGTACAGCTGCTTGAGCTTGAGGAGGTATTGAAATCGCCAACTGGAACCTTGTCGATGGGGTACCGACGTCGGTTAGGTCTGGCTCAGGCCATCTTGCATGATCCACCAGCACTTATCTTTGATGAGCCTACAGATGGACTGGATCCCAATCAGCGTCGCGGGGTACGTAAGCTGATTCGCTCACTGGCCCGTGATCACAGTCTGATAGTTTCCACCCATCTTCTTGAAGAAGTACGGGCGGTGTGTAACCGGGTTGCGTTGATGGTATGCGGGCGTTTGGTGGTTGATACGACTCCTGCGGAGCTGGCGGAGCAATCACGCTACCATGGGGCCGTATCCTTCACCGCCAAGGGTAGTGGGCCGGTACGAGCTGCCTTGGGGTTGCTGCCTTCGGTGGACACCGTGGAGGTTGACCCCATGGATGGTCGGGTGACCGTTTTCCCCAAGTCTGGCCGGCAGATCCTGCCCCTCGTTCAACAGTTGCTGGCAACTTACAAGGTCGTTCCCAAAGAGCTGCAACTTGAACAAGGACGGCTTGACGATGTGTTCGAAAAACACGTTGCTGCGGCCCGAGGACTTCCAGAATGAGAGGTTTTTTGGCGGTTTTTCGGCGTGAACTGCAGGCTTATTCAGTCACTCCGGTCGCCTATGTATTTGTCGTCGTTTTTCTGGTGCTCTCGGCAGTTTTTACCTTCTACATGGGGAATTTCTTTTCCCGAGGACAGGCTGATCTGGGGCCTTTTTTCCAGTTTCATCCCTGGCTTTATCTGGTGCTGGTGCCAGCATCCTCCATGCGCTTGTGGACCGAAGAACGCCGCAGTGGCACCTTGGAACTCTTGTTGACCCTACCGATTGGCCGTTGGTCGGCCATGCTAGCCAAGTTTTTTGCAGCCTGGCTGTTCGTAGGACTGGCCTTGGCGTTAACGTTTCCGATGTGGCTGACCGTGAATTACCTGGGGCATCCCGACAATGGAGCGATTCTGGTCGAATATCTGGGCAGCCTGTTGCTAGCTGGGGCGATGCTCTCCATCGGAATCTGTCTGTCGGCGGCAACCCGCAATCAGGTGGTGGCGTACATTCTCACGGTTGCGGTAGGTTTTTTGTACCTGGTTATCGGTGAACCGATGGTCCAGGATGTGCTGGCTCATGTATTGCCGCTATTGGCCCTGAACAGCTTGGCTGAATTCAGTTTCCTAGCGCATTTTCAAGCTATCCAGCAGGGCGTATTGGATCTCGGCGATATCGTTTTCTTTGTTCTGACGATCCTGGCCTGGCTCACTGCGGGTGGCGTCATGTTAGGTATGATCCGGGCCGATTGAATGCACCCGCATCGCTTCCTTGGGGTATTAGGGTTGCTAGCCATGGCGCTGCTGTATGTGCTGCTGGTGTTATTGAGCGGGCGGGCATTCAATGGTATCCGCTTTGATCTGACCCAGAACCACGTGCATACCCTGGCACCAGGGACCGTACGCATTGCCCGATCTTTGCAGCAACCTATCCACCTGGCCTTGTTCTTTTCGCGGCATGCCAGCCGCGACCAACCCCGATTGCGTGCTTATGAACAACGGGTACTTGGGATGCTGAAGGAGATTCAGCGCCATACGCATGGCATGCTGCAGGTACGAGTACTCAATCCGAGCCCCTATTCCGAGGCGGAAGATCGGGCACTCGCTTATGGATTGACACCGATGCCTGGTGGCGTGGGAGGGGCACGAACCTTCTTTGGTCTGGTTGGAACCAATGGCACTACGGGGTTGGCGGTATTGCCCTTTTTACAGCCGGACAAGGAAGCCTTTCTGGAATACGACATTGCGCGGATGCTCTATGAACTGTCTTCTTCCCGGCAACCCGTGGTGGGACTGATCACGGGCCTATCGCTGGATGCCACCAGAACGGCTTCGGCGAGCCAGGGTATTCCCCGATGGAGTGTGTTGCAGCAGCTACGCAAGCTGTTTCATTTGCAGATACTGGATCCGACCAATCTACATGCCATTCCAGCGGATGTGCGGGTATTGTTGTTGGTGCAACCGTCCAACCTGACTGCTACAGCTCGTCAAGCTGTTGAAGCTTATTTGCAGCGCGGCGGGCACTTGGCGCTGTTTCTGGATCCTGATCCCCAAACCTTGCCATCCGCTTATGCGGCACTTAGTGCCAAAGCGGCGGCACGGGCTGTAGCCCCTCTTCTCACCCAGTGGGGTATCGCCTTCAATCCGGATCAAGTGGTGCTGGATCCTCCTCTTGCACGCAGTATTCAGTTGACTCCGGGTCGCCGCACCGTTCGGGATCCAGCTCTGATTGGACTGGGTCGGGCTGAAATCAGTCATGACGATGTCACCACAGCCGGCCTGTCGAGCATTAACATATTGAGTGCCGGTACCTTCGAACAGCTCAAGCATGCCCCATTGCGGTTGATGCCGCTGTTACAGTCCGGCCCTGACTCGGGTCTGGTGTCGGCGGCAAGGGTCATAGCTTCGCACAACCCACAAACGCTGCTCGACGGCTTTCATACCGGTATCGACCGTTATGTCATTGCCGGCCGTCTGATTGGTCCTTTGAAACCGGGCGCAGCGCCCGCAGATATTATTGTAGTGGCCGATACCGACATCCTCAGTGACCGACTGTGGGTGCAGTGGCTGCCATTCTTTGGCCAGACACTAGCCAGCCCATTTGCCAACAACGGTGATTTTTTTCTCAATGTCGTGGATAATCTCAGTGGTTCCTCAGCATTGATCTCGATCCGTGGCCGAGCTGTTTCGGTACGCCCTTTTACCCGCCTGCAAGCATTGCGAACCCGTGCTGCTGCCGCATACCGTGAGCATAAATTAGCGCTTGAACAACAACTTAATGCTGTGCAACGACAGGTATTGTCGATCGAGCATGCTGGTTCGAGTCTTACTACGGCATTACAGGCGCAACGACCGCGCCTGGCAGAATTGAATCGCAACAAGGAGGAAATTCGTCGTCAATTGCGACGTATCGAACGGCATCTGAATGCCCGTATCCAGAATCTGCAGGCGAATATCATGCTCATCGACAGTGTACTGATTCCTGTGCTGCTCAGCTTGCTAGCCTTGCTGGTCGCTTTGGTTCGCAGTTGGCGGCGGCACTGGGGCCAGGACCAGCCATGAGTTTGCGCAGCCTTGTGTGGTGGTGGCTGATCGCGCTGGGGGTACTGGCGCTCTGGGTCTGGTTACCCGATTACTCGTTTCATTCCCGGGCAAACCTGGATGGCCAGCTGCTGTTTCCCAATTTGACCAAAGAGGTCAATTCTATCCGTGCCATTCGCTTGCTGGGGAAGGATAAGCGGACTGAGCTACATCTAATTCGCGAGATAGCAGGCTGGAAATTGACAGGTACCGATGAGCCGGCTGATGCGGCCCGGATACGTGGCTGGCTGTTGCGCCTTGGCAGCACTCGGATCCTTGCGGCCAAGACTAACCAGCCTTCTAAGTATGCGGCGATTGGTGTGCAAGCGCGCAGCCGGGCGGGGGTGGGTGGTATCGAACTCATCTTGAGCGGTGCTCAGCATCCCATTCGACTGATCATTGGCCATTATGACTCACGCCAGGATGGCACTTTTGTGCGCAAGCTGGGGGCAGCCCAAAGTTTTCTGGTGGAGGGTGATCTGACCCCATCGCAGCGGACGGCTGATTGGATGTCTCATCCGTTATTGTCCATCGCTGTCGAGCAGATTGCCAAACTGCAGTTATCGGCACCTGGTGGGCCAGAATTTTTCCTGGTACAAAATGCTCAAGGCCAGATCAGTGTAAGCCGGGCCGCACCGGGGGTGATCCGTCCACAGGCGCAGGCCACATTACTGGCCAGGCTGTTCGAGACACTTGATTTTCGTGAGCTACGCACCCCCCTCAGGCCACCGCCGCGGGCACTATTGTTACGTGTTGAATTGCGCGACAAATTACTTATCAGCACCAGAATATGGCGTTCGGCAAACGCCACACTGGCCGTATTCAAGGTACGGAACCGTTCCCGGAGCGAGGTGACAGCACGTCGTGCCCGCATGCTTGCGCAACGATTACAACGCCATGTCTGGGTTTTGACAGGGGCTATCTGGCCGATGCTTCAAAGGGCCCTATATGCCCCAAGTTCCAAGCTGCCATCCACCGCGACCCGTGTCGCCCCAGCTAACCCGGCGACGGTAGTGGCACCACGACAGTCTACTTTTCGACTTACGATTGAACCCCATGGCCGTAGCCGATAAAACCCCGGCGCAACGAGCTTGGCGGGTGCATGACTGCCGTGGGTTACCGGGGCGCATTGTTGGCGTACGGTCCTGCTACCGGTCATGCTGGATGTCGGCGATCCAAGCGATGGAATATCGGTTCTGGCACTCCTGGACTCTGCTCCTGGATGCTTCGTTACGGCTGAGCGAATAGGATGAACGCCCATCATTCCTCCACAAATACACCTATCCAGCGTGGTTTTCAGCAGCGTATGGCTGCCCGGTACCTCAGCCAGTGTGATCCACGCCTGGCGCAGTGGATACGGAAGCTCGGGCCTCTCGAAATAGATTTTCAGCAGCCCTTCCGAGTCGTGGAAGTTCTCGCCCGTTCCATCTTGCACCAGCAGCTTTCTGGGCGTGCCGCAGCTACCATCACCGCCCGGGTAGAGCAACGCATGCCACGCGGCCGGATCGGGGTCACCGGGCTTGATGCCCTGAGCGATATTGAACTGCGTGCTTGTGGCGTGTCCGTCAACAAAGTTGCGGCATTGCGTGATCTGGCCGTCCGCGCGCGTCGGCGCCGGGTACCGGGTGCCGCCGAGTTAGCCCGGCTTGATGACGAAGCCATTATCGAGCGACTGGTCGCCATTCGTGGCATCGGTCGATGGACGGTACAAATGCTGTTGATGTTCCGGCTGGGGCGGTCGGACGTGATGCCTGTAGACGATCTCGGGATACGCAAAGGCGCAGCGCTCGTCTTGCAATTAGACACGATGCCTACGCCTAACGAGTTGTTGAACCTGACGCGACATTGGGCACCGTACCGCACCCTGGCATGCATGATTCTGTGGCGTGTCGTCGATTTTTCTCGGGGAGAAGCCAGACCATGAACCTGGAAGAAGCACTGCGCGGGTTTCATGCCCAGTTGCGAGCCGGTGATATCACTTCTGGATATCAGCTCTTGGAACAGCAATTGCAGCAACATTCGAGTACTCCGCAAGACTGGCAGGTGGCGATGCAGGCAATGTTGCAAGCTGCGGTACCCGGTGCGGCTGCAGCACTTGCCGAACAGGCACTGAGCCGTTTTCCGCATGCTTTGGATTTGCGCTGCCTGTTTGGCAATGCTTTGCGTATGACGGGTGAGATTCAGGCGGCTGAGCGGGAATTGCGGGCCGTGTTGAGTGCCCAGCCACAGCATCAGCAAGCTGCCGTATCCCTAGCCCATCTGTTGCGTGGTGAAGGTCGCATGCACGCAGCTGTTACGGTGATGATAGAGCACCTTCCCGCGGCCCCCGCATCAGCAGTCTTGCTTGCGGCCATCGCTTTTGTACGCGAGTGCGATCAGCCCAGGCAGGCAATGCAGTTAGTTCAACAAGGTCTTGCTCAGGATGCCGAGAATCCCGAACTGCATAGCATCGCCGGGGAGTTGGCGCTTGAACTTGGCCGCTTCGAGCAGGCCCGGGTACAGTTTCGCCGCGCTCTTGGCCCCCATTCACATAACGAACGTGGTTGGCTGCAGCTAGCTACCACGCATCGTTTCGTGAGTTCGGACGATCCGGACTATGGGTTACTTATTCAGGCTCGGCAGCGCGATGATCTGGCAGATCTTTCCCGCGCTGCTGTGCATTTTGCCCTGGCCAAGGCCGATGCTGATCTGGGCCGCTTAGAGGAAGCTACCGCGGGTCTGCGGGCGGCCAACCGGATTATGCGCAGGGTCTCGGACTGGAGTGCGAACGGTTATCAGGCTTTCGTAGACGGGCAAATGGCTCGACCGCTACCCGTTACCGTATCTCGTGTGCCCGAGTTGCAACCGGTACTGATCGTGGGACTGCCGCGTACCGGTACCACGTTGGCGGCCAGTCTGCTGGGGCAACATCCACAAGTGAAGGTACGGGGTGAGTTGAATTGGCTGTCAGGATTGGCGGTACAAATTGAGGCCGCTGGCCGCGATCCGGCGCAGATGAACCAGGCAGCAAGTATCTATGCATCTCAATTACACCGCGATGACGAGCCGGTACACTGTTATGTGGATAAGAATCCGCTCAACTTCCGTCATCTAGGCCTGGCCGAGGCCTTGCTACCCAATCTGCGAATTATCCATTGTGTGCGTGATGCGCGGGCCACAGCACTGTCACTCTGGCGGCAGATGTTCGCCCATGAGGACAACGGTTACGCTTACGATTTTCGTGATATAGCCAGTTTTGCCCGCGGTGAACGCCAGTTGATGCAGCATTGGCGTGACGTTCTGCAGCGGCCCTTCTTCGAGTTGCACTACGAAGCTCTGGTCAGCGATACCCCGGCGATCTTGCGACAGCTCCATGAGTTTCTTGATCTCGATGCCGCTACGGAGGCCATCACCAAGCAAGTGGATCCGGGCAGTGTGCGTACCGCTAGTGTCTGGCAGGTGCGCCAGAACATTCATATCGATGCGATCGCAGCATGGCGGGACTGGCTACCTTATGTGCCCGAACTAACCGAGAATTTTCCCGAAGTTTGAAGTTCTCTGGTCACCATGAGTTGGCGACGAACCAGCATTGCCGTCTCGCCATGGGAACGGGCATTCTCTACAAACCCTGGA
>VAOW01034441.1_pt1 | contig 11522 bp, 8 predicted proteins | sample 3393921 | NCBI WGS metagenome assembly VAOW01 (sample SAMN08290428, study PRJNA428436) | hydrothermal vent metagenome | isolation source: Deep-sea hydrothermal vent chimney | place: Indian Ocean: Southwest Indian Ridge | depth 2742 m m
GGATTCCTCTCTCTGGTTTCCGGAAAAACCAAAGTCTGCCCGGTGGCTCCATCTCTGTCAGAGATGATTTCCACTTTTACAGAAGACATGCTGCACTAACGGCGAGAGAAGCATAATCGTCCTTCAATAGAGCGTTTTAGAAAGGATCGAACCACCTCAGAAGCCACCGCAGTGCAAGCCATGGAACAGCAGTCACAGACCCGGGAAGAAGAAGCGCTTTGCGTTAAACGCAAATCCACCGTGGAAGCTGTAAACCAATACTATTTTGCACAAAGATTGTGATGACTTCATTGTGCGGCCTCATGACTTAGTGAGTAAGAGGGCAGCAGTGATAGTTCCTCAGAATTTTCGGGAAGGTTGCCCCTTTGCCGCCACATAAGGTTCATTATTTTGTCATTCCGTTGTCATAAAATCTCCCTAATCTGCGCAGTCAACGGCTATGGGATGGATTGTCCGTTGCATTGTTCATGACCTTAGGAGATTATCAATATGAGAAAGATACTGGCGGTGACTGCGGCTCTGGTGGCGGCCTCTACAATAGTGACCGTGGCCCATGCTACCAACCCCGGGAGCATCGGCTATCTGAGCGAGCACACCAAGCTGGGCGTAAAAATCTATTCCGATCTGAGCTACATCCGCAACAGCAGTGATGGCAAAAATGTGAACCCGACAGGTTCCGGTTTCGATGTAAAACGCGGTTACCTGACGCTGGATACGGTCTTTAACAACAACTGGTCCGTTCGCTTCCGTACCGATTTCAACTACAAGAAGTCGGTTGGCGAAACGGTGGTTTACATCAAGAATCTGTATGCTCAGCGCACCTTTGATAATGGGTTAAAACTGCGGATCGGGGTGGCCGATATGCCCTGGATCCCACACATGGAAGACCTGTATCGCTACCGCTATGTTCAGAACGTTCTGGTCGATGAATACCATGTCGGTAATTCGGCGGACTGGGGCTTACATCTGCTCGGAGACCAGGGGCGCTTGAATTGGCAGGTGTCACTGGTCAGCGGTGGTGGCTATAAACATCCCGGGCGCAGCAAGGGCCTGGATCTTGCCGGGCGGGTCGATTTCAATGCGCTTGGCGGATTGCACCTACTACTCGGCGGTTATACCGGCAAGCGGGGGAAGGATACCCAAGCGACACCGGCCAAGCATACGGCCAGCCGATATGATGTTGCCGCAGTCTACGAAGACAAGGACTGGAACGCCGGTCTGAGCTACTTCCACACCAACGACTGGAACACAGCGAATACGACGTCCGCCGACGGGTACTCGGTATTCGGCAGTTACGACTTCACGCCGGTGTGGAGCGTTTTCGCACGCTATGACTATGTCAAACCGTGTAAGGATCTGACCGTGACCATGAATGCTGCTACTGCCTGTTATTCGAATACCAAGAGCGCCTATTACAATGCCGGCATGCAGTATATTGCCAGTAAGCAGGTTCGCTTTGCCCTGGTGTACAAGTACAACAAGGTGGAAAATGGCCGTTTGGCTACTGCAAACGGCACGATTGGTGGTACCAGTGCCACCAACAGTGGCAAGTACCAGGAAATTGGCCTGTTTATGCAGGCGGCCTTCTAATCTTCGGTACTGTAACGTACTCTTGGCCCATCAGCAGAATCTGTGGGCCAGGAGTACGGCTTTTGAGGATAGCAGCACCAATAACCATGAATGAAGCAGGGTATTGGTGCTCCGGTGAGGTAGTAGAGCGCGTGAACAGTCGCCCAACTTGTTCTAGCCGCCGTTATCTTGGAATAAGCTTAACCGACTCCCAAAACAGCGTTTTGAGTTTGTCCTGCTGCGGGGTAACAAGGTATTTTTGTCTATATACCACATCGAGTGAATTACCCTATCGGCTAAAAGCCGGATTGATCGGCCCGTCGTTATATGGCGGCAAAGTTATCGTCGGCTCGGTGGCTTCTGATCCTTAATGTATCCCTTCTTCTATACCTCATCGGTTGTATTCCCACTTGAAGCTACCCAATAGGCCATAGATGCCGATCTTGGTATCACCTGCGTAACACCTTGCCATCACCGGGGCGGTGCCGTTTATCTGCGTGTGAAGTGAAATGTACAGCTTAATCGGGATCATTACTCTCTTGACTTAAGTGGGCCATTTTAGTCATCGACTGACGTCACCATGGAACCAATTACCCGATATCAACGTGATAGACCTTAATGCACCATTAATACCTTATTGGGTGTGAATAAAAGCTCAGATGTAAACCAACGTAGAAGGAGTGAGCACCATGTTCCCCACTACCGATAAACCTATCGGTTACATATTAAAGCGCTATCCTCGTCTATCCGAAACCTTCATTCTCAACGAAATTCGTGCGCTGGAGCGTCTGGGTACTCGATTGACTCTGTTCTCGTTGTTACGGCCCGAGGAGACGTATTATCATCCGGCTATCAATGAGGTTCGCTCATCGGTGCATTACTTGCCCGAAAATCTATGGCAAAAGATGCTAACTGTCGGCCGTGCTCACTTTGCTGTCGCCACGAGTTCACCACTACGTTACCTGCATGCCCTGGGGCTCGCGACATGGTGGTCGATTCGAACCCGGCATCCAATTAGTGTCAGCAAGCAATTCTTGCGCGCCGGCTTCGTCGCACAGGGTTGCCGCGAACAGGGGATCCGTCATCTGCATGCGCACTTCGCCAACGCCCCTTCCACAGTGGCTCGCCTCGCCAGTGTGATGTGTAATATCCCTTACAGTTTTACTACGCACGCGAAGGATCTCTACCTATCGGCACCACTCGCGCTCAGCCGGCGCGTCAAGTCAGCGAGCTTCGTTCTAACCTGCACACAGCACAATGTAGATTATTTGCGAGGCTTCCTGCCTCCAGAGGACTGGAACAAAGTCCATCTCGTCTATCACGGGATTGATCTCTCAGCCTTTCCATCGAATACGTTGCACGAGACGCGCGATGAAAGCGATGCGAATTCCCTGCCTCTGATTTTGTCAGTGGGACGCCTTGTACCCAAAAAAGGTATGAACGATCTATTGGATGCCTGCCGATTACTACGCGACAGGAGCGTTCCCTTCCGCTGCATCATTGTGGGTGAGGGTCCGCAACGCAGCGAGATAGAGCAGCGTATTAATAAATTAGGGCTCGGTTGTCAGGTGAGCTTGCCCGGCGCTATGGCTCACGACCGCCTGATTCGATTCTATGGTAAAGCCACACTGTTCACCCTCGCTTGTCATGTCACCCAGGATGGTGATCGAGATGGTATCCCCAATGTCTTGGTCGAGGCCATGGCCTCTGGCCTTGCCGTGGTCTCCACGGACGTTTCCGGTATCCCGGAACTGATTGAGGATGGGCGCAACGGCATACTGGCCCCCTCACGCAATCCCGCCGCTCTTGCTGATGCACTGCAGCGACTGTTGGAGCATCACGAGACTCGCCAACGAATCGCAGAGGCCGGGCGACGGAGTCTCGGTAGACGCTTCGAATGCTGGGAAACTGCCAAGGAAGTCCAGTCCTTACTGATGGCCAGTGTGGCATCATGAAAATTGGCTACCTGTGCGCTGACCGTGGTATTCCTGTCCTTGGGCACAAAGGGGCCTCGGTACATGTTCGCGAAATGGTCACTGCTTTTACGCGCATTGGTCACGACGTGGCACTGTTTTGCACGCAGCGCGGTGAGGGTAATCCACCGCCACCGGGTAACTGTATCGAGCTTAAAGTACCCGCTGACCCTGATGAGCTCTCCCGCATTGCTGCTATGCAGGGCTTGAGTAAAGGGCCCTATGACCGAAAATTAAAGCGTGAACTGGAATGCCTTGCGCATGATCGCGCCCTGCCCTCGTATATTCTGGATGCGCTGCGGGCACAAGGGGAAAAGCTCGATTTACTCTATGAGCGTTATTCTCTATTCCACCGTGCGGGTATCGAAGTCGCCTCTTCACTCGGTATTCCACATATTCTGGAAATCAATGCCCCGCTGGTGGATGAGCAGGCCCGTTTCCGTGGATTGCAACAGCGTAAGTTGGCCGAACGTATTGAATCTGAGGTCTTTAATCGAGCCGATCACATTATCGCGGTGTCCGAGGCTATGAAGATTCATGCCATGAAACAGGGTGTGCCGACCTCACGCATCTCCGTGCTTCCAAACGGTGTGGATACCGCCCGGTTTCACCCCGGGATTAACAGCGCATCGATCCGCGCAAGGCATAACTTGTCCGATCACCAGGTGATCGGCTTTGTCGGCAGCTTGAAACCCTGGCATGGACTCGACCTGCTACTCGATGCCTTTATAATTGTTCAGCGTCAATTCCCGCAAGCACGTCTGCTGATCGTTGGCGACGGTCCGGTCATGGAAGACCTTCGGCAGCGTGTCGCAAAGGAGGGTATGGAACATGCGGTGGTGCTCACAGGCCATGTGCCGCATGGCGAAATACCCGCCTATCTCGCTGCCATGGATGTCACTGTGGCGCCTTATCAGCCACAACAGGATTTCTATTTCTCGCCTATGAAAGTAGTCGAATCCATGGCCGCTGGCCGACCTGTGATCGCGCCACGTATTGGCCAACTCAGTGAGCTGATTGAAGACGGTGTAACAGGCCGACTCTATCCTCCTGGTGATACGCTTGGCTGTGCGGCGATTATCTGCGATTTACTGAGTCATTCAGCTACCCGTTTGGCAATGGGTTGGCATGGTGCGCAAAAGGCGCGTAACGGGTTCAATTGGGAAGTGAATGCCAGACGGATCACGGCACTGGCCCCAGTATTATTTTCGCCGCCAGACTCCCGATCGGCACTGGGGTGATCTACTAAGATGAACGACACCGATTTCAGCCTTTGGACACTGCGTCACTACCTTCACCCGTATCGGCGAGCCTTGGTCTTGGCCGCTGGCGTCTTGAGCCTGCGTTCACTTGTATTGCTGCTGATTCCGTGGCCCCTTAAATTCATCATCGACAACGTACTGTTCAAGCATTCGCCACCACAATGGATGGCAGCCTGGCTGCCCGACCCAGCGGGGCATGGGCTCGCCCTGCTGAATATACTGGCCGCCAGCATGATCGGGCTAGGATTAATCGACATGTTACTCACGCTCATGGGTAATCGCCTGCTGCTAACCTCCGGCCAACACGCTGTTTTCCAGCTACGCCGCGATCTATTCGCCCATCTTCAGCGCCTGTCTTTGGGGTTCCATCGACGCCAACGCAGTGGTGAGCTAAATAGCCGTCTAAACGGCGATATCCAGGCGCTTCAGAATCTTGTATCCACCATGGGCACAGGGGTTTTCGCACACCTACTCACTCTGATCGGCATGGTCGTGATCATGCTGATCATCGACTGGCGTTATGCCCTGGTTATCATCGCTGCCGGCCCTGTCACACTTTGGTTGATACAGCGCTACAGCTTACGGCTACGACGGGCACTGCGGCTTGCTCGCCGCCGCGAAGGCGAATTGTCCGGTTTGATTCAAGAGATCATGGGCTCGCTACCCATCGTGCAGGCCTACGGTCGTGAGTCACACGAAGACGATCGCTTCGGTCGCCAGGCCGGACATAGCCTGAAAGCCACGCTAGAAGCCAATGATTTGCAGAATCGATTCGCGCCACTGGTCGCAGGTGGGATTGCGCTGACCACCGCACTCACCACTTGGTATGGTGCGATTCAGGTGATTCATGGGCACATCACCGCGGGCGAATTACTAGTTTTTCTTGCTTACTTACGCGGTATGGCCGCACCTCTGCGCCAATTCGCCAAATCAGCCGGCGTGATCAGTAAGGCACAGATATCGACTGAGCGTTTGGGTGAGATTTTTGCAGAAGTACCTGAAATCCGAAGCCGGGCCGATGCCTTGTACCCCGCACGTAGTACAGGTGCCATCACGCTACAGGCGGTTTCCTTCGAGTATGGTGATGGACGGCGGATCCTGCATAACATCACCCTAAATATCGAGCCGGGTCAATCCATCGCGCTGGTAGGTTCGACCGGGGCTGGCAAAAGTACGCTAGCCAGTCTGGTGCCACGGCTCCATGACCCATCCTCAGGTCAGGTGTTGCTGGATGGTCATGATTTGCGCGACCTCAACCTCGATTACGTGCGTGACCAGGTTGCCCTGGTCCTGCAGGAACCATTGCTGCTGCAGGGTACACTCTGGGAGAACATCGCTTACGGCCGTGTTGGTGCCAATCGAGGGATGGCCATTGCAGCGGCTCGTGCTGTCGGTATTGACGATTTGATCAAATCGCTGCCTGAGAGCTATGACACACCAATAGGTGAACGCGGCGCCGGGCTTTCCGGTGGGCAGCGTCAGTGTGTTGCCATCGCTCGGGCCATGCTGCGTGATGCCCCTATCGTGATCCTAGACGAGCCTACCAGCCAACTAGACGCCTTCGCGGAACGCCGGGTCACAACTGCGCTGCGCCGACTGACGACGGGCCGTACCACGCTCATTATCGCCCATCGACTCGCAACCATCGCCGACGCCGATGTCATCGTAGTGTTAGATCACGGGCGTATTGTCGAGACCGGTCGCCACGAGACGCTGTTGCATGACAATGGTGTCTACGCGGCTCTCTGGTGCGACGATGCGCATGCACGTGGGCACGATAAAACAAACAGTGACATTAACCGAGGGAATTTACCAGCATGAAAATTACAATATACGGATCGGGTTATGTGGGGTTGGTGACCGGGGCGTGCCTGGCTCAGGTAGGTAATCATGTCTTGTGTGTGGACGTCGATCCTGACAAGATTGCATGCCTGCAGCGCGGGGATATCCCCATCTACGAGCCTGGGCTTGAGCGCCTTATTCGCGACAATACCGCCGCCGAGCGCCTGCAATTCACCCTCGATGCCGCCGAGGGCGCGCGTCACGGTCTGTTCCAGTTCATCGCTGTCGGTACTCCACCTGGTGAAGATGGCTCTGCTGACTTACGCCATGTCCTCACCGTCGCCCGCACCATTGGCCAGCATGTGGATGAGGGCGACTACCGGATCATCGTTAACAAGTCTACCGTTCCCGTTGGTACCGCCGATCGTGTCCGGCAAGCTCTTGAGGACACGCTTGCAGCGCGTAGCCGCACGCTTGAATTCGATGTCGTCTCCAATCCGGAGTTTCTCAAAGAGGGTACTGCCATTGAGGACTTCATGAAACCTGATCGTATCATTGTTGGTACGGACAATCCCCGTACCGGGGCCCTGATGCGCGCCCTCTACGCCCCCTTTAACCGCAATCACGAGCGCGTCCTCGTCATGGACCTGCGCTCCGCCGAGCTGACTAAGTATGCTGCCAATGCGATGCTCGCCACCAAGATCAGCTTCATGAACGAACTCGCCAACCTCGCCGAGCGCTTAGGTGCCGATATCGAGGCCGTTCGTAGCGGCATCGGTGCCGACCCCCGCATCGGCTATCATTTCATCTACCCCGGCTGCGGCTATGGTGGCTCCTGCTTCCCCAAGGATGTCAAGGCCCTCGAACGTGCTGCCCACGAGATCGGCTACCCCGCCGAGCTCCTAGCCGCCGTCGAGGCTGTTAATAACCGCCAAAAACAGTACTTGTTCGAGAAGATCAAGACCCACTTCGATGGCGAGCTTCAAGGTCGCACCATCGCTCTCTGGGGGCTCTCTTTCAAGCCTAACACCGACGATATGCGTGAGGCGCCCAGCCGCTCGCTCATGGAGGCCCTTTGGCAGGCTGGCGCCTCCGTCCGCGCCCACGACCCAGCCGCCATGGCCGAATGTCGACATCTCTATGGCGGGCGGTCCGATCTCATCCTTTGTGATACCCCTGAGCTCGCCCTCGACGGTGCCGATGCCCTTGTCATTGTCACCGAATGGATGTGTTTCCGAAGCCCGGACTTTGATAACCTCAAACAGCGCCTTAAAAATCCCCTCATCTTTGATGGTCGTAACCTCTACGATCCCGTCAAACTCCAGCAACTCGGCTTTCAATACCTTACCATCGGTCGCCCTCAGCTCGCTGTACCTCTTAAGCCCACAACCCTTGTATCGAACTATTCGAGTACGACTGCTTTACCCGGTGGTGCCGAACGGCCATCGAAAGACCATCTGTCTGGAGGTACTATCTAAATGAGCTATCAGGAGCAACCCAGCTTGCGCGCTTACCCCGGCACCAGTGGCTTATCGATACCATTTGCGCCAATACCTTTCCTGTACCATAACCACTGCAGCCACAAACATCGTGCATCCATGCGCGCTCTTTCAGACAACGCCTGGATCCCTCCTTGCCTGGATTGCTGGCGTCAGCAGTGTCTCATCATGGCGGCTTCTCAATGCCGTGGAGCTTCATGGCCAGACAGGAACCACACCCGGGATGATGGGGCATCATCCCTACCTTGCCAGGATCGAACCATCGCTGCGCCTCGGCGTGTGATGCTCTATTCACACGATACCTACGGCCTGGGCCATTTACGCAGAAATCTCGCTATCGCTAGCCAATTATTGGCTTTGCCTGGGAAATTCGAGGTGATGCTCCTTACGGGGTCACCCATGCAGGGTAGCTGGCCACTCCCCCGGGGGCTCACTGTTCGTGCGCTGCCCCCCGTGGTCAAAGTCGGTGACGAACAATACGGTCCACGTGATCACACCAAGAATTTTGCTTTACTCAAGGGGCATCGTGAGGCCCTTATTCTGGAGGCCACACTATCTTTTCGCCCGGATGTTTTTCTAGTCGACCACGCCCCCATCGGTATGGGGGGGGAGTTACTGCCCACATTGGCTTTGCTGCAGGAGAATTACCCCCAAACGCGTCGGGTGCTCGGCATGCGCGACATTATCGACTCTCCGGATGCAACCCGGCGTGCCTGGGGAAAACAAGGTATTCTGGATATTCTCGATCGTGTTTATGATGAAATCCTAGTCTACGGTCGTCAAGACTGGTTTGACGTAGTGGAGGCCTATGACATCCCCTCACAGGTTGCCCACAAAATCCATTATTGCGGCTACGTATGCAACGAAATTGACCTGGAATCGCAGACGACAACACTCCTCCCTCCTTCTGTCTATGGCCTGCCCCGCGTACTCGTCACTGTCGGCGGCGGCGGTGACGGTTGCCGAATTATCGAGGCCTATCTTGACGCCTTGCGTCAAGCTAATTCCTTCGGCTGCCAAAGTTTGATCGTCCCCGGTCCGCTAATGGATCCAATCGAACGCGAACACCTGGAAATCCTGGCAGCCGGACTGCCTGATGTGCATCTCATCGAGGGTGCCACGGACATGCTGCCGCTCATGCAACAGTGTGAACTCATCATCGCAATGGCCGGTTATAATACCAGCGCAGAAATACTCTCCCTCAAGCGCAAGGCCATCCTCGTGCCTCGCGCCCACCCACGTGCGGAACAGCGCCTACGCGCCGAGATGTTCACTCGCTTTGACCTCACGGATTGCATCGACCCTGATGCGGATATCGCCGAGCAATTGACCCGACTTGTGCCGGTAGCGCTGCAGCCTGCTCACACACATCGCTTCGCTAACTTCCCGCTGGACGGCGCAGCCCATGTAGCGGCTATGCTGGATGCCCACACGGTACAGCGAAAAGCCGCATTAGAAACGTGAACACGGTGTGTGAAGAGGAAAATCAGGTGGTACGATGTACGCTCGCCGAGCCCAGGCACATGAGTCTAGCCACAGCCGTTTACCTCGCAGAGCTCGGCAATCCAGTCAATTGCTATGGTTTTGACGGTAAACGACCAGATACACTCACTGAGGGCCGATATGTCGTGGACTCTCGGTTTGTACTACACCCTTTCCACAGACTGATCACTCCTTCACCATGCGCACTCTAGATAGATCCTCAATGAGGTTTGTCGCCCTGGCTGCAATCACGCTCCTAATGGCACCGGTGCACTCCAACCCGTGGATGCCGACCCAAGTCCATAACCTAATCAATTTTGAATATCGTAATTACTCGGCGAGTCACCGTTTCCCCGCACATCAATTTTCAACCCATACTCTGCCCTCTAACTCACGTTACCTGAAACAAGAGCTGCGTATCACCGGACGTACCGCCCTGAGCCCGAGCTGGCTATTGTTCTACGATCTACGCGGGGCACATATCCAGAAAATCAAACACAAACGTACTCTATTAGCCAATAGCATCGAAGATCAACAAATTGGATTCGCCCATGTATTTGATGATTGGCCAGCATATGCGCAAGCCCTCGCACTCAGCATGGTGATCCCGACTGGTTTCGGTACAGGAGACTCGACGTTGAATACCGGACAACATGCGGTCGAGCTTGATTACTGGCTCTGGGCACGGCTTGGCGGGGCGGGATCGCCTGATTATGCCAGCCTCTCACTCGGCCCTCGGGTATTCATGGAGGGTGGCGCGCCACAGTTACGCGTGACCGGACTGATCAGTGGCCCTCTTGTCCGGAATTGGTCATGGCTCGGTACAGTATTTTTATCCCGTGTGCTGGCGCCCGACGGCGGTCACATCCCTGGAAACGTTGCTCACAATGCAACGAATTACAATCTTCTACGCCCCGGTGTGGGTGTGTCTTATCACCTGAACCGCACGGTTCGTTTCAAACTACTCTATGAGCAAGATATAGCGGGTGAGCGCTTGCATGCAGGACACCGCATCTCGTTTAGTATCGGCTTCAGGGGCTGAGGAATGCAACTGATGCTGATCCGTCATGGGCAAACCGGTTGGAACCGAACAGGGCGCTATCAGGGCCGCAGTGATCCTCCGCTCTCATTGCAGGGCCTACAACAAGCACGCGAACTCGGTGAGAGGCTCACAAGCAGCGGCGCTCACAGTCTTATCAGCAGCCCGTTACGGCGCGCACACGACACTGCGCTTTGTGTCGGACGCTATCTACACCTTGAAGTCGATCTTGATCAGCGCCTGAGTGAGCTGTCTTATGGTGTCTGGGAAGGCCTCACTCAGGCAGAGGTCAGAAAGCGCTGGCCTGATGCCTTGCGACGCTGGAAGCAACGCCCGGATATCTATCCTCCCGCTGCCGGCGAGTCGTTGCCCGAAGCCGCCGTACGCATTAGACAATGCCTGGATGACCTCGCTTTGCATGCATCTACGCCAGTTATCGCGGTGACCCATGCCGGCGTAATTCGTATTGCTCGCTTATTGGCCGAGGGTGGTGCTTTAGCCGATTTTCGTCATCTATCCGTGGGCAACGCCGATACCGTCACAATTAACTGGGTACCCCATACTCACCACTAAACCTCAGACTGAACGCCGACCAAGGTTGCCTTGCCACCCATGCGCTCACTACCCGGATAGGCGTCATCCACCGGCAATGGCCGGTGAGCGTATACGTGCATATTACTACAACTATGAACGCCGATTCTTGTGAAGCATGAACACCTGCACCCTTCCTTCTTGCAGGTCCGACATTTTTACATCAAGTGTTCACAGTGGGTCAACATTGGCCTATTTTTTTGCATGGATTCTCCTTTCAGTTTAATTTTATGGGCATTGTGTAACAGCCGGTCGAGGATGGCGCCAGCGAGGGTTGGGTCACCAATGGCTTCGTGCCAGTGAGGTATTGGCAGTTGGCTGGTGA
>VAOW01036799.1_pt1 | contig 11490 bp, 12 predicted proteins | sample 3393921 | NCBI WGS metagenome assembly VAOW01 (sample SAMN08290428, study PRJNA428436) | hydrothermal vent metagenome | isolation source: Deep-sea hydrothermal vent chimney | place: Indian Ocean: Southwest Indian Ridge | depth 2742 m m
CTACAATTTTCCTTATTATGATTCACTGCTAAAAAACTCCGGGCTTTCTAAAACAATGGATCTCTACGCCTGGTATTTAACGCTCCTTGCACAAATCAGCAGGCTTGAAAAGTTGGAACAAAAGATAATAAAGAGAGAAAATATTACCATAAGAAATCTTTCAATGAAGAATTTCAAGAGAGATGTAAAAATTATTTGGGAGTTATATTGCGAGGCATGGAAAGACAATTGGGGATTTGTTCCGCCCACAGAAGAAGAATTTTTCTATGGAATACAGGATCTTAAAAATATTGGAAATGAAAATTTTATATTTTTTATTGAAGATAAAGGCTCGCCTGTCGCATTCTCTGCATTTCTACCTGATTTTAATCAACTACTGAAAAAACTAAATGGTACGCTCCATTTTTGGCAGATACCGTCTTTTTTGAGAGCTGTTAAAAAGATTAACAGTGCCAGGCTGGCTGTATTAGGTATAAAAGATAGCTATCAGGGACGTGGACTTGATCTCATACTTTATATAGAAAGCTTCAAAACAGCTAAAAAATATGGGATGGCCGGCGGTGAAATGGGCTGGACGCTTGAAAGCAATATAAAAATAAATGGTGGGATAAAGAAAATGGGCAGCGAGCTGTATAAAAGATATAGGCTATACGATAAACAGTTGTGAACTTAGATCCCCTCTTTAGACTTCCGGGTATAAAAGCCATTGCTTCAACGCGATCGATAGACATTATAAATCAACTGATATCTATTCTTGAAAATCACGGACTTACTCCGTTGTTTGAAAGAAATAGTGCGAAACTTATGGAAAAAATATACGATGATGATTTTCTGCATAAGATCTCAGTGCTGATTGTTATTGGCGGTGACGGAACATTTATATCAGCTGCAAGAGATGTATATGGTTACGATATTCCTATGGTTGGAATTAACGTTGGAACCATAGGTTTTCTCACAGAGATTTCGGTATTATCAGTTAATCAATTTTTTTCGCATGCTCTTTGCGGTCGTTATAGTACTCAAGAAAGAATGATGCTTGATGTATCGTTGAAACGCAATGGAAAGATATTAAACAAATGGATAGCGTTCAACGATGTTGCAATCAACAGACATTCATCAAGCGGGATAGTTCGTATAAAAATTGCATTACTTTCAAAAAATAGACTAAATCATATAACCGGCTTTAGATCAGACGGTGTTATTATATCAACGCCGAGCGGATCAACTGCATATAATCTTTCAGCCGGCGGACCTATTGTAACTCCCGACTTAAATGCAGTTATACTGACACCCATTGCACCTCACACATTATCAAATAGACCTATAGTCATTTCCGGCAATACAAGCTTGATAATAGAGGTTGAAGATTGCGATAGTTTTCATATAGCCATTGATGGCCAGATCGGCATTATTGCGAAAGAAAAAGATCAAATATTGATTAAAAGAGCGGAAAAATTTGTTGAAACTCTCGGTTTTGAAGACAGAAATTTTTTTGGAATCTTAAAGGAAAAGTTGGGCTGGGAACGTAACTGAATTTGATCAAAGAGCTTGATATAAGAAATTTTTTTACAATTAAACAGATACATATTGATCTGTCGGATAGAATAACCTGTTTCACGGGAGAAAGCGGGACAGGTAAATCTGTTCTGGCGTCTGTCTTGATTTTTCTTTTTGGCAAAGATATGACAGGCGGCGTTGCCGACGGTACATTTGTTTCTGCAAGAATTAGTCAAGACGGCTTTAAAGAAGGTCTCGGTTCGATGGGCTATGATATAAAAAAAGAGTTTACTTTAAAACGCTTTGTTCATAAAGGTAGAAGCAAATTTTCTATAGATGAAAAACCAATAAACAAGAATACGGTACAAACATTGTTTCTTAACAAATTGATAACAACCCACCAAAACTCAGACTATTTTACAACGGATACATATTTGAAACTGTTTGATAAGGATTATGACTTATCAAAATACATAGCCATATATAATGATTGGAAGACCGCTAAAAACGATTTTTATAAATTAAATGAGAAAATTATTAGAGATAAAAACAAGTATGAGTATGCAAAAACAACAGCTGTTAGGATAAAAAAGGTAAAACCGATAAGAGATGAGATAGAAAACTTGAGAACGAAACTAAACAGCGAGAAAATGGCAGAAAAACTAAATAAGGTAAATTGGGAGATAGATAACCTGCTGAACGGAGAAGGGAAGCTGCTGGAAATTTTAGCTTCACTAAAAGGATTGCTGAATAGAAAAAACGATCTTGAACAGCTTGATTACGATGATTCAATAGATAATTTTACTGAAAGCATAAAGGAATTGAATCTTAAAACCGATAACCAAGCAGATCAGGGCACAGATTCTATAAAAAAGAGGTTGAGCGACCTCAGAATGCTTGAGTTCACACTTAAAAAACCATTAAATGAAATAATTAAACAGAATACTCAGATTGAGCAGTTTATAGCGCAATATGAAGAGTTGAAATTCGAGATTACTAAATCTGAAAAACGAATGAATATAAAATATGCTATTTTGCTGAAAACGGCTTCTGATATTCACGATAGACGTATTAAAGTTGCGGCTAATATAGAAAGTAGGATGAAAAACAGCTTAAAACTACTTGGAGTGAATTGTGAAATAGAGTTCAGGTTTGCAAGGGTAGAGCCTAATTTAGAAGGAATCGATTCTGTAAATCTCCTTTTCTCGGCTAATCCTCAGATAGCTGCCGATATAGTGAAAAAAACTGCATCAGGAGGCGAGAGAAGTAGAATTGTTTTAAGTTTACTTGCGGAATATAAAAATAATCAAACTCTAATAACCGATGAGATTGACGACGGTGTAAGCGGAAAAACAGCGCAAAAGGTAGGCAGCCTTTTAAAGTTGATTTCATCATATCAGCAGATTATTCTAATTACTCATAAACCTCAAATTGCAGCATTGGCAAATATTCATTATAAGGTTGATAAGAAAATAGAAGATGGTATAGCCATTACACAAATAAAACGATTGACACTAGAGGAGCGAAAAAAGGAACTGGCTTCTCTCATAAGTACAGACAGTTCATCAAGCGAAGCGTTTGAGTATGCTGAGAAACTATTGTCATAATGAGACCATTGTGTATCAGTTAATAAGTAAAATTCTTTCGATGAAAGGCAGCAGAATTAGAAAAAATATGCGCCGGGCTATAACTTGGAAACAGAGAAGAAAAAAAATAGACAAAAAACCATCACCGACACTGAAACTATTAATCTGTTGATATGATTTCGTATATAAAAAATCAACGATATGTTGCGAATGCATTAAAAATCGGTCGGATTGTCATTTATCCAACCGATACAATATACGGAATGGGAAGCTTATGGAGTGCAGAGTCAAACTCTACGATATACGACATAAAGAGACGCAACAAAGCCAAACCGCTGATTATACTTTCCAATCTACAATGGGTAAAACAATTTGCTTATTACGATGATAAAATGCAAGATATCGAAAGATTTTGGCCTGGCAGATATACGCTTATCCTGAAAGCGAAAAAACCACTTCCCTGGTGGATATCAGATGGCGAGACTGTCGCTATTAGAGTTCCGGCAAATAAAGTATTGCAGAAATTGTTAATGATGGTAGGTGAGCCTATTACATCCACAAGCGTTAATATTTCGAATAATACACCTATGAATAATCCGCTTTTTATTGCAGAGCAGTTTGAAAATAAAGTTGATCTGATTGCTCAATATAGTGATTTTATTCCAAAAAGAGCATCGAAAATTATTGATATGCGAAATAATTTTAACGATGACTCTATTCGCTGTTTGCGCTCGTAGTTATTCGTACACATTCGGCAATACCAAAGATTTATTGTAGTTGCAATGAAACTTGAGAAATAATCTCATATTTTCGGACTGCCGACTCGCAAATCGCTTACTGTTTTCCAAGCTTTTTCTGCAAATATGCAAAAACCGCAAAATTTCAAATCGTGATTAGTAAACAGTCGATAAAGATATAAAAAGATTGCTTCGCTTGCGCCCTCAACAATCGTTTTAAAATCGTTCCCATACGAAACCCTGTATCTAATTAAGGGTTTGCAAATCAGACCGGTATCTGCCATAATATCTGGAAAGTCCTAATGATTTTTCCACAATTAATTTAAGAAGAACCAAAAATATAAAGGAGAAAAAATGGCAGAAATCAAGCAAGATAAGTTTTTACCGCCTGATACACCTGAGATATGGTTTACGGAAAAACATACAAAAAATTGCGGCATAACATTCAAAGTTGACAAGACATTGTATAGCGGTAGAAGCAAGTATCAGCGAATTGATATAATAGAAACGCCTGAATACGGCAAGGTAATGCTTTTGGACGGTTTGATTATGCTTACTGAAGCCGATGAGTTTGTATATCACGAAATGATAACTCAGATTCCCCTTTTCACACACAAAAATCCCAAAAGTTATCTTGTCATCGGAGGCGGCGACGGCGGAGTTGTAAGCCGTGTTGCACTTCATCCTGGAATAGAAAAAATTACAGAAGTTGAAATAGATGAAGATGTAGTTAATGTGTCAAAACAATTTTTTCCAAATGTCTCCAACGGGTATGATGATAAAAGAACCGAGCTTATAATTGGTGATGGGATCAAATATGTAAAAGAGTATAATGGCAAATACGACATAATAACAGTTGACTCTACCGATCCGTTCGGAGCAGCATATGGGCTGTTTACCGAAGAGTTTTATAGCGATATATATAACAACAGTCTAAGTGATAACGGCATACTAACTGTCCAATCCGAAACTCCATTCTATGATATAGATGCTACAAAAACCATATACAAAAACTTAAAAAAAAGCTTTCCCATTGTAAGGGTTTATCTCGCATTTATACCAACATATCCTGCCGGTATATGGTCGTTCTGTCTCGCATCAAAACTGTTTGATCCGTTAGCCGACTTCGATGAAAGGCGATATATAGATCTTGCATTACCGCTTAAATATTACAATAAAGGGATACACAAAGCAGCTTTCGCTCTTCCCGAAATATACGATAAAAGTTTAAATACCGACAAGTAATGCGAAGTTAATATTAAAAAGCACCGCTTAATCATTATTTTTTTTCATCAGGATATAAAGCAGCAGTGTTGTGACTGCAAGTAAAAGTCCTACGGAATTTGCCAATATTATCACATAATCCGTTCTCATAATACCATATATAATCCACAAACATAATCCTGCGGAAATTTGAATAATCATCACCGCGCTAAGTCCATCTGTTTCGCGGGTTTTCAGTAATTTGATAATTTGAGGAACAAAACCAAAGGTCGTAAAAAGTGCGGCAATGCTTCCAACGAAAATAGCAACGCTCATTTCAGTAAAGCTGCCCTTAATTTTATAATCGAGCTATTTTTTATTTGACATACCCTTGATTCGGATATATCTAATATTTTTCCAATCTCTTTTAACCCCAGCTCTTCTTCGTAATAAAGAGACAGGATGAGCTGCTCAACTCGTGTAAGCTTTTTGATGGTTTTTGAAACTTGTAAAACTTTTATCCTCTTTTCAACTATTCCAAATGGAGTTTCTCTGCCATCACTTATCGTTTCCGACTGCTGATAATCTTCAAACGAAAAAAACTTAATTGCTCCGAGCTGACTTATCATTCTGTGAACCTTTTTGGTTGAACAGCCTATCTCTTTAGCAATCATATCGTATGTCGGCTCTATATTATCTTTTTCAAGCTTTTTATAAACAGCTTCTATCTTTTTCTGATTTGCCCATGAATGCCTTGAACGAGGCATAAGTTTTCTATATTCGTCCAATATCTCACTTCTTGCCTTATAAAGCAGATATTTATGCAGCGTAATCTTACTTTTATCAAATTTATCAAACGATTTGAGTGCACCCGTGACGCCTATTTGCACAAAATCTTCTCTGTCTGTTCCACTTGGAAAGTACCTAATTGTATGATCAACAATTCTCTCAATTGCAGGAACCAAAGCGTTCACTACGGCATCTTTTTCAATCTGATTTATCTTTATTCTCCGCTTTGTCTTTTACGGGCTGCTCTTCATATCTGTTGATAATTATGGCTATGACGATACCTGATATATAAAACAGAATACTGTAAATTAAAACATATTTTATATATGATAAATCTATATAAAACCCCTTAACGACATAGCTTATATTAACCGATAGAAAGGCCAGAAGTCCAAAAACCGAGCCAAAAACCTTAGGATTAATCTTCATTCATAAGCACCTTAAACCTGTTTTCATCTATAACGGCAATGCCGAGCTGCTTTGCTTTGTCCAGTTTACTGCCCGGGTTTTTGCCGACAATAAGATAATCGAGTGATTTGCCTACACTGCTTGAAACTTGCCAGCCATGTTTTTCAGCGAGTTCGGCAGCCTTTTGCCTCGCCATTGAAAGGGTTCCGGTAAAAACAACTTTTTTAGTCTGATTGGCAATAACTCGAATCGGTTTGACACCTGCGGCTATCAGGCGCATTATCTCATCTGTTGTCCGCGTATTATGAAAAAAGCTGAAAATATCATCCGCAATTTTATCGCCTATTTGATCAATTTTTTTTAATTTATCTGCAGATATATCGAAAAGCTCTTTTAACTCAAAATTATCGGCAAGGATTTTTGCTGTTTGACTTCCAACTGAATCTATGCCTACGGCATATAAAAATTTGTCCAGGGTTATATTTTTAGATGCCTTTATGCTGTTTATCATGTTTGAAGCAAGTTTGTCCTTAACGCCCGGAACCGTTTTCAAATCAACAGCTGTCAAGTTATAAAGATCGGCAGCTGAATGTACGAGTTTTGCCTGAATAAGTTTAACAATAATTTTCTTTCCTATCCCGTCGATATTAGCTCCGTTACGGGATACATAATGAACTATGGATTCTTTTATCTTTTGCGGACATCGGTCATTTATACATTTTAGATATGACTGTTCTTGTGCCAATTTGCTGCGGCAATATGGACATATTACCGGCGGCTCTGTTGTCTTTAAGTCTGCACTCCTTTTTTCCATAATAACCTTAGTGATTTCAGGAATAACATCGCCTGCTCGCCTAACAAATACCCAATCACCTATTCTTACATCTTTATTTTTCAGTTCTCCCCATGTATGAAGTGTTGCTCTTTTTACATCAGCTCCGCCAATTGTAACCTTTCTGAGTTTGGCAACAGGAGTAACAATACCTGTTCTGCCGACACTGCTGAATATATCAAGAACAGTCGTACTTTTTTCAATGGCTGGAAATTTGAAAGCCATAGCCCATCTTGGGTTTTTTGCCGTATATCCAAGTTTTTTCTGCCGACTGATATCGTTTACCTTTATAACAATACCGTCTATTTCATACGGCAGCAGTTTTCTCTCATCGTAAATTTTATTTTTTAACTTTATAATATCATCAACACTTCCTGCGTTATGATTGAGCTTAGATACAAGAAAACCGTATTTCTTTAGTAATGCCAAGGCTCTGCTCTGAGATATAAGAGGGTAATCTATCTTTCTTATCGCATAGGCAAAAAACATCAGCCGACGGCTCGCAGTGATTTTAGGATCCAGCTGCCTTATGCTCCCTGCCGCCGCATTTCTCGGATTAGCAAAAGGAGGAAGACCTGTTTTGATTCTTCTGCTGTTAATTTCGAAAAAATTCTTTTTGGGAAGGATGATTTCACCATGAACTTCTAAGATATCGGGCACATCTCCGCTAAGCAGAAGCGGCACTGATTGTATTGTTTTAACATTATCTGTTATCTCCTCACCCGTAAATCCATCCCCTCTCGTTGCAGATAGCACCAACTTGCCTTTCTCATACCGCATTACAGCCGTAAGCCCATCAAATTTAGGTTCAATGCTGTATATAAGTTTATCGGTATCCAAATTTTTTTTCACTCTTTTATCAAACTCATTAATTTCGTTATCGGAAAACAGGTCGGCCAAAGAATACAGTGGCGGATTATGTCTTACCTTGGTAAAACCTTTTTTAACTTCTCCCCCAATCCTTATAGTTGGCGAATTATCCGTTCTCAGATTTGGAAACCGTTTTTCAAGCTCAATTAGTCTATGCATAAGATTATCATATTCACTATCAGCCATTATGGGGTTATCTTGGATATAATAAGCAACATTGGCTTGTTTTATAAGCAGCTTTAGCTTATTTATTTCTTGTAAACTTTCCATCTTTATAAATAAGGTAATCTTTATGCGTTGCGAAGTCGCCTATATTAAAATAGCTATGATATCCATCTGAATAAGAATCGACAATGTGGGAATGGCCCAATATAACAACATCAAATCCTTTTTTAAAACTGTCCATAGCAAATGCTCTCATCCTTACCGAAACATTCTTATAACTGTTAATAATGTGATTATCGGCAGATCTCGCAAACGACAAAAGTGCTTTTTGCGGAAGCATTCTTGCCATAAGAATAGATACGCTGTTTTTCGTTAGAAATCTGAAAATTCTATATTTGACATTTGATTTGTCTATTAGATCTCCGTGGGCAATATAAATTTTCTGTTTTCCAATATTAAATATCATATTTTCGGCAGTAATGATGCGGCTTTTTAAATATTTCAGCCCGAATTCATGATTTCCCTCGCACCAGATAACTTTTTTTCCTTCTTCACACATTTTATTCAAAAATTTTATAAAACCGAAATTATCATAAACTGTTGGTTTCATCCATCCAAATGCCGCAGCAAAAAGATCGCCCACAATGAACAGAATATCCGGGTCGATATCTTTTATAAGCTGCATAACATCATTAACGAAGTTAGTTTTGAAATTTATGTGGAGATCTGAAATGAAAAGCACTGTTCTGCCACCGTCTATTTTTATTGTAGATTGCATTTTTCAAGTATATGATTAAAATAGCGATATTCAAATATAAAGGTGATTTATAAGAAAAACCAATGGAAAAAAAACCTGAACTTTTAAAAATAAAAACAACGAATATATCTAAAACAATTAACGACTTTGCAGAACAAAACAAAGAATATGCATCAAGCGAAATAGACTTCAGTATTATTTCAGAGGATGTTGTTGAAGGAAGCGACGGGTCAATAAAAAAGAGTTATGAAATAGAGATTTTAGAAAGAGAACAGGCTAATGATCCTCTGATAGGCAGCGCAAAGGTTATTTTTGATAATTCTTCAATCCCGCTTGTTTCATATCTGCACCTGTTTTTCAAGCCTTTTAGCCAACCCTTTTCTTATGAGGTTGAGGGTATCGAAATGTCGGTTAGAAAACTTTTTGCCGTAAACAATATCAATTTCGGCATAACGGAAAACAAGATTAAAATGATGGCAAGCGAGATATATAGGCGAATAAAATTGCCGAACTACAAAGCGTTTAGAATAGAAGCGGCTGTCGGAAAATACGCTGAAGATGGAATTGACAGCAAAATAAATTTCTATTTTGAACAATTCACAAAATCAGGAAGAAAAGATGATAAAGGAAGAGTGAATTATCATAAAAAAGGATTTGCCGTTGCCGTCAATGAAGGTTCTCCGCTAATTGAATATAAAAACCCAACAAAAGGCAAACCGGGTATGGACATATATGGCAATCTAATAAAACAGAGAGAAGGACAGGATTCCAACCCCTTTATTTACAGCGCAGGTGAAGGAACAAGATTAGACGAAAATGAGAGGGGCAAAATTATATATGCGACAAGACTCGGTTATGTAACTGTTGAAAATAACAAAATTGAAGTCAAAGGCGATATATCGGTTGCTCAGGTTGATCTGACAAAAACAGGTGATATAGAGATACCGAAAGAATCTTCTATTAACCTCAGTGTGGAAGAATCGGATACCATAGAAGATGCTGTTCGAAGCGGCATGCAAGTTAAGGGTAACATTATACATATAAAAGGCAATGTCGGAAAAGACGCTTATATATCAGGTAATAGTGTGATAATCGACGGCATGCTTCACAAAGATGCAACTGTAAATGCAAAGAAGGTCAAAATAAACATCTGCCGCGGCACTGTTTTGGCAGATGTTGCTGAAATACGCAGTGCTGAATATGCTCGCATTACCTGCAATGATATACTACGAACAGAAAACAGCGTTGCTTCAAACCTCATTGCTGATAATATATATATAATTGATACTGCGCTTAACAGCAATATTGTCACGGGCGGAAATATATTATCAATAAATAGTATAAGAGGAACCGATAACAAAATTATTATCGATCCGCTTCAATTGCCAAACAACAAAAAGAGATTCGACGAACTGATAGCTATAAAAAAAAGCCTGTTAAAAAAGATAACTGCAGCAAGGCTTAATGCCAACCACATAGAGGCTGAAAGCAAAAGACAAAATAAAAAAGCAATAAAAATCATTGACAGAATCCATCATTTAAAGAAAATCGGCATGAAGATACCTGCATCACTTGTTGTAAATCTTAATCAATACAGCAGTATCTTGTCTGATCTTGAAAAAACAGGCAATGAAATAAAACTGCTCGGAGAAAAGTATGCAGCTGTTTTCGGCCAAATTAAAGATATGAAAAAACTTTATACTAAAGGCACAATAAGCATAAAAGGAGATCTGCCAAAAGGAACAATGCTGCAATTTGATCATGCACTTGAAAAAAGAGTGGCAAAGACAATATCAAGTGTAAGAATTAGTGTTGCAACAGATGAAAATGGAGAAAAAATTAAGTTTGAAAAATTAGGCTCTTCCGGGTTAAGTGCGGAAAAGCAGAATGTTAAATCGCGATTCGTGAATGGTTGACACAAGAAAAGAGAGATTGCTTCGTTACGATATGTTCCTCGCAATGACCGATTCCGTCTGTCACGCGAGGTTTCTCTTTTCCCGTCACTGCGAGGAACGAAGTGACGAAGCAGTCTCAGCTCCTTCAGCGTATCATAGGCATCCTGCTTGTGCCGAAGAGAAACTGCTTAGTTGTTCCTTTTTAGCTAATAGCAGAAGGGAGTGTTAAGTTTGCAAATCAGGCATTAGCTATAGGGTTTCGTATGGGAAATATTTTGAAACTGCCATTAATTGCTGCCTTGCAAAAGAAAATGCATAAGGTTAGGTTCTATTTTAGAAAGCTTGACAACAGGTCAACGTCTGCTATGATAAAAGCATTATACAAAAAGTGGGGTGATATAATTATGCCAGGTGTTGTAGTTAGAAGTAGCGAATCTTTTGAAGAAGCCTATAAACGCTTTCAAAGGCAATGCGAAAGATCGGCAATTTTCTCGGAGATAAAAAAGCGTGACCATTACGAAAAGCCAAGTGAAAGAAAAAAGAGAGAATTAGTTGCAGCCAAAAAAAAGGCTCTGAAAAAAAAGCGGTTCTCAGACAGGATGTATAAAAGATCGTATAGATAATATTATTGGCAGCAACAATTTGTTGTTGCTGCCAATTCTCAAGATGTCCAATGAATTCATTAACACTTAAAGTTATTTCAGATGTTTTATCCGGGTGGCTCAAAAATGCTTATATTGTTGATATAAGA
>VAOW01026859.1_pt1 | contig 11485 bp, 5 predicted proteins | sample 3393921 | NCBI WGS metagenome assembly VAOW01 (sample SAMN08290428, study PRJNA428436) | hydrothermal vent metagenome | isolation source: Deep-sea hydrothermal vent chimney | place: Indian Ocean: Southwest Indian Ridge | depth 2742 m m
CATAAACATGCTATGTTGTTTTTATAAAGATTGCATAATAAGTTATATGTAAGGCAATTAGAGCAAAACGGTTAAAAAAGCTATAAAAACAGCAGATATTGCCAAACATGCAATCCGGCATACTTTCCTACTCATTTGCAGGGCATCTCTTAAAACAAGGTAGTGGACTAAGGCATATTCAGGAATTATTGGGACACAACAGCTCTAAAACAACGGAGATTTATATTTATGTGTCTAAAAGTTCAATTGATAAGATTAAACATACAATTAATGATATTTTGTAAATAGGAGCATTAAATGATAAAAGAAAAATATATGCAATTGTGTTTAGCCTGCCAATTTGGTGGAATATATACAAACGTTGTGGCGCATAAAAAAACAAAGAGAGATTAAATATGGCAAACATTAATGATTATAAAATTGTAAGTCAAAAAAGTCAGAAGTATTTTGATTTATTAGTCAAAGAAAAAGATATTACTAAATCTTTTTCTGATCAGAAACAATCTGAAAGATTAGGTTTTTATCTTTTTATTTTAGAGTTTTTAACCTCAAAAAAAGACATTAATGACTTAGTTGAATTAATAACAGATACAGATTTTAATAAATTATTATTTGATAAAACAAATGATGATTTTGGTGTAGATGCAATTTATATAGATGAAGATAAAAATCAAATCAAATTATTCAATTTCAAATATCGTGAGAAGTTTAAGAGCGGTAAACAATCTATAAATGAAACCATCCTTTCCACCAAATTTATGAATGCTTTAATAAATGAAGACTTTTCTGCCCTGAGTGGAGATATTAAGAAAAAGGCTAAAAAAATACTTGAAAAACTAACAAGCAATGATTTGTGGAAAATATCTCTATATATTATTAGCAATGAAGAGTTTGAGTTAGAAAAGAAAGATGATCATATACTTCAATTAGAAAAAACTTATAATTTAGAAACCGTTACAATAGGTTTGAAAGAAATAAGTGAATTTATTTCATTAAGACCAACACCCATCGATGCAGAACTTATTTTAGATAATGATGCAGTGATGTCTTATTCTGAAAGTTCAATTTCATCTTCAAAATCTTATATTCTAAGACTCCCATTGAGCGAAATTATAAGAATAACTTCTAAGGATAAAGATTTAAGAAATAAATATAACATTGAAGATGTCTCAGAATTAAGTTCCGTAGACATAGACTACTCTGTTCTATTTGACAATGTTAGAGGATTAGTATTGAAATCTAAATACAATAGGAATATTTGGGATAGTTTAGAAAATGACGTTCAAAAATTCTTTATGTATAACAACGGTTTAACGATCACCGCAAATGATATAATTGCAAAAAGCGTAAATGCAAATAAAAAAGTAAGAATAACTATTAGATCATTACAAGTTCTAAATGGAGGACAAACTCTAAGAGCAATTCATGAATTTAATAAAGAGGACAAAAAGAATATTGAAGAATATTTATCCAATGGAGAAATTTTAGTGCGTGTTTTTAAAACATCACAAGACAAAACTTTAAATAATAAAATTGCCGAGTATACTAATAGTCAAAATTCAATTTCAAATATTGATTTGAAATCATTAAGAACTGAACAATTGCAATTAGAACAATTCCTGAGTGATAGTGATAGTAATATTATTTATTCAAGAAAATCCGGGGATACTGGTTTAGATGATAAAAAAATATATCTTCATAAGATAAGTATGGAGAGATATGGTCAAATACTATTCTCGTTAAAAGGTTTTCCTGAAAAAGCATCTAATCAGAAAAAGTATATTTTTGATAAGTATTATTCCGATATTTTTGGAACAGAAAACTTAGTTATTGAAGATAGCCCCAAGAATATTAAAAAGTATTTTTATATTAAGAATGAATATGAAAAGTTAAAAGACACTTATTCTGTTAGCGAACAGAAGGTTTTTTATATTTTATATTTAGATACTATTTTAAATAAAGAAATAAAAAAAATTATAGTTCTATTTGAGAAAATAATAAAAGATTATAAGCCAGAGCCTGATAAAGAAATTACAGATGCTCGAAAACTAATACAAACTAAATTTAAAGAGTATTTAGATAAAGCAATAAAGGAATAACGCCCTGCAACAAAAAATATAGTGAATTTGGCAGATAGTGCTTATAATAAGGTGATAGAAATAAGAAACATAGTAATAAAATGAAAATTTGGAACATTGAAATGCCAAACGCACTATATTTAAACCGTTATGTGCCAATGCCAAGAAACAGCCAACGCACAAATAGCACATTTGGTTTTTTGCCAACGCTATACAAAAGATATAATGAGATATGATATTAGATAACGAAAACAGAAATTTAAAAGTCCATGAGTGGATTTCAAAATATACCGAAGAAGGAACATTTGATATTGTTACCGGTTATTTTACAATTGGAGCACTTTCATTTCTTTCATTAAAGGTCAAAGAAAAAATTAAGCATTTCCGACTTGTTCTTGGGGACATTGTTAATATTGATGCTACCAACGACAAAACGCTTGACCTATTAAATGAAAACATTACAGTTGAGGCAGCTTTGAAATTAAATAAGGTTGCGCAAGAGGCTGTTCGGTTTCTGAAACTTGATAAAGTTGAAGCAAAAACTTTAGAACCCAATTTTTGTCATGCCAAGGCCTATCTTTTCAAACCAAAGAAACATGATGATAGAAATATTTATTTTATTTCAGGTAGTTCTAATTTAACTGAAGCAGGAATAGGCTTAAAGCATACAAATAATGTTGAACTAAATATTGCAGAAACCGGGAATAATAACCAGTACAAAGAACTTGCATTATGGTTTGATGATTTATGGAAAAAACCACAAGCACATAAAAGCAAAACGCTCACAGATGAAGACGGCAGAAAATACAAAAAACCATTTAAGCAATATTTAATCGAAGAAATTGAAAGGATATTTGTAAAATACACACCCAAAGAACTGTATTACAAAGTGCTTTTTGAGTTATTTGGAAGTCAAATTCTGAACGACCAAAAAGACCCTAAATTTGCAAAACAAGTTGGAAGGCTTGAAAACTCGGTTATTTTTAATACGCTTTATGATTTTCAACAAAAAGGGGTGTTGAGTTTAATCAGAATGCTCCAAAAGTACCATGGGGCAATACTTGCTGATGCTGTTGGTTTAGGAAAAACTTGGAGTGCATTGGCTGTAATGAAATTTTTTCAATTACAAGGTTGTGAAATAATTCTACTTTGTCCAAAGAAATTGCAACATAACTGGAATCGTTACAGGAAACATCAGGATTCAAAATTTGAACGTGATAACCTGGAGTATTTTATCAGGTTCCATACTGATTTGGAATATGACCGAATGGATAAAGAAAAATATCAAGCAGAACTTGCAGATACCTTATTCATTAATGATAAGCCCAAGTTAATTATCATTGACGAAAGCCATAATTTGAGAAACGATAAATCGAAAAGATATAAGTTTTTAGTTGATGAAATATTGAAACATAACGAAGATGTTAAAGTGCTTATGCTATCAGCAACACCGATTAATAATTCGCTAAATGATATTAGAAACCAGTTTAAACTGATGGTTCAGGGTGATGTTCATGGCTTTGAAGAATCATTAGGCATCAGAAATATTGATTATACATTTCGCACTGCTCAAAAAGCCTTTAATGAATGGCGTGAAGAATCAAATCCTCGAATTGGCGAATTTATAAAAAAACTACCATCCAATTTTTTTACTCTAACCGATGCGCTTACTGTAGCACGAACACGTTCAATGATTGAAGGTCAGCAAATAGGGTTAGACTTTCCTGAAAAAGCAAAACCAGACAACATTTTTGTAACTCCAAAAGAGTTGGGAAACTTTGAGAGTTTTGAAGAACTTTTTGAACATTTTCCCCCAATGCTTTCGGGTTATCAACCTGCTTTTTATGCTGAATCTTTTGAAGAAAAAAGAGAACGTCAAAGGGTAAAAGAGAAAGGTAAATCTGAAATATCTGTTATTGAAGATGAAGTTCAGCGAGACAAGTTCCTCGTTAAAATGATGTATATTTTAATGGTAAAAAGACTGGAATCATCTTGGAACTCATTCCGATCAACTGTTGAAAAAATATTAAGTCATCATCAAAATGCACTGAACCGAATTAAAGCATACGAAGAAAATAAGGAAAATATAGAGTGGAGCGAGGATGTAGATGTTTTTGAAGGAGATGAACTACAAGATGAAATAGAGGAATTTACGCTTGGTAAAAAACGCAAAATCAAACTTTCCGATATTGATGCTGCCGGCAATCTTGACGCCTATAAAAAGGATTTGAAAAAAGATATTGATGCCTTAGATAATCTTCTCGGTAATATGAATCGTTTTGCCAATGACATAGAAAAAGAAACCATCCAACCCAACAACCATAAAAGCGCTGATGATAAGTTACAAGTTTTGATTGAAAAAATTGTTTCAAAACGCAAATCAGGTGCAAATGATAACAACCAAAAACTCGTGATTTTTACGGTTTACAGGGATACTGCCGAATATTTATTCAAACAACTTAAATTGAGGGGATTTAACAAAATTGCGGTGGTCAGTGGTTCAGGATCAAAAACAGATGATTCAAATACTGAACACAAGAATTTCGAACCCATACTTGAGCGATTTGCGCCATTTACTAAATTGTTTAAAGAAAAAGAATGGGCATTTGAACCAAGCTCAAAATCTATTTCAGAAAAAGAACACTACGAAGAATGGATAAACTGGATTGCAACCGTTGATGAAAAAACATATGAGAAAATTCAAAACCCAATTGATATTCTCATTGCAACCGATGCATTAAGCGAAGGTCAAAATCTACAGGATGCCGATATGGTTGTCAATTACGATATTCATTGGAATCCGATTCGTATCATTCAAAGAATGGGGCGTATTGACCGTTTGGACTCGCCTAATAAAAAAATATTTGGAATTAACTTTTGGCCTTCTAACAATATCAATTCTTATCTAAATCTACAAGGACGAATTGAACAAAAAATGGCAGTAATGGAATTGGCAGGTTCTGAAGTTCAATTGGAGTTTTCGGATACATTCAAAGAAATGGCTGATGATAAAAATCTCGAAAATAAAATGAAAGCCAGAATGATGAATCAAATGCAGACATCGTGGGACGATATCGAGGTGAGCGAACAAGGGCTGGGATTTGATGATCTTTCACTTGAGAAATACAGACAAGATTTGTTGGCAGAGCTAAATGAACATCAAAAGAAATACGAAAGAATGCCTAATGGGATTTATACAGGTTTTGTTGCAGACAAAGAAATTTGTAGCGAACCGGGTATCATTGCTCTTTTGGGATATCCTGCAAAGCCGCCTAAAACGACTAATTATAATTACCAATACTACAGCCTGATTTACATAAATAAAGAAGGAAATTCTGTACTCCTCAACCAGAAGGAAGTGTTGGACGCATTAACCATTCATAAAGATAAACCAAGGTTTGTGCCTGAAGAAATTGACAAAGGAGAAGAAAAAGCAATTCAAGAACTTGTTGATACTATCAACAAATGGATTAAAGCACAGGCTGTTGAAAAAGAAAAACAAGAAGATGGAACTACTAAGAAAAAAATGGGGAAAGAAGCAACAGACATACTTACAAAACTGCGTAGAGGTGATAAAAATACAATTGAAAGAGTAAAACAAAATATAAAAACAGGTGATAAATATCAGCTTGATAATTTTGATTTGATTACTTGGTTTTTAGTTGATTAAAAAATAATTATGAATAAAATGTTGACAATATCAAATTTGATACTATCTTTGCAAACAATAAGACTTGCCACGCTTCTCGTTAGATCAGCGCACCCGGGCAGGTTTTCTTTTTTTATAGGGCTATGAAATACAAAAAAATACCCTTAACAATAACCCAACAAATACAGACCTTAAAAAATAGAAGGCTAATTATTGAAGATGAAGAAAGAACATCTCGTTATCTTTCGTTTATCAGTCTTTATCGACTTCGTGCATACGCTTATACATACCAGAATAATACAAATCCTGATCATGCTTTTTATCCGGGAATTACTTTTGATAAGATTTTACAAACTTATCTTTTTGACCGTAAGTTAAGGTTACTGGTTTTTGATGCCATAGAACGAATTGAGATTGCTTTCCGTACACAAATTATTTATCAATATTCAATTAATTTTGGTGCTAACTGGTACGAGGACAAAAATCTATTCCGGAATGATTGCTTTTTTAATCGTGACCTAATTCAGGTTGACAAAGAATTAAAAAGATCAAATGAGGTTTTTATAAAACAGTATAACGGAACTTACTCAAGCCCTAAAAGGCCACCAGCATGGATGACATTTGAGGTTACTAGTCTCGGGCTTCTATCTAAAATTTATGAAAACCTGCAAATTAGTGATGGGAAGAAAACTATTGCAAGAAAATTTGGGCTTAATCACCCAAAAGTTCTTGAAAGCTGGATGCACTCACTTTCAGTAATACGTAATATTTGTGCACACCACAGTCGTTTGTGGAATCGTGAACTTCCGGCTACCATGAAACTCCCTAAAAAAACAGCAACAGTTTGGTTGAAAAATACTGATTTCCTACGCGGAAAAATGTACCTTGCTTTGAGCGGTATGCTGTATTTACTTAACACCATCATACCCCGTAATCATTTTAAAAATAAATTTAAAACACTTATTGTGCAATATCCCGATATTTCTTTAAAGCAAATGGGATTTCCCGTCGAATGGGAAAAAGAAGAACTTTGGTCGAATAAAATCAATAAATTATGAAACTAACACCGTTCAAAGAACCAAATTTTCTAAATGCTGTAAAAGCGTTGTTTCAAGAACTGAAAGTTCCCGTAAACTATGTGGCGGATGAACCCACTACGGCAAAAGAGATACTAAAAGATACTTACAAAGAAAATGCAACATTTAAACTTATTGACGATGTTTATTTTGTTGGGATGGTTGACGATGCAGCTTTTGTACACAAAACCTCCAACTTTGTTGAACCAGAAGTCTCCAGCAAAAGATATATTGATTATGATGGTATTTTAATCTTTGGGATTGCCCTGCATCAAAGAGAAAACAACCTGCTTCCAACACGTTCGCAACTCGCTGAAATTTCCCGCGCTTTTAACCGTGAGTTTTATTATACTCCGGTTGTTTTGGTCTTTAAGTATAATAATGGTGACGCTGAGTATATCGCTTTTGCAAATACTGAAAGGCTAAAATATAAACAAGAATGGCGCGAAGGCGAAAAAGCCGGTAAGGTATCTTTACTGCGTGATATTGATATCGAAAAACCACATCGTGGCCACGAAGATATTATTAGCCAGTTGAAAATTCCTACATCGGGAACAAAACAAGTTGACTCTTTTGATAAACTCTACAAATACTGGCAGGAAGTTTTTAGTATTAGTATTTTAAACAAAAAATTCTATCAAGAGCTTTCTAATTGGTACTTTTGGGCAGTTAAAGAAGTTAGTTTTCCAAACCAGCCCAATCACTTTGATTATGAAACGGATGCCAAATTTGATGAGGCGGTAAAAGAACACAAAGCTAAAAATGTAATCCGTTTGCTTACCCGCATTTTGTTTATCTGGTTTATTAAAGAAAAGAAACTGATACCCGATGAACTATTTGATATTGACTCACTGCAAGAAGACATTATAGAAGAGATATCTCCTCTTCACGAAGAAGCCAATAAGGATAGCGTGTATTATAAAGCTATATTACAAAACCTGTTTTTTGCCACCTTAAATTGTCCTATTGAAGCCGACGATGAAGATAATAGAACACGTGGTTTTAGAGGTTTGGAATCGTATGGAAAGCACAGGGGAATCGATTGGATGATGCGTTACAAAAAGCATTTCAAAAACCCTGATGCCTTTTTGGAAATGGTAAATAAAGTAGTTCCATTCTTAAACGGTGGTTTGTTTGAATGTCTTGATGATAAAGAGAATAAAATTTATATTGATGGATTCTCTGACAATATGAGTAAGACAGATGGCAAAAAGAATCTTCTTATTGTGCCCGACTATCTGTTTTTCGGAACATCCGAAAATGTAGATTTAAGCGCCGATTACGGTGTTAAAAATAAACAAGCAAAACAAGCTGCTGTTAAAGGGCTTATTAATATTCTTAAATCTTACAAGTTTACCATTACAGAAAATACACCTATTGAGGAAGATGTAGCCCTCGACCCTGAACTATTGGGTAAAGTATTTGAAAACCTGCTGGCAAGTTACAATCCAGAAACCAAAACCACCGCCCGTAAACAAACGGGCTCTTTTTACACGCCTCGCGAAATTGTAAATTATATGGTGGACGAAAGTTTGATTGCCTACCTGAAAAGTGCCGTGAACTTCCATGGTGCCGTGAACTTCCATGGTGCCGTGAACTTCCAGTTCACGGATAACACCACCACAAAGCAAGATGCTTTGGATACTTTCTTCAACCCAAACGATGAAATTCAGATACACAAAGGCAATCTGCCTCATTGGTCACAAAAAAATGTTTGGTATTTTGTGACATTCCGTCTTGCCGATTCAATACCTTTGGATAAGCAAGAACAATTAAGACAAGAGCGGGAGCAATGGTTAAAATCTCACAAAAAAGATGACAGGAATAAATATTCGTTAGAAGAGATAAAAGAATATAACAGATTATTTTCTGAAAGGGTAGAGAATTGGCTGAATAACGGTTACGGTGTGTGCGCGCTCAAAGATGAGAAAAACGCAAAAATTGTTGCCGATGCAATAAAATATTTTGAAGGGAAACGATATGAACTGGATAAATGGGTGGTAATGCCAAATCATGTTCATATACTTGTGAAACCTATAGGCAATCACCAGCTCAGCGATATTCTGCACTCTTGGAAATCGTTTACATCCAATGAAATTAATAAAAACATTGGCAAATCAGGCCAATTATGGATGCACGAATCTTACGACCATATTATGCGTAACAAAAAGGCTTTTGAAGCAATAAGAAACTATATTTGTCAAAATCCTGCGAAAGCCAACATAGTGCCCGGATGCTTCCAGCTTCGGGGAAGAAACTTACGATTCCAGCTTCGGCATTCTCCAAAGCAAGGATGCTTTGGATACTATGGGTACTATGTTGCATCAACTCACCTCATTTGACCCGGTAAATCCATTTGCCGAATATCCTGAAATTACCAAACAAATAGTTTACGCACTCGACAAAGTTAAAGTTCTTGATCCCGCTGCCGGTTCCGGTGCTTTCCCGATGGGTGTTTTGCAAAAAATGGTACATATATTGCAAAAGCTCGACCCAACAAATGAAATGTGGAAAGAGGTGCAACTTGAGAAAGCTCTGGTAGAAACCAAAGATGCTTACGATATTGAGAATAAAAAAGAACGTGAACAAAATTTGATTGAAATAAACAATGCTTTTGACGAACAAATTAACAATGCTGATTTTGCTCGCAAACTGTTTTTAATAGAAAATTGCATTTACGGTGTGGATATTCAACCTGTTGCAACTCAAATATCCAAACTCCGTTTCTTTATCTCATTGGTGGTTGACCAGAAAGTACGAAAAGATGAACCCAATTTTGGCATACGCCCACTGCCTAATCTTGAAACAAAATTTGTTACAGCTAACACCTTAGTAGGCATACAAAAAGAAAACAGCCTGTTTTATACCGATGAAGTAAAAAGTTTGGAAAGCGAATTAAAGAAAATACGCCATAAACTTTTTAGTGCTCGCACGAAAGAAACCAAATTAAAATACCGTAAAAAAGACGAAGAATTAAGAAACAAAATAGCCGATGTGCTAAAAGAGCAGGGTTTGCCCCTTGATGATGCAAAAAAACTGGCAAGCTGGGACCCTTACGACCAAAATGCTTCCTCACCCTTTTTTGACCCCGAATGGATGTTTGACATTAAAGAGGGATTTGATGTAGTGATTGGAAATCCACCGTATATTAGTGTAAAAGGAATTTCTATTGAATTTAAAAAATTATTTAACCAGTTATTCGAGACTGCAAAAGGCAGATTCAATTTATTCACTTTGTTTATTGAGAAATCAATCAACATTTTAAAATCGAAAGGTGTCTTAACATTTATTATTCCTGAAGGGATATTATCAAATATCGAATATATATACTCAAGAAAGTATTTGCTAAAAAAAGGTAATTTAAATGTTATTTCATTATTTTCTGAAAGAGTTTTTGAGGCAGCTGTAGACACATGCGTAATTTCATTTGTTAAGGGTAATGAAAAAGAATTGATAACGATTTATCAAGATACTAAAGATATTTTTAACACTATCCTCAAAGAAGAAATTGAAAACTCTCCTAATAATGTAATTCCAGTCCGTGTACATGGTAATGGTAAAGATATTATTAAAGCCTTTATGTCTGAATCATTCGTTGACCTAAATAAAATTATTGAAATTCAACAAGGGATTATTTACTCTGGTCAATCCAAAGAAAATATTTTTTCAAATAAAATACTCAACAAAAATTACAAAAAGTCCCTTGATGGAAGAGATATTGAAAAGTGGAAAATAAACTGGGAACATAAATTAGAAAATAAATATATTCACTATACATCTAAACTCCATAGACCTAGAGAAGAAAGACTTTTTGTGAATAATCCGAAGATTGTTTTTCCTAGAAAGTCAAAAAAGATTTATTGTGCAATTGATACTGAATGTTATTACGCTTTAAATACTGCCTATGTTGTTCTATTAAAAGACAATCAATATAGTTATGGATACTTGGCAAGTTGGTTCAATTCAAGTTTAATCAATTTTGTTTATTCAAAGTTATATTTTGGTTGGCAAATTACAATTCCATCACTCCTGACAATGAAAATCAAAAAACCTGATGGCAAACTAATAAAAATACTTGATCTATTAACTTTTAACTCCCCTGCTAAATTTGATAGGGTTATAGATTCAATTATTCTAAACTATTACTTCCCCGACCACATGAAAGAGCGTGGCATAGATGTATTGGATTTTGTGGAGCGGGATATTGAAGAAGTGTGGGCAAGGTGGCTGAAGCCTCCGGCTTCAGTACAAAAGCAAGATGCTTTTGATACTTTAAGCGATACCGAAAAAGAGACCGTAATTGAGCAACTGCACCAAAAATGGACAGACCCAAAAAATGAAGTAGTAAAACGAATGGGAATGTTTAAAGAGAAAAGCCCGGATATTTTAAAAGTAATATTGGAAAGTTAGAAAATGAATTTATCCAACCCAAAAGCCATACAGATTGCCAAGTCGTTTAATGCCTAACAGAACACTTGACTTACTGCACAAAACATTAAGCAATTTTTACATAAAAGAACACGGAATAGATGTAATAGAATTTGTCGAGTGGGATTGTTCCGAATGCTTTCAGCTTTTGGATGTTGATTGGCAAAAGCAAGATGCTTTTGATACTTTAAGCGATACCGAAAAAGAGCAGATAATAGAACAACTCCATCAAAAACTGTTCTTTTTTTATTGCA
>VAOW01045984.1_pt1 | contig 11473 bp, 13 predicted proteins | sample 3393921 | NCBI WGS metagenome assembly VAOW01 (sample SAMN08290428, study PRJNA428436) | hydrothermal vent metagenome | isolation source: Deep-sea hydrothermal vent chimney | place: Indian Ocean: Southwest Indian Ridge | depth 2742 m m
CTGTTGAAATTGTTTGGACACCGTAATTTTGACAGATTTGTGACGATTAGTTGGCTGTGAAAATCGGTGTTAAATGAACACTAATGAGGGTGGCTCAAAAACCGTGGCCCTGATGGCTCAAAAACCTCTTGACTTTATACAAGTGTTAAGTTTGAAGATTAGACCTGAACTGAAATAACATCCGGAGAGTTTATATGGTTTTTCCACACTTAACCGGAGAAGAGCCTGTTTTTCAGCTTAATGGTACTTAACGCTGCTTACTTACTTCTTCACAGGCTTTGATCAAAGTTAAAATTCTGTTCCATTCCGTCAAGTTTTATCTTTCCATTTAATCTAAGATGATAATTTTTTACATATCCCTGTGCATCAATATTGATAGGTCCGTGAACAGAAATATTTTTTATAATCAGTTGTTTATTTCCAACTCTCATTTTTGCTTCAGCCAGTATGTCCCCTTTAATTGGGAAAGGCAATCTAAAATCTTTTATGGAACTTTCAAGCATAGAAGCCGGCATTTTAATCCGTATATACCAAAAGTCCTTATCTTTTTTTACACCTACAGCCGCTATATTGGATGCTGATATAAATTTAAGTCTGAGTAAATCTCCTCCAAGCAAATAGTTCAGCGGATAAAGTTCTACTTTTGTTTTATCAAAATGTACAATATAATCGCCCTTATTTATTGAAACTTTATCTGCGCTTAAGGAGAATAGAGATGCATTTGTTATATTGTAAGTTACCTGAAGCTGAGCAGTTTGAGCATACTTATCAATTAAATTATCATAAATATTTTTATACGGAAGTAGAAAAAAAAGTGCCGTAAAAAATGAAATGAAAAAAACGACCAGCCATGCAACTGTTTTCTTCATTTGGTTTTCTGCATTATCAAGTTTAAATTCATAAGATTATTGTTGGCAAAATTTTTTGTAAGAGCAAACTGTTTTATATTAACATTGCTGTATGAGCTTATTTTCTTAATAAGATTTAAAAACTGTTGAAGATTTAACTTTCTAAGTTTTATGTCGATAGTTTCTCTATTTTCATTCAGCAGGGGCGTTACCGATAAAATTTTTCCGTTAAGATGCCCTTCTTTTTTTAATATTTGGACAAATGAAAGCAAATTATTTTTAAAAAGATCTTCTGTTTTTCTGCATTTTTTAAGCTTATTATACAGCATCGTTACTTTGCGGTACTGTTTATTTTTGAGAAAGATTTCAGAGGCAGCATCAGAGCTGTTGCTGCTAATATATGCTCCGGAAAGAAGAATAATGACAAATGATATACCCACAACATATAACAGCAAAAGATTTTTTCTGATCAATTCTTCTATCGTCATATTTTAATTTCCTCACTTACCATTGTATATGAGACTAAATTCAAGTCTTCCTTTTATGCTGTTGGTACTTTTTACCTTTGCGTTAATATGCAGAATTTTATTAAAGTTAGATAGATAGCTAAGCAGTAAATCATAATTTGCAGCATTACCTTTAATTCTAATTGTTGTTTTACCATAAAAAACTGAATCAATTCTTGTATCGGATTTTTTTGCTTTGCTCAATGCATATATAATATCTATAGGCTTAATTCTCTTCCGTGTCGCACATTGTTGTGCTTTATACAATAGAATGCCATATGGGTCTTGATATCGTTTATCTCCTAAAGCCTTTTTATAGATAAGGGCAACCCTGTTTTTAGACGATGAAAGATCCTTTTTCACGGCTTCATATCTAAAAATTTGTCCAGTTATAATTAAAATTATTATAACAACTGCCATAGCTATGGCGGGAAAAAGTTTTGCAAAATCGAAATCCGTCTCTTTGTCATTGATAGATAATTTTATAACTTTATTTCGTTTTCCGACAAGATTTAATAAATCGAAGAGATTATGCATTAAATCGTCATTTGTCCGTTTGTACCCGGAAAGATCTCCAATTCTTAGTTCAATATCTTCATAATTGCCTTTTATATAGCAGAGTATCCTCTTGTCCTTGAAAACGGCCGAGTTGATCTTGCCTGTATAAACAGACGGAGTTTGCGCACCGGCATATTGGATCAAGAAAGGTGTAGTTATAAGAACAGCAGCATCCAGTATTTCAGGTCTCCTAATAGTTTTTACGCTATCTGTAACAATATATCCTACTATTCCATTTGCGTTGGGAATATAGCCGATGAAGTTATCATCTTCGGGGAAAATAGTTTTTGCATAAGCTCTCACAGTTTTTTGTTTATTTCTTTTAGCGATGATATCAGTCTGAAAAAAATAAAAACAGTGATCCGGCAAAATTACATACAACTTTTTGTTATACACAGATTCAACAGCAATCTTTACGAATTTTTCATTATAAAAATTCCAATCGTCATCTTTGTACACTGCTATGACCATATTATTCATAAGGCGGTTTTCCCTCAAAATATTTTATTAGTTCTGTTTGACCTGCCTCTCTTTTTATGAGAGCAGTTGTATTATACTTGTTTTTTCCTATATTTACCACAATTTTTACAATAAAGTTATAACTCGTTGTTGTAATATACGGTTGGATTGAAAGGTACTGACTATCACTTATGCCTGTTACATTTCTCAACTGGGTTATATTTTCAAAAGGATGCCTTTTCCTGTATTCAATTATATCGTCGGCAGCATCGGCAACTTCAGGCAGATAAGCTTCAATGACCTTTTTATCGGCAAAATTTATGTTGATTGCAATATTACCATCCACCGTAAAATAGGTGCTGAATCTTTCAGCAAACTTATTCAAACCTTTCACATAATCAATCTCTTTTAATGAGTAGAAACGTTCTTTGTCCGGTTTATACGGCGGAAGATGATTTTGATAGTAGTTTTCATCATATTCATGCAGTTTATCTATCCATCCCAAAATATAGCTTACGGCATTTCCATAAATATCTTTTTGAGATAAAATCTGTTTTACGGCATCAGCAGTTCTTTTTGCCACAGCTTTATTGTCGGATGCAAGATTGTTAATATCAATTTTTTCATTCGCGGGTATAACCTGAACCGATATAAAGCCGTCCTTTATTGGGACAGATGGAAGATTTGCCCATGTGTCATCATTTGAATCATAATCGTTATTGTCATTGCTTATGATCTTTTGTACAGATTCTAGTGCAGAATATATATAAAAGCTTTTTTGATTATCTTCGTATAGATTTTCTGTCCAATCAAGACTGTTTGATGCCTCGCCTAACAGCGTTACGGCTCCTGCAGCAAGCGCAGCTGTAAAAATTAGCACTATAATCAATATTGAACCTTTATTATTCAAGTACATCTCTATTGGTTCCAGGCGCTTTAGATTGAGAGTTCGAATTTACCCTGCAAACGATCAAATTGCAGATAATAGTTTGGCTATTGCCAATATTTACAATACTGAGAATGCAGACACGGGGCTCAATATGAGTGTTCATCAGTTAATTGAGGTGCTGTTAATCATTGCTCTTTGTGTGATACTATATTTTTTGTTCTTTGTAAAAAGTGTTATTTTGATTATGCCGGAAGGTTTACTCAGCCACCTTCCGTTAAGGTAAAAACTATAATCAGCTTTGTTGAAAATATCTGTTAAAGGGATAATTAGGTCCACCCCCATTTTTTCATTTTCCTCCTCTCTATATAAAAACATTTTGCCGTTATAGTTTCGTTTTAAATAGTAACTTATGCGCATAGGTACTGAACCGGCAAAAAAGAGAGAATTCGTGCTGATAAAAGAGAGTTGTTTCACAATCCCGCTATCTTTTATGGAAAAAGCACCTATTTTGCATCTTATGTCAGCCTGCATAATCAGTGATATTTTGTCTATCGTTTCGATTCTATTTTTTTTTGCTTCAAGAAAGCTTTTTGTATTGGCAAGGCTGTCCAACGCTTCCATTAGGCCTATAATTATTATGCCTGAAAGTACAACCGCAACAAGTATCTCAATAAGAGTGAAGCCGTCTTTCTTCTTATAAGCCATTTTAATAATAGAAAGTATAACTTATTACGGTACCGTTTTTCTTGAAGCTCCAATTCAATTTTACAATATCGTAAATACCGATTTTCTGTCTGCTGATTTTTTGGGCATCTATGCCGTCTTTTTCCGTATCTGCCCATCCATCGGTAGAATTAGGATAATTGTTTATTGATGGATATATAATGCTGTTTGCGTTCATAATCAGACTGAGTCTTTTCTCAGCGATGTTTTGTGCATAAAGTGTTTGGTCTAGTATTCCATAAATTCCAAATGCGACAATGGCAAATACAACTAAAGCTATAAGTACTTCAATCAATGTGAATCCCGTTAAACGTTTAGGGGAAGAGACAAAGTTTAACTGTGTAATGTCTTTTTTCATATTGATTTAAATTTTAACAGCAGCGGTTCTGATTCGATCTTATCATTATTATCAAACATTATTTGAACACTATCCATAATCCCTGACGGATAAACAAAAAAATAGTATTTTATTCCTTCTTGGCTTCTGTTGTTTACAGTTGCGGAAAAAACTTCATTTTTGAGCAGATATCTCTTTTTTCCCATATAAATATTGCCGGAACCCTTAACTCCCCAGATCATAATAGGTTTGTCCGATTTCACAGACTTTGTATAGGCATCAGCCAAGATAGAATTGAGCAGATTTTCTCTGTTTGCACTTGCACTATTAAAAAATCCTTCAATTTTAGGAACTGCAGAAACAAAAGTCATAGTTAAAATAACCATGACGATCATAATTTCTATCAGTGTAAATCCCAATCGATTATGATAATGCATTGATTATATCCTTTGTACAGAACAATAATTGAATTATAGAGGTGTATTTATGTAGCTTCAAGAACCTTTGAGACCATAGCTTGTGCGTAAGATGAAAATTCTTTTTCTATATATTCAGTTATTGATTCAATGTCCTCAACTGTTTTAGGCAGCCATTTTAGTCGATATCTCATTTTCTAAGCCGTTTCTCTGCTGTCCGGATTCAAATAATTCTTACTGCAGTTTCCAGCTTTCAATGTCTGAATCAACGCCTTCTCCTCCCTCTTTTCCGTCTGCACCCAAACTAATAATGTCATAATCACGTCCATCGGATCCGGGAGACCTGTAAATATAAGCATTTCCCCATGGATCGGCAACTGAGTTTGTATCAAGATATCCTCCATTCCTCCAATTGTTTGGAATAGGCGATTGTTCGGGTTTTTTAATAAGTGCCTTTAATCCTTGTTCTGTGTTAGGGAAGTTGCCGTTATCAAGCTTGTACATTTTCAACGCCAACTCTATGGCTTTTATATCACTTTTAGCTTTTACTATTCGAGCTTCATTCGGCTCCTGCATAATTTTAGGCACAAGAAATGTTGCCAAAATTCCTAAAATAACTACAACTATCAGCAGTTCCAATAGTGTAAATCCTGCTCTTTTTTCCATCATATCACCTTCTTTTTTCTTATTTTACAAGCTGATTGATATCAAATAACGGCACCATAATTGACATCACTATAAATCCAACAACAACTCCCAGGAAAAGTATTGATACAGGTTCAGCAGCAGAAACAACAATTTTCAGCAGTTTATCTATGTCTTTCTCATAATAATCGGCCATTCTGCCCACAAATTCAGATAGTTTTCCGCTTCTTTGCCCTGTATTGATACTTGCAATGAACATTCTGTCAAAAAGACCGGTCGCATCAAACGCCCTGTCTATAGCCGTTCCATTTTCTATATTTTGTGCCGTTTGCTCCATTTGTTTGTGAAACAAATGATTATTTACAACGGTAAAACTTGATCTAACGGCATCAACAAGAGGTATTCCTGCTTTAAGCTGAAATGCTAAAACGGAGGAAAAACGAGTAATCAGCATCTTGCGGTATAAAAAAATACCAAGCATAAACCTTTCGATTACATTACGAAATTTTTCTATTCGCTTATAAGCCATCCTTAAAATAACGAAGGCAAAAATAGTAAAAATAAATGCATCGAGGAAATTATTTCTCATAAATGTTCCGACGGCAATCAGAATTTTTGTTACTGTAGGAAGATTTTTATGAAGCGACATGAAAATATGCTGCATTTTAGGAACAATGTACATAAGCAGGAAACTTACCACACCAATGCCTAAACTTAAAATAAAAGCAGGGTATGCGACGGCTGCAAGCAACTTATTCCTCAATGCCCCTTTATTTTCCTCGTAGCCGGAAATAGTAAACATTACCTTATGAAGTTGTCCGGTTTTTTCAGCAATTTCTATCATATTCAAATATATAAGGCCAAAAATCTTAGGGTGGCATCTTAGAGCTGCGGAAAACTTCATTCCTCCATTTACCTTATCTTTTATATCGAAAAGCCGGTTTTTTAGGCTGCCTTTAGTTTGGGATGCTATTATGTCGAGAACGTCAACAAGCGGTATTGAGCTTTCAAGCAGTGTAGCTAATCTAAAAAATAGATCTGCTCTTTGCTTCTGGGATACTCTAAAAAAATAGTTTGAAATGGGCATTGCCGATTTGGATGTAATTTTTTCAATTGTTTGCAGGCTCTCCGGAAATATTCCCTTATTTTTTAGTATGGATGCAGCTTTGCCTTTTGCATCCGATTCTATGGTTCCGGATTTTTTATGGCCGGATGCATCGTAAGCAATATATTTAAAAACAGGCATATTATAAGGCCGCTGTATAGTAAGCGTATCCGCAGAAGACTAAGATTGGGTAAGATTTGAAGATTGAATTTTGTTGGGCTAACCGGTTAGTTCTGCAGCAGTCCACCTTGCTTATAAAAAACCTTATAAAGCTGTAAATATGATTACTATGCAGTGGTTGCATAATTATAATCTCGTGGCGAGAATAACCTCTTCAGGCGTTGTTATTCCTGCTTTTATTTTTTCGATTCCATCTGAAAGCATAGTTCTCATGCCGCCTGCGATTGCAGTTTTTTCAATTTCTCCGGCATCAGCCTTTTCCATTATCTTTCTCTTTATTGCTTCGGTTATATTCATAATTTCAAAAATACCAACGCGTCCGGCTACACCGCTGTTTCGACAATATTTGCAGCCGGTACCTTTTTTGTATCTGTCAATGTTTATTATGTCGTAATTTTTCATTATATCAGCAGTTTTATGATCTATTGCGATTTCAGTTGAACAGTGGTTGCAATTTCGCCTCACAAGCCTTTGACCGATTATCATCAATATTGATGATGAAAGCAGAAACGGTTCAACTCCCATATCTATCAATCTTGCCAGTGTTGTAGATGCATCATTTGTATGGAGTGTTGAAAGAACCAGATGGCCTGTCAGTGAGGCAGAGATTGCGGCTTTAGCAGTTTCAACATCTCTTATCTCTCCAACTAAAATTATATCAGGATCCTGCCGCACAAAATATTTTAGAGCACTTTGAAAAGTGAGCCCTATTGTCGGATTTACCTGAACCTGAGCAATTTTGTCCATTCGATATTCAATTGGATCTTCTATAGTCATAATATTTTTTTCTACTGTAGCAATCTCTCTAATCGCAGCATAAAGAGTTGTGGTTTTTCCTGCTCCTGTTGGTCCTGTCACCAGTATAATTCCATTTGGGCAAGAGAGTTTATCTCTAAACAGTCTAAGCGATTCCTCGTCTAATCCGACAGCAGGCAAGTTCACCATATCTTGATTTGCGTCCAGAATTCTAAGAACAGCTTTTTCTCCTGAAACGGTAGGAATTACAGACACTCGAATATCAACCGTTTTGGTACCGACATTTACCCTTATAACTCCATCCTGAGGTTTTCTCGATTCTGCAACATCAACACCTGCCATAACCTTGATTCTTGAGATCACAGATTCCTGAATTTTTTTGCTGTATTTATGATAGTCTGCCAAAATACCGTCAATTCTGAATCTAATATCAAATTTGTCCTTTTCACCTTTAAAATGTATATCACTTGCCCGTATCTTAACAGCATGAATGATAGTCTTGTTAACCAACTGAACAATAGGTGCATCAGAATATGAGCTCTCAAGGATATTTTCTTCATCTATAAATAGTTCTTCATTTTTATCATCTAATGCGGAATCATCTTCGAGAAGGCTGTATATACCTTCCATTGCCTTAAGGATTTCATCCTTACCCTTTTTTTCGACAACAGAAGTCTTGTTTAGTTTGATTCCCATATAATCGGCTTTCATCGCTCCTTCATCATCAAGAATCCAAAAATAGATGCGGTTTCCTGATGAATATACTGGAATAAAACTCTTTTTATCTGAAAATCTTCTATAAAACGCCAGCGTTTCTTCAGACAGTGTTGAGAAGTTAGCTTTTACCATGATGATTCTTGAAATTGTTTGAACTTTGCTGATTATTGATAATCCTTGCCGTCAGGAAAATCATAAGATTGGTTTTATCGGAGTTAACTTTTTTATATCTAAAAAGTTCACCAAGCAACGGAATCGAAGAGAGGATGGGAACACTCTGAGTTGTATAAGATTTATCATTTCTAATCAGTCCGCTTATCAAAATTTTCTCTCCATTTTTAAGAGCAATTTTTGTGTTTGTGTCTCTGGTTAAGGTTATGGGCGCATTATTATTTGCATTTGATCCGTTTACACTGCTGATAACTTTTTTTATTTCAATAGAGGTATCCATAATTATTTTTCCGCTGCTTATATGCGGCAAAACTGTAAGTTTAATTCCTATATCTCTATAGTCATAAGAAAATATCGGATTTCCGTTTGTGTCAAATTTTTCAGAGATTAGGAACGGTCTGTTCTCACCCACAAAAATATTTGCTTTGTGATTATCAAGTGTAACAATATGGGGATTAGAAAGAATATTTATACCCTGTTTTTGTCTCAGAGCATTCAGGAGCAATCCGAGAGTGGGAAATTTGATTCCTTGATAGGTGACAACATTTCCTAAAATACCAAGGCTTAGTCCCCCCGGAAGGACAGAGAGTTTGCTATTGTTAAGGATTGAATTCTGAATGTTGTTTAATGTACCTGTGTTGGAGTTGCCCACAAATCCTATATTATTTCCTTTTGATGCCGTGCCCGACCATTCAACTCCAAATTCCGACAGCTTAGATAGCGTTGTTTCTATAATAAGTGCTTCTATATATACTTGTTTTCTCGGTATATCAAGTTCAGATACCAAACTTTTGATTTTACTGTATATGCCGGGTGCGCCGACGACTATAATTGAATTTGTAGAACTATCGTAAGAGATGGAACCCTTTCTGAAAGCAGTATTTTTTGAAAATAGTCTTGTAATGATATTGTAAACATTTTTTGCTACGGCATTTTTAAGATAAAAAATCTTCTGAGCTTTTTGACTCTTCAGCTGAATCACAATTTTGTCAATCAGCTGCAATATATGTGAAAAATTTTGCTTCCTTGATGCAATCATAATAGAATTGCTCGCAGATTCATTAAATATAACAGGCTTATAGGAAAGATCCCCTTTTATTGTGAGATTTCTGAAAAAGCCGTTTAGTTCATTTGCCACAACTCTGCTTGAAGCATCTTTGATAGGGACTAAATGTATATTATATGCCTTCTGTTTATCAATATTTTTCAGCAGTTTTTCTATCTGAAGAATCTTGCTTTGCGAATCGGTTATTATAATTGCATTTAATCCTGGAAGAGTATCTACATGTCCAAAGCTGGAAATAAGATGTGTCAGGGGAAGTCTAAGCTTTGAAACCCCAACATTCTTTAATCGTATTATCGTTGTAACTACCGAATTCGGAGTAGTTTGCAGCTTAGGCTCGTAGGGTGCTCCGACATTTCTTAAGCTGCTGCTTCTTATTATTGCAAGGGTTTTCCCTTTCTGCACACTAAGGAAGCCGTTTTCTTTTAACACGGAATGAAAAATTTTCATAAGATCGTCGTTGCTCAGAGCAAGAGGCGAATATATCGTAACTTTGATATTTTTGGGTATCATTGACGGTTCAAAACTAAAGCTCTGATTAGTGCGCTTAGCAACAAACTTAATAAAATCTCCAAGACTAACATTATTAAGATAAGTGTTAAGATTGTTTTGTGCAAATGAAGGAGCGTAAAAAAGCATTAAAAGCATAAGGGTGCATAATATTTTTTTTAACATATTATCTCTTTTGACAAGATGATATATAGATAAGACCGCCTTGTTCCCATTTATCATAAATAGACCTTTCACATCTCTAAACATTTCACCTCGTTATGCAATTATTCAACTTCAACAAAGATAGTTTTTTTTATACCGTTTCTTAATATATTCAGGTTTACACTTGTCATATTTGAAAGCTGAGAGTATAGGTTCATCATTTTGAGCGGATTGCTTGTGGGCTTTCCATTCACGCTGACTATGATATCCCCTCTTTTTAATCCTATTTTATTTAAAATTGAAGCTTTGCTGATATAAGAAAGTCTGTAACCAATCGTTTTTGCTCCTTTAAAATACGGATTTATCTGAACATTTTTTAGAAACCTGTTAAAATCGGTCATTTTTTCTTTGATCAGCCGCCTCTGAAGCGTTATATGGGTTATGCCGTTATAATTGACATGCTGATTGTAGTGCTCTATAGAGTTATTCATTATGCCTGATTCTGTTTTGGATAATTTAATAAAAAATTTTTTTATTTTTCCATTCTCTTTATCTTTTAAATAAACAATTGATCCTGAAATGTCCATAAGATACCATTTTTTGTTAAACGGGTCTTTACGATCAATAATCACCAGAGGTTTGCCGTTTTTCTTGAACAATGCCATCGGGTTTTTTCCTTGTGCAAACCCAATAAGATTATAGCCGTTTAAGTTTTCACTTTTTGCTGTGCCTATTTCCGTTATATATTTTTTCTCTTTTTCCGGTGTGCCGATTTCCACACTAAACACATTTTTTTTGATAACCGTTTCAAATTTAGCCTTGTCATTGTTGATTTTTTTTTCAAACTCAGTTCTAACTATAGGCTGATGCATAACAGGTCTAATTTTATATGCAGCGAAACCAGATATTAGATATGCTGCCGCAAATCCAAAAATTAAAGGATAAATTAGATATAGCCGCTTCATAGCCGAAATTATATATAAATATCTATTTTAAGTCAAGGCATTTATAAACAAGTGTCAAGCCAATTTAGAAATGTCCTAATTGGCTTGACAAATCAAGCGGGATGTTCTATGCTATTTTTTGGTTATTATGGCTTGATTTTAGGAAGCATACTAGTGAGAAGGATTTAGCTGGTTGATGTCATAAAAATAAAGTCTATACTATTTTATGACATTCATAATAAACATAAAATGGGGGGGGTAATTATGGTAATAGCACAACGGTTTTATCTATCTCTGCAGCAAAGGTAGCATTTTCGTGAGAACAGCTGTTATTCTTTTCCTTCTTTTGTTATCAGGATTGGTTATGAGCGGTTGCGAGCGTGAAATCAGACATCCTAAAATTGTTCATGGAAAAACAGAACAGATCTTGCATAGAAGTGTAAATATGAGAATATTTAACGGACAAATAAACCGAATAGAATGGCTCAGCAAGAAAACAGAA
>VAOW01010663.1_pt1 | contig 11461 bp, 10 predicted proteins | sample 3393921 | NCBI WGS metagenome assembly VAOW01 (sample SAMN08290428, study PRJNA428436) | hydrothermal vent metagenome | isolation source: Deep-sea hydrothermal vent chimney | place: Indian Ocean: Southwest Indian Ridge | depth 2742 m m
GCGGTGGCGGGGAGTAGTGGCCGACTTGAACTGAATCCTCCGCTGACTGCACGTTTCCTGCGCGCACTTGGGTTGGTTGGGACCCGTGCGCACCTGAGTGGGAGTGGGCCGTGGCACTTTGCTGGGGAGGGTTCGGGACACGGTGTGGGCATGAGCCAATGGGGTGCCCGGGGGTTTGCCGAGCATGGTTGGAACACCAGGCAGATCTTGAGCTATTACTATCCAGGCACAACACCTACTACCTTTGAGTTGACCGGGAAGTAGAGACTGCTGGTAGGCCGGCGAGAGGAAGACGGGGCACGTTTATTTGGACCCACCTATGGGAGAATCAGAAAACGAGAGGCTATGGAAACGAACACCGATATTGTGCAACTACGGATCTTGCATCTAATTGCCGCCAACGCGGAGCGCAAGGGGCTCTACAATGTGGCGGTGGCTCGATACCTGGCCTGCCTGGACCAGGCTGAAGAAGCGGGCGACATTACCGGACGAAAGTACTTTTACGCGTGTCTGGCGCGTTGTTACCAGATTATGGATATGCCCGGGAAGGCTGAGCGCTATACTTAAGAACGTAGTCAATAGGACTGTGAGCGGAGTATTAGAGACCCTGCGTATATTAGCTGCTCATGTGTAGAATGGGGTTACCCCTGTAGGGGATTGAACTCATATTGTGAGTCCTCCCCCCACCGCTGAATGATCGAGTGCGGTGGTGGAATGTTTTTAGGTGATGTTATGGTATGCAGCGAGTAGCGGTATTTATCGACGGTAGTAATCTCTATAAGGGCTTGGTCACAACGGTGTCGCCGGAGTATCGACTGGATTTCGTCCGTTTCATCGAGTCCTTGGTGGCAGGACGTAGCCTGTTGCGCGCGTACTACTACAACGTACCCCTGCCGGCTGAAGACCCGGCCTCGCGTGCCCACCAAAGCTTCCTTAACTACCTGAAACGGGTGCCCTACGTGTCAGTACGACTGGGGCGGCTTGAGCGACGTGGTGATAGCTTTGTGGAGAAAGGAGTAGATATCAATATTGCCGTAGATATGTTGCGACTGGCTTATGCGCAAGCCTACGACACTGCGGTGTTGGTTTCCGGCGATGGTGACTTCGTGGAGGTCATCCGCGTCATCCAGGACATGGGCATACAGGTGGAGAACACCACCTTCAACGCTCTCTCCTCCTTCCAGCTGGCCCAGCACTCCGACCGGTTTTTCCCTCTGGATGAGCTTGACTGGGAGGCCTTGCGGGCACTGGGAGAGTAGCCTTGCTCATCCTGATCAGGTGGCTGGCCAACGAGCCCGGTAAAACCAACCTGCCAAACCGATGATCCCTGGGAGAGAAGTCCGGCAGGAGTCTCTCGTTTCTGCTCTCGAATCGGATAAGGAGCGCTATACTTACCAGGAGCCGGGACGAATGCAGATAATAGTTCAGTAGATATATTGATGCTGGCTGAGCGCATCGTAGACTGCTGGCGGCGCGCTCAGCCAGCGCACGGGGCATGAGATTTCCACCAACTGTACAAGCTTTCCAGCCCTATTCTCGTAATATCCGGAGGAGGGGTACTGGCCATTGAATGATCGGCTCACACACCCATTAAAGCCAGCCTATACGTCTAAGGTGGTGCCCAGCCGATAGGCCCCTTTCCTCTAAGCCTAAGCATCATGCTTCGGCCTTCTTGGCTCTTCCATAGGCCATACGCAGCTTAAAGATTGCCTTCTTCTGCAGACCACGGGCTTCCTCGAGCGCCACCCCTAGGTTCCTGGCTGCCTCCTCCAAGCTCTTGTGTTCGTCCTCCAGTGCGCGAATCAGGCGGGATTCGACGGTTTCCAGGCGATTGAGATGCGGTTTTAGGTCCGCCCAGGTAGCTTTGGGTGAAGCCGAACGCTTCTTCGCCATAGCTCCCCGCCCCGCGACCTTGCGACCGCCCTTCGCCCGACCCCCCTTAGCCGTAGCCGGCTTGCTCAGGTCTGGGCCGCCGTAGTTTACACAGCTGGGGTTGGAGCAGACCCGTTTCTTCGCACGGCCGCGCTCCATGAGGTTCCAATCGCATAGCTCGCACTTCTCTTCAACCAGAGGATCGAAGGTAATAAAGTCGCAGCCCTTGCGGTTACAGCGATAATAGGGCTTTCCGCGCCGGCTCTTTTTGATTACCACCTCCCCCTCTTTGCACTTTGGACAAGTGAAACCGGTTGAGGGGGCCTCGTCGCGGGTATAGTCACAGGCTGGGTAGCCGCTACAGGCGATGAAACTCCCATAGCGCCCCCATTTGCGGACTAGCGGATTGCCGCATAGGGGACAGGCTTCGCCGGTGGGCTCAGGCGGGCGTTTTTCTACCAGGGGCTCGGTGTACTTACATTCCGGGTATCCCGAGCAGCCCAAAAACTGTCCGAACCGCCCTACCTTGAGCTCCAGTGGGCGCCCGCAGACCGGGCAGGTTTTGCGGGGTACCTGCTGGTACTCTTCCATGAAGAGTTTATAGAACTCGCGTACCACGCCGGGCCAGTGGATCTTGCCAGCCTCTACCTCATCGAGATGGTCCTCCATCTGTGCGGTGAACTCATAGGCTACCACTCGCGGGAAGTGCTCGAGTAAGAAACCCACTACCTTCCGGCCCAAAGGGGTCGGCTCCAAGGCCCGGCCCTGGCGCTCTATGTAGCTGCGTCGCTCGAGCGTATCGATGGTGGGGGCGTAGGTGGACGGCCGGCCGATGCCCATCTCCTCCAAGGCCTTGACCAGGGAAGCATCATTATAGCGGGGCGGCGGCTGCGTGGAATGTTGTTCACCGGAAAGTCCCGCCATGGTTGCGGCCGCACCTTCGCGAATCTCCGGCAACAGATTCTCAGCCTCGTCTCCTTCTCGGCCCCAGGCCTTCAGATAACCGTCAAAGCGCAGTATTGAACCACTGACCCGAAAGGTGTAAATGCCACCCTTTACAGTTACCGTAGTCTGGTCGTAGCGCGCCGGTGTCATCTGGCTGGCTACAAAGCGGCTCCAGATCAACTGGTAGAGCTTCAATTCTTCGGGTTGCAGATGCTTTTGCACGGCCTCTGGGGTGCGCGCCACTGAGGTGGGGCGAATTGCTTCATGGGCATCCTGCACACCGGACTTCCTGCCGGTGTAGAAGTTGGGCTTCGTAGGTAAATAGGCCTTGCCAAAGGTCTTGGGGATGAAGTCGCGAGCGTCCTTGATAGCCTCGCCGCTGATGCGTACCGAATCGGTACGCATGTAGGTGATCAGGCCGACGGTGCCTTCGGGCAGGTCCATACCCTCGTAAAGCCGCTGAGCGACGCGCATAGTGCGACTTGCCGTCCAGCCCAGGCGACCGCCGGCGGCCTGTTGCATAGTGGAGGTAGTGAAGGGCGGGCTGGGACGACGGCTGCGTTCACGTTTCTCCACGGAAGCTACCGACCACGCCGGTACCGCCTTGATCTGCGCCTCGATTTCGCGTGCTTGGGCCTCGCTGGTGATCAGGAAACGCTCTTTGTTTTTATCCAGAATCCGTTCTTTACCGATGGTATAGAGTTCGGTGGTGAAGAGTACGTTTGCGTCGAAACGACCCGAAAGCGTCCAATATTCCACCGGTACAAAGGCTTCGATCTCGATCTCGCGCTCGACCACTACCCGCAGCGCCACCGACTGTACGCGTCCTGCTGATAGCGAACGCTGTCGGAATTTCTCAGTGAGCAGCGGGGAAAGGTTATATCCTACCAGCCTGTCCAGAACGCGCCGGGCTTGCTGGGCGTCCACTAGGTCCTGATCGATATGACCGGGGTTTTTTAGGGCTTCACTGACCGCACGTGGGGTGATCTCGTGAAAATGCGCTCGCAGTACCGCGCCTGGTTCCAATTCCAGCAGGCGGGCGATATGCCAGCCGATGGCCTCGCCTTCACGATCGTGGTCAGTGGCTAAAATAACCCGCCCAGCGCTCTTGGCGGCGCGCTTGAGCTCGTTAATTACTGCCCTTTTATCCTTCTTGATTTCGTATGCCGGGGTAAACTCGTTGTCTACGTCTACGCCCAGCGAACGGTCTGGGAGGTCCGCCACATGTCCCTTGCTTGCGCGCACCTCGTAGGTGCGGTCGAGGATCTTCTCAATAGTCTTGGCTTTAGCGGGTGATTCCACCACTATTAGGGTCTTTCCCGGCATGGCACACAGTATACCGAGCTTGTCAAGCCCCCCCCTAGGGTGTCACGCGCAGCCTAGGATACTTAAGGGGTGGCTTGGTCAGATTCCCGTGGGACGGAATCATTCTTGGGCATTGTGGTACGATTCTCCGGCATTAAGAAACCCACTGAGATGACCATGCGCAAGGCTTCTTCCACACGCACCTCGAGCGGTGTGATCTCGGCGTCCGGGACCATGACCAAAAAACCCGAGACCGGTACCGGGCTGGTGGGCACCATCACTACCGTGTATCCTTCCGACAACGGCGGTAAGCGGTTCTCGGCGGGCTGAACTACGAAGCAGAGCGTATATACGCCCTTGCGCGGGTACTCGATCAGCGCAGCGCGGGAAAAGTGCATCTCAGGTTGCCCGAGCAGGCTACGAGATATCTGTCCCACTGCCCCGTAGATATCGCGCACTAGGGGGATGACGCCTACCAATCGCTCGAGCGCCCCAAGCAGCCTACGCCCCAGCCAGTTGGACGTAGCGGCACCCACTGCTGCGATGAGTATCACCGTTGCCATCAGTCCCAGAATGGGTAACCAGAGGGCCATCCATCCTGGTACTACTAGCCCAAGCGCGGAGGCCAACCAGCGAAAGGCGCTGGCGGAATTTGTATAGGCCAGCATTATCAGGTACACCGTGACCGATAAGGGCAACAAAGCTAGGAGCCCCGTGAGGAAAATCCGCTGGAGCCTCAAGAACGTACCTCAAGCAAATAACCGGCTTCGCTACGGATGAGTCGAAGCTCGAGCCTCACCTGGTTCTTGATCAGTACGGCAGTGGCCTGAGCGGACGTGGAGGAGCTGAGGTGGATATCTTCGCTCAATACGCCCCAGCCAGCCGTTTTGGCCTCTTCAAGTACCGCCTGCAGAACCTTCTCGAAGGCGGAGGGGTTATGGAACCGACTGACACTTTCTTTACCGGTGTAACTTTGCGCTAGCAACAAGCTTCCCGGTAGGGTGGTCAAGGGAATAGCAGTGTTCATCAAGGGCAGGTTTCCTGCGTCCTTAACCACCAATACGCCCGGCGCTACGCGACTGACGGGCGCGACCGGTGTGGATGGTCCTGGGGGTGTGTACAGGCCGGGGGCGCAGCCCACCAGGAGCAGGCTTAGGCTGAAGGCGCAAACTAATACGCGCGTGGGCTTCATACGCCAAGTTTACGAGGGGCGGCGCAAAAAGGAGAATGCCACTGTCTTCACCCGTGTCTGTGTCTGGAGAAAAGGTGGTCCGCTAACCCTTCTCACTTGGCTAGCGGCTATTTTTTGGAGAGTTATGAGTCTACCCGCCAATCATAGTATTCACGGTACCCTTTGCGGTTGGGCTGATGACTACCTTTCTGGTTGGTGCACCGATCCATATGATCTGGTAGTATTGGTGTAGCAGTTGTGGAACAGTTCTTTGGGTTTGGGCCCCTCCAGCTGAATGCAAGGGATTAGTGAATATCTTCTTGTTGCCGTCCTGGAGGTGCTGATATTTTGCATTCCTACTTGAGTCGCTGTTTGATAAACCTAAGGCAAAGCGCTGCGTGTGGCCTAGGGCGCGTTGGTTGGAATGCTGGGAGGCATATATTGGGTAAGCCGTCGGTCCATGTGGTCATCGGAGTTCTGGTCACTCGGGGGTCCCTCTAGAATGTACACTTATGTCAGTCGTAAGGGTTGTAGCCTGTGCACCGAGCAGGAAAAACTTATAGATTCTCTGGGCCTACTGTACATAGCAGCGGATGTCGACCTTGACGGCGACCTACAACGAGCCTATGGCGATATGGTGCCGGTACTGCTCTTGGATGGACGAGTGCTGATCTGGGGGCGTTTCGATAAAGAGGAACTAGCGCAGGCTATTCTTGCGCTGGAGGAAGGAGATAGCTAGATGCATCCAGTGATGCTGCAGATTGGGCCTTTGGCCATTCGTTGGTATGGTGCGCTCATCGTAACCGCCATTTTTGTGGGGTTCTACCTGGCTGAACGGTACTTAAAAAGACAAGGGTTCGATGTTGAGCTGTTTGAGCGCGCAACGTTCTTCGCGGTGATCTGGGGAGTAGTCGGAGCGCGGTTAGTCTACGTGATCACCAGCCCTTCGGAGTTCGAGCTCGATCCCATCAGCATGCTCTATATATGGCACGGCGGGCTATCCTTCTTTGGAGGGATTGTTGGCGGCTTGGTGGTTTTTTCCTACTATACTTGGCGCTACCGTGCTCCCTTCTACACCTTTGTGGAAGCCACGCTTCCAGGGGTATCGCTGGGTATTATCGCCGGCCGCTTGGGTAATATCATGAACGGCTCGGATACCTCGGGTCGGCTCACTAATTTCAACCTGTTTCCCTTGACTATCAATTGGCCTAGTTGGGCCAGCGGGTATCCGGGATACTGCACCAGCTCGCACCAGTTAGCCTGGGACTTTTGTACGGGTTCAGTGGTGCGGGGCCCGGTCTGGTTCACGCAGTTGTTCGGCGTGGTGATCGGGTTGGTGCTCCTATTGCTGGTTTTTCGCTGGCTTTCGGCGCGTCAATTCGGCGGCTATGCCTTCTGGAACTTTGTACTGTGGTACAGCGTGTTGCGCTCGGTCTTCGAGGAGCCTTTCCGTTTGAACCCGCTGTGGTGGCCAATCTATAACAACATACATTTCGGCTTCGGCTTACTGACCGCAACCCAACTGGTGTCTATTCCATTGGTGATCCTGGCCATTTATATGCTCCGGCGGGGCCGGCGCATCAGCATAAGTACGGCGCTTACGGCCGGTAGGGACTCGGGAGGTACTGTACCACGGAAGAAGGGACGCCCATGAGCCATGTGGTGGTCCTGTTGGCAGGAGGTCGGGGAACGCGTATGAAATCGAGCCTACCTAAGGTGCTTCACCCCGTCCTCGGGCGGCCTATGTTGAGCTATGGGGTAGAAGCGGCATTGGCGAGTGGTGCGGAGGAGGTTGTGGTGGTGGTGGGTCACGGTGCCGACGAGACCCAGGCGGCCTTTAGGGATGCCGGAGTGCGCTTCGTGCTTCAGGCCGAGCAGCGGGGCACGGCCCATGCCCTTGGGGTAGTCCGCCAGGCCCTGGAAGGTTTTGAGGGAAGCGTCTTGGTGGCTCACGGGGATATGCCCTTGATTAGTTCGGGGATGCTGCGAAGGCTTGCTCGGACTCATATATCCCGCCCACGGGGCATGGTATTGACTACCGTAGAACTGGATTGTCCCAGCGGCTATGGCCGAGTGATGCGCGAGGACGGTGAAATACTACGGGTGGTTGAGGAGAAGGACGCTGATCTGGAGGAGAAACGCGTCCAAGAGGTGAACGCCGGGGTATATGCCTTCGACGGTGGGGTATTCGATATGCTTTCCGGTGTTAATGGCGAGAATGTATCCGGTGAACTCTACCTTACCGACTTAGTAGCCTTATACAAGAATTCCGGTCTAGGGGTACGGGCCATATTATGGCCTGTAGCTTCTGATCTTCTCGGCGTCAATACTAAAGGCCAGCTTGCCGAGGTAGAAGCCATCATGCTGGACCGTTTGCGCATACGTTGGATGGACGCCGGGGTGCGGATGATCCAGCCCCAAACCGTATACCTGGAACCGGGCGTGCGCCTTGCCGCTGACGTTACCCTGTGGCCGGGAGTAGTGCTGCGTGGTGAGAGCCGGGTCGGGCCTGGTGCTGTGATCGGGCCGTACGCAGTGCTGGTCGACAGTAATATTGGGCCTGAGGTGGAGGTGAAGTCCCACAGTGTGCTCGAGCAGGCCCGGGTCGGGCGAGGTTCGGAGGTGGGCCCTTTTGCTCGGCTGCGGCCTGGTACGGAGCTTAGCGAGGGGGTCCGCGTGGGTAACTTCGTGGAGGTGAAGAATACCCGCTTAGCCGATGGTGTGAAGGCCGGCCATTTAGCCTACCTGGGTGATGCTGAAGTAGGCGAAGGTGCCAACATCGGCGCGGGCACCATCACTGCAAACTACGACGGACGTACAAAACACCGCACCCGGATCGGGGCGGGGGCTTTTATCGGTTCCAATGCGGTTTTGGTGGCTCCGGTGGAGATAGGCGAAGAGGCGCTGGTGGGCGCAGGAAGTACCATTACCCAGGACGTGCCCAAGCAGGCTCTGGCGGTGGCGCGTGGCCGACAGCGCAACCTCGAAGGCTATGTACGACGGCGAGGCAAAAAAGATTCGTGAATTGTCTATGAGTTGGTGACCCCGGTAAATTATGTTGGTATTGTTCGGCCTAAGTGGTCTGCCCCAGTTGGGGTGGAGTTTGGGCTACTGGTCCGCGAGTTCATAGAGGGAGTTATGAGGCCGGCGGGGAGCTGGATGTAAACATGAAGGATAAGTTCCCATCGACGGGGAAGCCTAGGGTATTGGAGGAAAAACCGACCAGTAAAAATTCCCAGGAGCTTTAGACCTACGAGAGATCTCCGCGGCCGAGTACTTTTGGGGGAACTGCGTGCGCGAATTACCTACGTGATGCCCACTGTAGCTATTATCTCCGATCAGTATTAGCCTAGTTTCGCTGTTGCTGACGCCTTTTGGAGTCTCAGTGTGGGCCGTGGGGCTAGCGGAACGAACCGAGACGTACTCGTGAGTCACGGGAAAAACCGGCGGATAGCGGGTCTCTCGAATCAGGTGCTCAGGTGCCAGAGACTGCGATATAATGGTTCTAGAGGCGTACAGGTGCGGCCCCACATGTTCTGTCTACTGCTGTCTTGGCTGAGGGCCGCTGGCTGTGTAAGCTGACGTATGGACGAGCGTATCCACGAGGAACGGCGCAAGATCGACGAGGTTAATGCGGAGATTCTACGCCTCATTTCAAAGCGCGGTGAAATTACCGCACAAATCGGCTTATTGCAGACTGCTTTAGGTTTACCTCACTACGACCCGGAGCGGGAGAACCAGATGCTTATAGCGCTGGTTGAGGCTAACCGGGGACCGTTGAGTGATGAGGCCATCAAGCAGCTCTTCAAGGAGATCTTCAGAGCTTCGCTGGATATGGAAGAATGCCAGGATCAGCATAAAATGCTCTATTCACGTAAGGTCAAGCCGGAAGATACCCGGGTGTACGCGGGCCCGGCGGTATTTGGCAAAGCGCCGCTGCTCATTGCAGGACCGTGCTCGATCGAGTCCGAGGAGCAGATGATGGAGGTTGCCGGTTTCCTATCCGGGCACGGGGTACAGGTCCTGCGCGGGGGTGCCTATAAGCCCAGAACCAGCCCCTATGCTTTTCAAGGCTTGGGTAAAGCCGCACTTTTGTTAGGCCGCCTGGCGGCGGATCGCTATCACATGGCCTTTGTGACCGAAGTTATGGATACGCGGGATGTCGGCTTGGTTGCCGAGTATGCTGATATTTTGCAGGTCGGCGCGCGGAGCATGCAGAACTTTGCTCTACTGCGCGAGGTGGGCCAGGCCGGCCGGCCGGTACTCTTGAAGCGAGGGATGTCGGCGACAGTGGAGGAATGGTTCTATGCGGCGGAATATGTGCTGGCCGCAGGTAATGCTCAGGTAATCCTGGCCGAACGGGGGATCCGTACCTACGAGAAATGGACCCGCAACACCCTTGATCTATCCGCGGTAGCCCTGGCCAAGCAGGAGACACACCTACCGGTGGTGGTGGATGTCACACACGCTGCGGGGCGCATTGATCTGTTGGCTCCGCTGGCCCGGGCCGCGCTGGCTGCGGGGGCCGACGCCGTTCACGTGGAGGTGCATCCCAACCCGCGTGTGGCGCTCTCCGATAATCAACAGCAGATGGATTTTGTGCAGTTCGAGGCCTTTATGGCCCGGCTGACGGACCTCTTCCCCATGAATGAGGTTCCGGCGGTGCAGAAAGACTAGCTATGAGTATGTTGGACCGCCTATGGGGCATAGTGCTCAAGTTGACCGACCCGCGGCCAGCACTGACATACCAGCGTTGTCTGCTCGAGCATCACGCCGTGGGTGGCTGCGACCGGTGTCAGCGGGTCTGTCCGCACGAGGCTGTGGACCTCGAGAGTGGCAAGGTGGAGCTGGATGAGGTTCGCTGCACGGGTTGCGGCTTGTGCACTGCGGTCTGTCCTGGTGTGGCCTTGGAGTTCCCCCTAGGCCCCATACAAAAAATGCTTTTTGAGGGTCAAGGAAGCCTACGCTGTAGCCAAGCCGGTGGTTCGGGACAGGAAGTGCAGTGCTTGGGCAGACTAACGCCTGGGATCTTGGCTGAGGCCGCTCTGCGGGTGGGTGGCGTTTTGACCCTGGCACACGGCGACTGTGCGAGCTGCAAGATCGGTGGGCCGGAGGTGCCGCAGCGGGTTATGGAAGTCCTGACCGAGGCTCGCAGATATGCGCCGAATGCTCGGCTTGAGCTCCTCGAAGGCGGCCTGCCGGATCGCGGGGTGAGCCGCCGAGAGCTGTTCGGTGCACTATTCGAGAGGGGGCGCCACACCGCAGCGGTGGTGCTGCCTGAGCCGCCGGGGGACTGGGTGGAGGAGAATACCGCACGCCCCGCTGAGTTGCGGCTTAGGGCCATGGCTGCACGCAAGGCCGAGGAGGGGCTTTCGTGGCCGGCCATTCAGGTAGAGGAGGGTTGTACGCTCTGCCCAGTTTGTACCAACGTCTGTCCTACCCAGGCTGTGATACGCGAGCATGACGGTGATAAGTACGTGCTGCGCTTCGACCCCCTGGCTTGCACCGGTTGTGAGGCTTGCGTCAAGAGCTGCCCCCCACAGGTCATGGGGATGAAGACGTTGCCCGATTCAGAAAGCCTGGGTTTGCCTGTGGAGCTTTTCCGAGGTGAACCACCTTGGGAAGACTGGTAGTCACCGGTACCTGAGAAACCTTCAGTCAGAGTCCCCATCTTCGCGTAGGGCCGGTAGCCATACGGTAAAGACGGTGTGGCCGGGTTCAGAATCAACCTCGATCCTACCTTGGTGTGCTTTAGCGATCTGCTGGGCGATGGCTAGGCCCAAGCCGGTGCCGCCCTCGGGCCCCCGCGAGAATCGCTCAAACAGGTGGGGTAGGATTTCCGAGGCAATGCCCATCCCTGTGTCGCGCACTTGAAAGAGCACGTAGCCTTGGTCCTGGCTGCTGCGGGCGCTTATGCCTACGCCGCTAGCTCCCCCGGCGGCGCGGATTCCATTGGCTACTAAATTGCGAGCTAATTGGGCTAACCGATCAGGGTCTCCCAGCACCTCCAGGCTAGCTGCAGGAAGGGAAAGCCGTACGCCGGGGAACTCTTTGGCTAGGGGTGTCAAAATCTCCCGCAGATCGACGATGAAGGGGTTTACGTCGCGTTGGGCCTCACCGTGCGCCAGCTGCAGTAGGTCGCCTACCAAGCGTGAGAGGGGCTTTACC
>VAOW01017286.1_pt1 | contig 11449 bp, 7 predicted proteins | sample 3393921 | NCBI WGS metagenome assembly VAOW01 (sample SAMN08290428, study PRJNA428436) | hydrothermal vent metagenome | isolation source: Deep-sea hydrothermal vent chimney | place: Indian Ocean: Southwest Indian Ridge | depth 2742 m m
CATGCGCAAAGATGGAATCCCCAAACGGGGAATTGGCTTTGTGCTCATAACAACACCTCCCAACAGTTCCAATTTTTCTTTTGTGTTGAGATGAGACAATAAATAGGATTTGCCAAGCGGTTGGTTGACCCTGGGGGAACGGTTACAGGCCGCTGCAAGAAAAAATACCATTAAAAGCAAACCAATGCTTGCACCTGAAGACAAAGTAAACCTTTGCCGGAATTTCCGGTCTTTAGATTTTTTTGATAAAAAGAAATTTTTTTCCATTTTAACATGGTTTTAAATAAAATAATGCAGAAAGAAAAAACAAATCAATGGGACTACCTAAAAAACACGTACAAGTTTCGGGTAGCCCCATGATTTTTTATCAAATAAAATTGCTAGATAACTTCCCGTCAATAATTGCCCCTATCCAAAGCCAAACAATAATCCACCCCGGGCTGCTATCGAAACAATAATGACCACCAGGTTTTTGTTATAGGTATTTTCTTTTCGCATAATTTGTATTATTTTAACCAAAAACTTCTTTTATATTCGGTATTGGAATTGCCACCGACAAACACGTAAAACCTGCCCGGCTCCGAGCCAAATGTCATATCTTTTCTGTAAAAGGACAAATCTTTGTTGGTTAACTTAAATATTAGTTTTTTTGATTCGCCTTTTCTTAAAAAAACTTTCCGGAAACCCCTTAATTCTTTCACGGGACGTGTTACGCTCCCAACCAAATCGCGAATGTACAACTGAGCCACTTCGGTTCCATCATAATTTCCGGTGTTTTTTAATACCACGCTTACCCGTAAGGTATCTTTTGTGGTTATTTCCTGTTTGCTAATAGATAATGAATCATATTTAAAAGTTGTGTAAGAAAGTCCGAAACCAAAAGGATATAAGGGAGAATTGGGAGAATCGATATATTTTGAGGTATAGTGGTTACTTGGGCTAAAAGGCCTTCCTGTATTCATGTGACTGTAAAAAATAGGAATTTGCCCAACATTTCTCGGAAAAGTCATGGTTAGTTTCCCAGATGGATTATAATCGCCGAAGACAACGTCAGCAATAGCATTCCCGGCTTCCGTACCAGCAAACCAGGTTTCTAAAATGGCTGGGGCAACCTTTGCTAAATGGGAAATTGTTAATGGTCTGCCATTCATTAAAATAATTACTGTTTTTTTATTGACTTTTAAAATGGCATCTACCAGATCATTTTGATTACCTGGCAAATTTAAATAGGCTCTTGAGGAAGCTTCTCCTGACATATCATTACTTTCGCCAACTGCAAGCAAAACAACATCAGAATTTTTGGCTAAGTTTATGGCTTTTTGGAATCCCTTTGTTGATTTTGTATTGAAACCTGTTCCCTGAGCATATCTTATTTTTACTCTATTTCCCAATTTATTTTTTACACCTTCCAATAAAGTAACAGGATCTTTGTATCTATCTCCGGCCGCCGACCATGCTCCAAGCATATTGTATTTATTATCACCCAAAGGACCAATAATGGCAATTGACTTGATCTTTTTTGAGAGCGGCAACAAATGTTCGTTATTTTTAAGCAGAACTATGGATTCTCTTGCATCTTTTCGGGCAAAAGCCAAGTGTTCTGGTGTCATCAGATCATTTTTTTCCCTTTGTTCATTACTATATTTGTATGGATTTTTAAAAAGACCAAGCTCAAACTTCGCTTTTAAAATACGATAAACTGAACGATTAATCTCTTTTTCAGACACCAGTCCTTCCGCCACCGCTTTTTTTAGATTAGAAATATAACCTTCACCCATCATATCCATGTCCACACCCGCATTGAAAGCCAGTACATCAGCATCAAATAAATTTTTTGCCACACCATGAGGAACCAACTCATTAATAGCAGTATAATCCGAAACAACAAAACCTTTAAAGCCCCATTGTTTTCTATAGAGGTTGTTCCAAATCCAACCATTTGCCGTGCATGGGGTCCCGTTCAGGTCGTTAAAAGCAGTCATGGCAGTTGCAACGCCTGCTTCAACAGCGGCATGGTAAGGTGGAAGATAAACGCCCAACAAGGTGCGTTTCGACATATCCACAGTATTATAATCTCTTCCTGCAATAGGAGCACCATAAGCTACGCCATGTTTCACACAAGCCAAAATTGTGCTATCACTTGAAAGATTGCTCCCCTGAAAACCTTTTACACGAGCCTTAGCCACAAGAGAACCATACCAAGGGTCTTCGCCGGCACCTTCCATCACACGACCCCAACGAGGATCTCTGGAAATGTCAACCATTGGTGCAAAAGTCCAGTCTACTCCTTCGGCGGAAGCTTCAATGGCGGCAATCCTTGCCGACTTTTCTATCAGTTTTAAATCCCAACTACATGATTCTCCCAAAGGAATGGGGAAAATTGTACGCATTCCATGAATCACATCGTAACCAAACAGTAAAGGAATACCCAATCGTGTACTGTCAACAGCCAATTCCATAAGTTTGCGAGTATAAGCAGCTGTATAACTGTTTAGCATAGCCCCAACATGACCTTCTTTAATTTCTTTGGCAACATTAGAACGAATGGTGGGCCCTGTAACCGACCAGTCACCGCTAAGCATATTTAGCTGTCCAATTTTTTCCTCCAAAGTCATTTTCGATAATAATTTTTTTATTTGAACGTCGAAGGGATTATTAGTCTGTTTTGATGTCTTTATGTTATCAGTCGTTTTATTTTGGCAAGAGTTGATCCCAATAACAAACAAAAAAGACAGAAAAAATAATTTAAATAGTTTCATGGATTATTGAATTTTATTTTGTAGTTTTAAATGTAAATCCTAATTTACGAAGGCCGTTTTGGACATCAGTATTTTTCATAAAGTTATTCCATAGCAAACCGCTTCTGTAGTTTTCAATCATAATGATAATGGGGCCTTCATCTATGGCCAGAAAAGATTTGGCATACCATCCAACTTGTTGGTTAAAAGCATCGTAAAAACCATATTTACCCCAAATATGGCTTTTTAAATGTTTATAAAAATAATGCATAGCGCGCAAGGATTGAACCGGGGTGTAGACAATAGACGAAATGGCGGCAGTAGGGCTGATAGTACCATTATCGTTGGTGGGCGAGTGCGCTTTATATCCGTATGGGTCGTCCGAAGCGGTAAGCCCCCAGTTTTTTTCAGAATAGCCATAGAATTTTTTGGGATTACGAACACAATACAGGTAATTAATCAGACTTTGATTTTTATTTTGTAAATAATAATCAGCATATTTATCTTTTAGGCCATTGGGGTTCAGCCCGAGAAAAGAATAATGAGCAAAAAACAGTGGGCCCCCATAAGGTGGGCCTAAAGGTAGTTTAATACCTTCATAAGAACTTCCATTTCGAAAGCGGGTTCCGCCTGCCCAGCCCAAATCGTAGACAGAAGCAGGAATGGGATGTGTCGGAGAGGAAGCAGCAAGGACATAAACAATTAAAGCTTCATTCCAACCTCGAATCGGCATGTTCATTTTCCATCCGTAATTAGGCGACCAGTGCCAGTACAAAACATTTTGACCTCCTCTTCGGTACCAGTTCCAGTCAACACTTTCCCAAAGTTTTTGAATACGGTTACGCAATTCCGTTTCTTTTGCGTCTGGACTGTTAAAAAATTCTTTAGCGGTTAAAAGTCCCTGGATCATATAGGCTGTTTCCACAAGGTCTCCACCATTATCATAAGTACTAAAAGGAACCACGTGGCCGGTGCTTCCGTTCATCCAGTGGGACCATGCCCCATGGAATCGATCTGCTTTCTCAAGAAAACCTACGATTTTCAAAATACGGTCAAGACCTTGCTCCCTAGTGATATAATTACGATGAATCCCAACAAGAATGGCCATAACACCAAACCCACTCCCCCCTGTGGTAACAACACTTGATGTGTTTCTGTCGCGTGCCATGCCAGAAGCAGGATCAGCAAAGTTCCAAAAATATTTAAAGGTCTGAAATTCTACAGTATCCATTAAAGCAATATCAGAAATAGGGGTTGGGTTGGGAGTAATCTCTCCAGTTATTTTTTTTTGGGCACACCCGGAAAGATAACTGGCGCTAAAAATAAAAAACAAGAATATTACTTTCGTTAATTTCATATCAAATTTAAATTATGCTTGGCTATCCTACAATTAAAAGGAATTTTAAAAAAAATCCTGATTCTTTATTCTAAGCGATATATTGGTTTAAAGAATCAGGATTAATTTTGACCCAATTACTTAATATTAATATCCTGGGTTTTGTGTTAGCTTACCGCCACTAATATCAATTTGAGCCTGTGGAATCGGAAAGAGGTCATTTTTAGGTGATTGGAATCCCAATGGTCCCAATACTTGCGCTGCTCTTCCTTCCCGAACAAGATCGAAGAATCGGTCGCTTTCCATCCCCAGTTCATATCTTCTTTCATGCCAAATTGCTAAGCGTAAACTGGCTTGATCTGTAGTAGTTACCGGAGGCATATTCACCCTGGCACGAACTTCGTTCAGATATTGTAACGCCTCATTGGTTTTACCCAATTCATTGGCAGCTTCTGCATGAATTAAAAGAACTTCGGCATAACGTAACAGGTGTACATGTTTGTTACTTTCCCAATCATTGCCATCAAAAGTCTCCTCGGTCCGGCTGATATAAGCTTTTTTGTTATAACGCGGGTTAGGCGGATTACTGATAATGACAGTTCCATCCCACATGGTATCTCCAGGGAAAATAATAGTAGCTGCTAATCTGGGGTCTCTGTTTTTTCGAGGATGATTTGGATCATATAAAGGAGATTTGTCAGTTGGCAAACCGTCTGTGCACTCATAAGAATCTTCCAATGCCTGTGAGGGCACATTGAAGCCCCATCCAAATTGTCCTCTAACTGCCTGCAACACTTCCCATCCCTGAACACCCAGATTGACAGGGCCACCCACTGCCTGGATTTCAAATAATGACCCGGGACCGTCTTCGCCGGATTCCCTGAAAATCTTAGCATAATTAGAAGCAAGATGATATTGACCTGAATTAATTACTTTAGCACTGTAATCGTAAGACTTTTGCCAATCTTTCAAATACATATAAACTTTCGATAAATAACCATTTGCAGCACTTTTGGTAGCTCTTCCAAGATCGGCAGCAACATAATCACTCCGACTGTACAAACTGTCAGCAGCATACGAAAAGTCACTGATAATCAAATTATAAATCTGTTGTTTCGTTGCCCTAGTGTTGGCAGCTGCCACAGCAACTTGGTTAGTAGGATCTACAATGGTATCGATCAATGGAACGCCGCCAAAAGTTCTCACGAGCCTCCAGTAATACAATGCCCTGAGGAATTTTGCTTCGGCAATCAGTCTGTGTTTGAGCTTCAAATTAATTGCTACACCCGGTAGAATTGACAAAGCTCTGTTTGCTCTTGCGATACCGCGGTAATTAGCCACCCAAATCTCATTGGCTGAAAAATCCGTGGCAGTGTAAGTAAAATCTTCGAGAAGATTTTTATCTGCACCAGTATCTCCTGATACACTTCCTTTATTAGCATCATCAGAAGTTATGCTTGTAATTCCAATCCATGAAAAACTGCTTTCGTCCCATTGCAACAGATTATTATAGATTGCATTTACCAATTGCGTTGCTCTCTCTGGATTGGAATAATAACCACTTGGAGTAACCTGCCCTTCAGGTGGAACAGTTAAGAAATCTTTTTTACATGAGCCCAGAAAAACAAGGCTTAGGCTCACTAGTAATATCATACTTAATTTTCTCATAGCTTCAAATGTTTAAAAGTTTAAATTAACGCCTAATAAATATGTTGCAGTTGTCGGAATCGGGTTCAACTCAATTCCGCTGCCCAAAATGCCGCCCGGCAAATCAGGGTTGTAACCACTAAAGGCTTTTAAGGTAATCGGATTTTCTGCTGTGAGATAAACCCTTAATTTTGAAATAGTCTTGGTTTTAACCGGAATTGTATATCCTATAGTAATGTTATTCACCCGAAGAAAATTCCCGGATTCCAAATAATAATCAGAGGCAACCGGAACATTATTTGACGGGGCGGGAATATTGGTATTAGTATTGCTCGTGGTCCAATAATTGGCAAGGGAAGCTTCAATGTTTTCACCGCCCCAGCGTTGGGCTTTTTTCCCATTGTAAATTTTGTTACCCATATTACCATAGGCGGTCAACAAAAAGTCAAAATTTTTATATTGCAAGCTAATATTAAACCCATAGTAAGCTTTAGGTTGATATGAACCATCATATACCCTGTCCTTCTCATCAATTACTCCATCACCATTGACATCAACATAAATCAAATCACCAGGTTTGGCTCCTGCCATGTGTGGTGAGTTGTCAATCTGAGATTGTGTTTGATAAATTCCGTCAGTTTTATAAACGTAGAAACTTCCAACCGGTTCTCCAACAGCTATTCGTGTGGTGTACTGACCGTTGTTCAGACCTCCCCCATCAATAGGCTTTCCATTTGAAACATCAAGCACTTTGTTCGTATTGAAAGTTATGTTTCCACCTATAGAAAACTTTAAATGATTACTGAAGTTGTGATTCCACTTAAGAGCAGCTTCAAGTCCTTTGTTTTCCATTTTTGCAGCATTGGTAATATAACTTGTTGCGCCTAAGATTGCTGGGAGAGGAAGTGGGTACAGCATATTTTTTGTCTGTTTATTGTAGTAATCAATGGTTCCTGTCAACTTATTATCGAACAATCCAAAATCAAGGCCAATATCAATGCTATTGGACGTTTCCCATTTCAAATTCGGATCTTTTATGTCAGTAATTGAGGAACCCGTAACTATTTGCTGGTTGAAAACGTAGTTCAGACCCGTATTAATGGTATACAGAAATTCATTGGTGCTAATATTATCATTTCCAACGATACCCCAGCTAGCTCTTAATTTCAAATTATTGATAAATTTTACATTTTTCATGAAATTCTCTTGAGAAATTCTCCATCCTAAACCTAATGAAGGGAAGAGTCCCCATCTGCTTTGGGATGAAAAACGAGAAGAACCTTCACGTCTCAACGTTCCGGTAAATAAATATTTCCCTTTGTAATTATACGAAGCTCTTACAAAATAAGACAATCCTGTCCACTTGTCACCTCCGTTGGAGTTAGTAGCTGTGGCGGAATTACCTAAATCAAGATACCAGTAATTTTCCTGGGGAGGAACATCCTGCCTGTATCCAGTTAAGTAATAAGATTGATATAATTCAGAAGTAATACCTGCAACGATATTAATATTGTGAATGCCGTTAATTGATTTATCAAAGGTAAAGTAGTTATTCCAAGTATAATGACTCGATTCATTATCGTTTACGAATAAACTACTAATGGGATTCTGCTGAGGAGGTGAAACAAAATAAGCCGGGGTATAGTTTAAACCACGGTTGGTTCCAATATCCAAACCAAAACTTGATCTAAATCTCAGGCTGTTTAAAATATGAGCTTCGCCCCACAACGAACCAATAAAACGATATCCTTTGCTTTTGTTGTTCCAATAATGTAATTCTGCAACAGGGTTCCCAACATTGTTAATGTTGTTGGACCACCCCCAATTTCCTGATGAATATCGAGCCGGGAAATTAGGAGCCTGCCGATATGCATCATTATAAGTACCGTTATCAGGATTATTGGAATTATAGGAAGAAAAATTAAGGTTATTGCCAATAGTCAGAAATTTAGCAACATGATATTTGTTGTTAACCATTAGTGAAATCCGTTGGTAATCATTTTTTAACAATACTCCTTTTTCCCCATAATATCCCAAACTAATAAAATAAGTAATATCAGGGGTTCCTCCACTTATAGAAACGGTATGTTGATTAACATTTCCAACACGGGTTATTTCTTTTAACCAGTTAGTATTGTATGTAAGATTCAATGTGGGGAAAGCCGGTGCGTTACCGTTTCGTACCAGAGCATCATTAGTATAATTTTCGTAAAGTTTTGAGGTGGCCATTTTTACATTATTTACAATAGTCCTCAGGCCGAAATATCCATCATAGTGTACCTGAAGTTTGCCGATACTACCGCTTTTGGTAGTAATCATAATAACACCATTGGATCCTCTTGCCCCATAAATAGCTTCGGAAGAAGCATCCTTCAATACATCGATGGACTTAATATTATTTGGATCGAGATTTCGTATATCGTCAGTTATAACCCCGTCAACCACGTAAAGAGGATTTGTGCCAGCCGCAATTGAACCAACACCCCGGATAAGAATCTCTGGCGCACTGCCGGGTTGTCCATTATTAATAATTTGAACCCCACTTATCTGTCCTTGAAGGTTGGCGATGGGCGATACAGCTGACACTCGGGCTAATTGAGATCCTTTAATAGAAGAAATGGAACCTGTAAGATCCATCTTTTTTGTTGTTCCATATCCCACCACAACCAACTCATTTAAACCTACATTTATGGAAATAAGGTTTACATTAATGGTTTTTTGGTTCCTAATAGGAATTTCCTGAGATTTGAAGCCAACGTAAGAAAAGACCAAGGTTCCATTTTTCGGAACAGAAATAGTGTAATGCCCATTTAAATCTGTTACTGTTCCAGTCGTGGTGCCTTTTAGCAAAATACTGACGCCCGGAAGGGTTTCTCCGTTTTCATTTGTTACCGTACCTTCTACTGTTATTTTGTTTTGCCGAGCCTGTGTTTCCGGTTTTGCAGTGGCAGGGGTGAGGATAACTTCCTCCCCATCAATTTTATATTTTACACCGGAGCCGTTAAACAGTTTTTGCAGAACAACACCGATAGCTTCTTTGTTTACCCGAATATCTACTTTTTTGTTTAGGTCAACAAACCGACTACTCCAGGCAAAAGTAAATTCACTTTGGCTGGAGATTTCATTCAGCACTTGTTGAATCGTAGCATTTTTCATGTTCACCGACAAAAGTGTTTCCTGCGAAAAAGTTTTTGCCGACAACATGAAAGTATTCACCAAAACAAGTATGAAAGTTAACCTTGTGATGCGTAGAAATTTATTTTTACGAAAACTGTTAAACCATTTAATCGTATGTTTTTTATTCATAATTTTGCATTTGTAATTATTAATACTAAATTAATAAACGTCTCTTAAGGGGTCTGTTTATTAATTTTTAATTATTCTTTCACGGGAAATGTGACAGCATTTCCCGTTTTTTTTCATATAGTCATTTAGACATACCTTTTCTGTTTCATAGGCATTCGTTTTTTGTTCGTATTTATTTTTTAACATTTACAAAATCGTTCCATCGTTTTTTGTCTCTCGTAATAAAAATATTCTTTCCCGATTGCGTAAAGCGAACAGGCGTCATCTCTTCCAGCACTTTCAAAACCGTAGATAAAGAATCGTTATCAAACTCAACGGTATAGTCGAACTGCTCAACAACTTTATCGTTTACCAGCATTTGCACATTATACCATCGATCAATCTTTTTAATGACTTCCGTCAGCGGACTGTCTTTAAAAACCAGGTAACCATCTTTCCATGCGGTATAATTGTTTGTGTTGACTTTCTTTACTTCAAATACTTTCGTCTTTATTGAGAATATACTTTGTTCGCCCGGTGACAAAATCACTTTGTTTTCTACATCACCGTTAAAATTCACATAAAAAGCCATAACACGACCGTGTACCAGGGTTGTTTTTATCTGTTTGTCGCCGGGATAGGCGGAAACATCAAATCCTGTTCCCAGCACTTTTACTTTCATTTCAGGAGTGGAGACAATAAAGGGGTGTTTGGCATCTTTGGTAACTTCAAAATAGGCTTCACCACTCAGATAAACAGTCCGGGTTTTACCAAAATGTTGAGGATATTTCAACGTACTTTCGGAGTTTAACCATACGGTGGTATTGTCGGGTAGCACCACCTTTTCTTTCATGCCACGAGGTACTTTTACATTGAGGTATGCCAATGTATTTTGTTTGGGGTGATGTAAAACAAAATAGCCTCCCACGGATAACAGAACAGCAATCACCAGAACAGCAGCTATTTTTAAGAATTGTTGAACCTGATGGTTTTGTGTAATAGAACGAATTATCGGAATGGGGGTCTCGTTATGATTTTCGGCCTGCTGTATTTTGTTTAATGTGCGTTTCAGGATTTTTGCGGTATCAACAGGAAATTGATTTTCGCTTTTTGCCGATGCTTTCCATAATTGCTCTGCTTCAGCAAAAAAAGCTTCTTGTTCTTTTTCAGAACCCGGTTTTTCTAAAAACTGACGTAGTTCTTCTTCAGAATATTCGTAATCAAACAATTTTTTCAGAATCCCGGTATATCTTTCTCTATTTTTCATAAAAACTTCTTCCTGATAATAAATACACTTTACACGACAATAACAATTACCCGTACTATAAATTTTTTTAATCTATTACATTTTCGACGCCGGATTTCTAAAGAAAACTGAGCAACAAGACAAACACAGGGATGAGACTGTTGAGTGATTTTCGTATGAATTTCAGCGCTTTAGTCATTTGGCTTTCTACTGTATGCACCGAGATATTTAGGCGTTTTGAAATTTCAAGATGTGAAAGTCCCTCTTCACGGCTTAACAGAAAAATTTCTTTTCGTTTGGGGGGAAGTCGGTTTATCAGGTCATTTAACCTGCGTCTCACTTCATTGTACGATATCTGTTTATCTGTTTGACAACACTCTTTAAGACCATTGTTTAGTAATTGATTAACAAATATTTGCTGATGAATAGTTTTACGAATATAATTCAGTGCAAGGTTTTTTGTCATGGTAAACAGAAAACCGGAAAATGATTTTTCAGTATCAATAGTAGCCCGTTTCAGCCAAAGTTTTACAAAGACATCCTGTGTTATATTCTCGGCATCCTCCTTTTGATTTAAAAAAGAATAACAAAAGAAATATAGCTGCTTATGATATATGCGAAAAATTTTTTCAAAAGCACCTTTATCCCCGTTTTTTAATGCCTTAACTAATATTTTTTCGTCTGTCAAAATCTTTGGTTTACTACTTCCAAAATGGTCTGAACGCATAATTATATTGTACAAATATACGCATAAAGAATGCCGATGTGTCACGGACGTATTATCTATGACCAACTCATGTGAAGATCAGAAACAACAAATCATCATCATCATAGTCATTTCCTGCGGTTTCCGAACCTGCAAAGCCATTGATGAGATGCTTCCTATAAAAATGCGTAAATGTCAATGTCTCAAACACAAAGATTTGGGGAAAATAAACCCCGGAACCTTTGAAAATATAAATGATCTTGGAGTTTATCCCTTCAAATCCCTTGGCTTTTTACTCTGACGCCAATGTTCTTCGATTTTTTCCAGTGAAAGGCCTTCCCACTTCCCAAAAAGAATTGGGGATCAGAATGCGTTGCATGTTTTTCTATGGCTCACCAAACCTAATGGTTAAGTTCCACCTGAACGGTATCCCTGATACTTTTCAGGGGGACGTTAATGATAACCATAGACCTACGTGCATCCCAGTACCA
>VAOW01028943.1_pt1 | contig 11426 bp, 11 predicted proteins | sample 3393921 | NCBI WGS metagenome assembly VAOW01 (sample SAMN08290428, study PRJNA428436) | hydrothermal vent metagenome | isolation source: Deep-sea hydrothermal vent chimney | place: Indian Ocean: Southwest Indian Ridge | depth 2742 m m
CCTCCGGTTCCATAGTAATTGCCGTCTGCCCATTTAGAATCATTCATTACTATGTCGCGTCCAATCTTATTAAAAGCGATTGATCTTGGTGAAGAATATGCAGGAGATGCCATTACCACGGCAGATCTGCATTTGTCGGGATATAAAACAGTCCATTTAAGGGCCTGCATACCGCCCATAGATCCGCCTATGACAGTCAGAACTGTATCAATACCGAGATTTAGAAGTAATTGTCTTTCAACATTCACCATATCTGCGATGGTAATTGTAGGAAATTTCATTGCGTACTGCGATCCCGTTCTTGAATCTATCGAAGATGGACCGGTTGTCCCAAAACAACTTCCTATGGTATTGGAGCATATAACGAAATAACGATTGGTATCGAGAGCTTTCCCCTGCCCTATCATGGGTCCAAACCATCCCTTGTCTGCATTTTGTAAAGCAGAGGCAGCGTGAGCAGACCCTGAAAGGGCATGGCAAACGAGAATTACATTCGACTTATCGCTATTTAGCTTACCGTATGTTTCATAAGCAATATCAACGGAAGGCAGGTGCCCCCCGCCTTCACAGGTAAAATCTTTGATCGTGATCTGTTTTTTTTCTGTTTGCGGCATAAGTCACATCATATAGAATTTAATGTATCGGAAAGATCGTTTGTTGTATCATCAACCGCTTCAATGCCTTCAGAGAATCTAATCATATCATCTGTAACGCCGGCATTTTTTCTCTCCTCTTTTGATATTAAAAAATGAGTTGTTGAAGCAGGATGTATTATTAATGTCTTTGCATCACCAATAGTTCCAAATTCTCTTTCTTGCATAAATATCCTCCAAAATAACATTGCTGTAGAAAAACCAAATATCCCCAATGATAAAAATATACAATAAGAAACCTATTTTTTCAAGCCACAGCTTAAGGTTGTGTTGAGTAAGGATGTAGAATAAAAAATGAATTCCTGCTTTCTCGGAAACTACAGAAGAGATTGAAATAACATATTTTCTCTCTGATATCACTCAAAACTTTTTCCAACGCTGTTTTTGCCGTCATTGCAATATCTAAGAAGCCAATGTATAAATAACTTATGATTATGATGATTGTATCCATACCAAATCAAAATATAGGCGAAAAAATTTCCATTAACCTACTCGAGCATAAAATAGCCGGCTGCGTTCAAATTAGCGCTCCAGTTAAATCTAATTATATATGGAAGGGCAAAATTGAAACCGCGAATGAAAGGTTGCTTTTTATAAAACTCCTAAAAAAGAATAGACAAAAGGCTGAAAATGAAATACGCAGAATACACCCGTATGAACTGCCCGAGATAATTTCTATAGATATTAGTTCGAGTAAACAATATAAAGCGTGGCTATCGAATGTAACAAGTCCGTGAAACATGCTTCAATGATTGTTTTTTCAGCTTAACACTTTCCTTAATCACGCGGATTCTCTTAATTTGACAAAATTTTTAACATGATTACAATCGTCTTTGCAATTGATAACACATCTTGCATTAGTTGCAAAACCTAATATTTATGGAGCACTGTATGAAAAGATTGATCTTTGCTTTTTCTGCTATATTGTTTTGTTTATCGATATCATCAGTGGCATATTCACTTCCGTTAGAGATTTACGGAACAATTTCCAACACACACGACGAATCAGTTGGTGAAGTTAAGATATCTGCTTATGTAAATAATAAAAAAGTAAGCAATGCAAAAAGCGATGAATCAGGTCAGTACCAGATCAACATAAGTAGTCTCCGAAAACTCCCTTCATCAATAACACTATCTTTTTTCAAACCGAACTATAAAAAGAGTACCATAAAGTTAAACAAATTCTACAATGTAAGCGGAACTTATACGGCAAAAAAAGATTTAACTCTTAATAGAGCATTGGAACCTGCCTTCTGGATTGCACTCGCCATACTTATCTTGATGTATGCACTTATAACATTTGAAATTTTTCATAGAACTCTTGCAGCTTCGTTTGGAGCTGTAGCAGCACTTTTCATATCTTATACGTTGGGAACTATAAACCACGGATATTTCATTATTTCATTTAACCAAGCTATGCGATCAATAGACCTCAATGTCATCTTTCTACTTATGGGAATGATGATAATAGTAGGCGTTATGAAAAAAACAGGTTTATTCCAATGGCTTGCCTATATATCATATAAATTGTCGAAGGGCAATGTATTCAGGCTGGTTGCAACTCTTATGATTGTAACGGCTGTCATCAGCGCTTTTCTTGATAATGTTACAACAATGCTAATTCTTACACCTATCTCTATTGAAATTGCGCTCGTTCTAAAAATAGACCCTTTTAGTTTGCTTATACCGGAAGTTTTGGCTTCCAATGCAGGCGGAACAGCAACATTAATAGGTGATCCTCCAAATATATTGATAGGCTCTTATGCGCATCTCACTTTTAATCAATTTTTAACCAATCTAACACCTGCAATAATTATTATTGTAGGGATGATGATACTTCTTACAAAGCTATATTATGGAAAAGAATACAAAAAAGCGGCCGTCTCAAATGTGGACGAGCTATTAAAACGATTGAAAAGGGAATATAGGATCAAAGATAAAAAACTGCTGAAAAAATCGCTGTGGGTTCTCGGCCTTGTCATTATTCTTTTTTTAACTAGCGGTATGCTTCATATGGAGCCGTCAATTGCAGCTCTGCTAGGGGCAGTTATACTGCTTGCAATATCAGGGGCGGATACCGTTGAAATACTCCAAAATGAGGTTGAATGGCCAACGTTGATATTTTTTATGATGCTGTTTATCGTGGTAGGTGCTGCAATACAAACAGGAATTATGCAAATAGTTGCAGGCTGGGTAAAAGATCTTGCCGGAACAAGTATAGTAGCAGCTGTAATACTTATTATCTGGGTTTCAGCATTTACATCGGCTATTATTGATAATATTCCGTTTACTGCTACAATGCTGCCTGTTGTGGGCTATCTTGCAACAACGATTCCGGGAGTACATGAAAATCTTCTCTGGTGGGCACTTTCGCTTGGTGCATGCCTTGGAGGCAATGGAACATTAATCGGGGCCAGTGCAAATGTTGTAACAGCAGGTTTGGCTGAAAAATCGGGATATCCGCTTAAGTTTCTTACATTTCTTAAAATAGGTGCTCCTGCGATGATAATAAGCATTATTATTGCAACAGCGTGGCTTTTATTGGTAGGATAGAGGAGTTATTAATATGAACTATAAATCAATTGTATGTATGGTGAAAGGTGGAGAATTCGGAACCAATGCTGCAAAAAAAGCATTAAAAATCGCAAAAGAAGAACGGATAAAAGTAATCTTTGTTTTTTCTGCCGATACTGAAAATATGATAAGCGGCAATTTTGGGATAGAATCAAGTAAGTTTGCTTCAAAGGGGTTGGACAATATAGGAAAAATAATTATTGGTAGATTTGAAGATATGGCAAAAAAATATGGGGTTGAATATTCTTCAAAAATTATAAACGAGAATCTACTAAGTAAACTTAAAAGAGTTATTATCTATAACAAAGCAGGTTATCTCGTTATCCCTGCAATTGAGAGAGGCCCCATCGAGAAACTTGTCATAGGGGATAGGGTAAGTGAATTTATTGATGAAATCAAAAATGAATTGCCCGATCTAAAGATCTATTTTGTGTGAAATATAAACCGCTTACCTTAGCTTTAGAACCGAAAACATTAGACGAGATATACGGTCAAAAATTCCTCAGAAAATCAGAACCCATAAGAAGGCTTATTGAGACCGGATCGATTCCATCGATTGTCGTTACAGGACCTCCGGGTGTTGGAAAAACAGCATTCGCAAAGATTTTGTCGAACAAGTTTAACTTACCTTTTGTAAAGTTTAACGCATCTGATTTCAGCAGCAGCGATATAAAAAAGGCTTTAAAGGATGCATCTGAGTTTTATAAACAATCAGGCAAGCGATCTATTTTATTCATAGATGAACTTCATCGGGCTACCCGTCCAAAGATAGAACTGTTCCTTGATGCTATGGATAAAAATATCTCTGTTGTAGGGGCATCTACGGAAAATCCATTCTACACTCTCCCTCCTGCATTCAGGTCGCGTGCTTATCTCTTAAATTTTAACAAATTGGATAAAGATTCTGTTTATAAAATTATGGAAAACGCTGAACAATTTCTCAAGATAAACATAACAACAAAGGCAAAAGAAATCTTAAGCAATATTGCAGCAGGAGATGGAAGAACACTGTTAAATAGAATTGAAGCAGCTTTTGAGATACATATCGGCAAAGAGATTGCTACCGGGGATATTATTCTCGGCAAAATAGGCGGTTATGATAAGAAAGAGAGTCATTATGATGTCATAAGTGCATTTATAAAAAGTGTGCGCGGCACAGATCCAGACAGCGCCCTTTTGTGGCTCGCTAAAATGTTAAAAGGCGGTGAAGATCCGCTTTTTATAGCAAGGCGCCTTATGATACTGTCTGTTGAAGATGTGGCTATGGCTAACGCTTTGGCTGCACCCACTGCTGCAGCATGTTATGATATTGTTAAAGCAGTCGGTATGCCTGAGGCGGAAATTGCTCTGAGCTATTTAACGCTGTTTCTTGCAACATCTCCAAAATCAAATAGCTCATATGCCGCTTATAATAAGGCAAAAAAATTTGTCGATGCCGAACAGTTTGAAGTTCCGCCTGAGCTTAGACAAAATCCTCCTAAAGGAATAGATCGATATAAATATCCTCATAACTATCCAAGACATTATATTAAAAATAGATATTCTCCTTTTAATGTAAAGTTTTATACCGTCGGCAATGAGGGATATGAGGCAAGAATTAAACGGTTTTTAAAGGAACTTAATAAATAATAACCTATGAATGAAGAACAGTTTATTGACCTGCTTAAAAGATACGGTGCGGTAATTGGGGATGATTGTTACATAATAAGCGGAGAAAAAGAAGATTATCTTATAACAAGTGATTTGATGACTGAATCTACTCATTTTGGAGAATGGACAGATCCGTATTCACTTGGATGGAAAATTGCGGCGGTAAATCTGAGCGATATTGCAGCTATGGGGGGGATACCTCTGTTTGTTTTTCTCGATATTGCAGTAAAATCGCTGGATAATCAATGGTCAAATCAATTCTTGTCAGGATTAACTGATCTTACAAATAGATTTTCTGTAAAATTAGCCGGAGGAGACACAGTAAAATCCAAAAATACAACCGTTGCGATAACTGCTATCGGAAAGCTGCCTCATAATTCAGCTGTCTTGAGAAGCGGAGCGAAAGCAGGAGATCTGCTCGTTGTTTCAGGATTTACAGGCCTTGCTGCGTATGGATTAGACATTCTTCGATCCATGGGTACCGGAAAATTTGCAAAATCTCAATTAAGACCGTATCCTGGGATTGACCTTGCTTCAAAATTAAGAGAGATGCTTATTGCAACTTCTATGATTGATCTATCTGATGGAATATACCAGGATACCGCCAAGTTGGCAAAGAGTTCGAGGTGCGCTATGGTAATAGATGCAGACTCACTGATCTACTCTCATCCGCTTAGTGAATTTTTAGATACAGATTCGTGTATACAATATGCCTTGACAGGCGGAGAAGATTACAAACTGTTATTTACAATTAAGAAGGAAGATAAAGATATGTTAAAAGAGTTAAGATACCTATCCACTGATATACGTATCATAGGATATGTTCATCAAGGAAACGGAATAACGGTAATGCGACAAAACCGATCTGTAAGTATGGAAAAAACCGGTTTTCAGCATTTTAGGAGCTGATATGAAAATTGCACCATCACTTTTATCTGCTGACTTTACAAACATAAAAGCAGATGTTAAACTGCTTGAAGAAGCCGGCGCTGATCTGCTTCACATAGATGTGATGGACGGACATTTTGTCCCAAACCTTACAATGGGTCCGGCATTTGTTGGTGCTGTTAAAAAAATAACAGATATTCCGCTTGATATTCACCTTATGGTCACCAATCCCGATATGTGGATAGCACCTTTCGGCGAAGCCGGAGCAAATTATATTACCATTCATCAGGAATCAACACCCCACATTAACAGCTCCATGCAAAAGATTCATAGCCTTGGCATAAAATTCGGCATCTCTATTTGTCCAACAACAAGTGAGGAAACACTAAAATATCTGCTTGAGGATATAGATCTTGTACTCGTTATGAGCGTAAACCCAGGTTTTGGAGGACAGAAATTCATAACTTCTCAACTTAAAAAAATTAAACAATTGGCACAGATAAGAGAGAGGGAACATCTTTCGTATATGATAGAAGTTGACGGCGGCGTCAATGATAAAAATTCTACTATCTTGAGTGAGGCGGGTGCAGATATTTTAGTTGCGGGAAGCTTTATCTTCTCGCACAAAAATTATGCAACTGCTATCGCGTTGTTAAGAGGTAAATTATGAGAATTCTAATTATAGGAGCAGGAAGAGTCGGCTCACATGTGGCTGATTTGGCAGTTAAATTAAATTGTGATGTAACCATCATCGATAAAGATAAGGTAAAAGTAAAAAAAATAGGCAGTTTGCTGGATATAGATAGCATTCTCGGAGATGGGACTTCCTCTGAAATCTTATCAAATCTTCCGGAAAAAGCTATAGATATTATGTTAGTTGCTACTCGTGATGATATAACTAATATTACTGCGATAGCAGTTGCCAACACCGTGCTTGATATAAAAAAGCGAGTTATCAGGTTAAAAAACAGGCAGTTTTATCAAAATGAAAAACTCATGAAAATGCTTCATATTGATAGAATAATCGATATCGATCTTCATGTTGCTAAGCTAATTATCGACCTAATGATAATTGCACCATCCGCAAATGTTATAGCGTGTTTTAATAGAAAAGGTGTTATTGCAAGCATCAGAGTAAAAAATAACAACCCGTATGCAATGAAGAAACTAAAAGAAATCAATAGTGTGGATTTTACGATCCCTCTTTTATATCATCTTGGGAATTATGAAATTGCTAATTCTGAAAGCCAAATTATACCCGGGGATACTGCATTTATAGCTTCTTCCGCTGATAAGATAGATAGTATCTTAAATGATATGCTGGAGGATACCGGTAAGATAAAAACTGTTTCTATCGTAGGAGGTGGAAGGAGGGGAAGCTATATAGCCAAATATTGCGTCGATAACGACATCAGCGTGAAAATAATAGATCGTAACCCTGAAGTATGCGATGAACTTTCATCACAATTCCCGTCTGCTATAGTAATGTTGGGAAGCGGATCGGACATACAACTTATGAAGACGGAAGACCTGTTTTTATCGGATCTATTTATAACAACTACAGACGACGACGAAATGAACATATTGTTATCTGTCCTCGCAAAAAGAATTGGTGTAAGAAAATGTATCACAGTTGCCGCAACGGAGGAATACGCATATATAGCAAGTCAACTTGGCCTTGGTTCTGTTGTCGATCCAAAATTTTCATCATCTACGGCAATACTCAATCTCATAATGGACAAAAAAGCTGCTTCCATATCTCTGCTCAAAGGCAGCAAGATAGGAATTATCGAGAAAACCGTAAAAAGCGAATCTCCCGTGATAAATCAGCTTATAGAAGATATAAAATTCCCTTCTACAAGTAGAATTGCTCTCATATTGAGAAGGAATGATATCATAGTTCCAACCGGTAAAGAGATTCTAATTGATGGCGATCAAATTATTATTTTTGCTCCATTTAATGATATGACAAAGGCTGCAAAACTTATTTAATGTACATTAATATACGGCTGATCGTATCTATAATATCGGTATATCTAATGTTTCTTGGTGTGTTAGAAACAGTGCCTTTCTTTGTAGCAATCATATATCATGAAGCACTCACAAGTTGGATAACTTCCATTGGCATCACCCTTGCTTCAGGGGGAATTTTATACCTCTCTACAAAGATGTTTAAAAAAACGACAAACGACCTCAGATACAAAGAGGGGCTTATGATAGTTACGCTTATTTGGGTAGTATCTGTCTTTTTTTATGCTCTTCCATTGTTCATATCAGGAACTTTGCCTACTATGGTAGATGCCTATTTTGAAGCAATGAGCGGTTTTACTACAACAGGTGCCACACTAATAAACAATCTGGCAAGCGTCCCCCACAGTTTACTTTTTTTTAGAAGCTATACTCAATGGATAGGTGGAATGGGTATAATTGTTCTTGCTGTCGCGGTATTTCCGTTTATTGGTACATCAAGCATGCAGCTATTTTCTGCTGAATCAAGCGGCATAACATTGACAAAAGTTAAGCCTCGCATAAAAGAAACAGCTATTATGTTGTGGTCGGTCTATGTATCATTTACCGTTGTTGAAATAATCCTGCTTATGCTAGGCGGGATGAACTTGTTTGATGCCGTTATTCATTCATTTTCAACACTTTCAACCGGAGGATTCTCAGATTACAATAATAATATTGCTCATTTTAATTCAGCATACATAAAAATTGTAATCATACTGTTTATGTTTCTCGGAGGTGCACAATTCACACTTCATTATATTATTATTAAAAACCCAAAAGATATATTCAAAAAACATTATCTGAAAGGCGAAATAGCGGCATATTTTCAAATAATGCTCTTTGCGGCTATTATCGTGTTTATAGCCAATGGAAAAGGTTTTTCCTCTTTCAACGCAGCATATCATAGCTTTATAGCATCGGCTTTTACGATAACATCACAAATGACATCCACCGGCTTTACCGCTTACAACTACGGTAACTGGCCAATATTTTCGCAACTTGTTATAGTAATCGTTATGGCAATAGGTGGAATGGCGGGCTCTACAGGCGGAGGAATAAAGGTTATAAGGGTAATAGTTGTTTTTAAAGCAATTAAATTAGAGCTTTACAGACTTATTCATCCAAATCTTGTAAAAGAGGTCAAAATATCCGGCTACGAAATGACACCCGAAATCGTTAGAAATACAACTGTATTTTTTGCTATATATGTAATTGCGGCAATATCGAGTACTCTGCTTCTGTCCATATTCGGCATTGACCTTACAACAGCCCTAAGTGCAACTATAGCTTGCCTCTCGAATGCAGGACCCGGCCTTGGCAATACCGCCCCTCCCAACACATATAGCTTTTTTACAACCATCCCTAAAATTATATTAACCTTTGATATGCTTATTGGAAGGCTTGAATTCTATACTGTTATGGTAATGTTCTTATCTATTTTCTGGAAAAAATAGTCTGACTATTAACTGTCTTAACCTTGGACTTTATGGCGCCATCATCAAATTGAGTTTCAATAATGTCATTAAGTTTTACATCAGCAAATCTGCATAATTTTCCGCTCTTTAAAATAATCGTATAACCTCGTTTCAAAGTAGCTTCAGGAGAAAGTGTTTCAATCATCCCTATTAAGGCTTCAACTTTGGTGCGCCGTCTCGCGCTTTTATCGGCCATAGCCTGGTTCATTACGCGGATAAGACCTTTAATTCTAGTCCTGTACTCTTTAACAAACTGTAATCTCAAAGTGCTTAATTTATCTGTTGCTATTTTGTATCGCTGGGCTTGTTTTAGAAAGAAGTTTTTGTATATCAAAACAAGATTCGACATACTGAAATCCGCAAGCTGCGACTTTCTATCTAAAAAGTCATGCAAACTAACCCTTGAGACCATACTTAACGGCCGTGTATAGGATAGTTTCTTGTTTTCTAAATACGAGTGCATACTTTTTGTTAGGTTTAATCTGCCAATATCATAATGAACTGTTAATTCATGGATATCCGGACATGCCATTTCCGCTGCTGAAGATGGTGTTTCAGCGCGCTTATCAGCTATAAAATCAACAACCGTAGTATCAATCTGATGGCCAACTGCCGATATTATCGGTATTTCAATATCATAAAGTTTTCGCGCCACATTTTCATTGTTGAATAAGTCGAGACTTTCTTTTGCCCCACCGCCTCTTGCAATAATCAGTAAATCTAATTTGAACTGTTTTACACTCTCTTGAACGCGATTAAGTGCACGCAGCATTGAACTTTCAGCGTTTGCGCCTTCTACCAGGCTATCAAAAAGATACAAATTTATCCCACCGAAACGTCTTGCTATTACATTTTTTATATCCTCTTTAGCTGCACCTGAGAGCGATGTTACAACGGCAATATTTTTAGGAAATTTAGGCAACGGACGTTCCCTATCAAACAGACCCTCTTTCTGAAGCCGTTCTTTAAGATGCATAATAGCTAATAGCTTATCACCAACACCGGCTTGCACAATTTTTCTACAGATAAGCTGATAGTTGCTTCTCGGAGGATAGCTTGATATGGTTCCATATACAACCACAAGCATTCCGTCTTTTGGTGCAAATGATAAATTCTTAACATAGCGCCTAAAAAAGGCAACATTCAACACGCTCTCATTATCAACAAGCGTAAAATAGACATGTCCGCTTGTATGCCACTTTAAGCCTCTTACCTCTCCAACCACCGATACATCAAAAAAATTAGATTCCAAACTATCTTTTACGGCAATTGATATCTCTGAAACTCTCCAGATCTTTTTCTTTATTTTATAACTCCGTTAATGCCCTTTTTATAAGTGTTTCCAGTTCTATTCCATTTTCAGCTTGAAAAATTTTTGCAACTACTTTCTCAGACCGTTTTCTATCGCACCCGAGTGAAATTAGTGCATTTATCGCATCGGAGACAGTGGGCGAAAAATCTCTACTTTCAGTTGCCTTAAGCCCTTTTAATTCAAACAGTATTCTTTCTGCTGTTTTCTTGCCGATTCCGGGAATTGAAGAAAGCGCGCTGACATCTGCACTATCCACGGCAGCTATTAATTTTGTGTTAGGCATCGCCGATAGAACTATCAAAGCTGTTTTATACCCTACTTTGGGAGTTTTTTGAATCGCCAGAAAAATTTCTCGCTGTTCTTCATCCTTAAACCCTGCAATTTTTATCTTGTCGTCTTTTATAATCATATAGGTAAAAAGCTTAACAGTATCGCCGGCTTTTACAGAGCCGATTGCCGTAAGAGGAACATCTATGTTAATTGAAAATGCTCCGATTTGTAGAATAAGTTTTGATGGCAACGCTAATACTACCTTACCCGTAATAGAATCAATCATCTTTTTATATGGTCCTTTCGGCCTTTAGCTGCAAGAGGATAGACATGCCGGTAATTTGTTGAGGATGCAGGAATTAAGGCTCTCAATTCTATCATTCGGAATCAATGGAGTTAATCTCGATTTTGATAATTGAATGCTTTTTTCTAACCTCAATTGCTTTGGATCGCTGGTATTCATAATTCAGATCAATCTCTTTTTTAACTTTTCGAACAAGGTATTCCATCTGATCCTGCATATTTTCGATCTGATTTAACATCCTTTCAATAATTTCAACCCCAGCTAAGTTAACACCGAGTTTCTTTGTCAGG